>MDTC01225259.1_pt1 | contig 77221 bp, 71 predicted proteins | sample 811181 | NCBI WGS metagenome assembly MDTC01 (sample SAMN05326644, study PRJNA326480) | marine metagenome | isolation source: seawater | place: Pacific Ocean: North | collected 2011
AGGTGATGATGGGAGAAAAGCCCTAGAAATGGTGCCCTGGGCAGGAGTCGAACCTGTGACCCTCCGCTTAGGAGGCGGATGCTCTATCCAACTGAGCTACCAGGGCGTGGTGGGGATTGTAACATCTAGTTTGCTGAGATCCTTCGATATACTGAGAATGTCGAGTCAAACAAGGCCTAGCTCAATCAGACTCTTCGCTCCAGCCTGAATGGCTTCTTCCGGGGTACGGGGTTGCCAGCCAATATTGAGTGCAGGGTTACAATCCAACCTTTTGGTGGATTCCAGTTCGTTGCTGATTGAGGCAAGTTCCTTGATGAACACTGAAAAGACTTTAACGAGAGCATTTGGCATTTGCCTGGTCGGTATCTTTCTACGGTAGTCAGGGAACTCCCTTCTTAGCTGATCGGCGACTTTAATAAACCACCTGAAACCAGCGGCACATAAGAAGCGTTGGCCCGCTGCTTCCGGATGTTCGAAGGCAAGCCGGTGCAGGGAGGAAACATCACGCACATCAACAACCTCGAAACCAACCTTCGGTACCAGGGGCACTGCACCTGCGAGCAGTTTGTACAATAGCTCAAGTGATGTGCCGTAATCAGCTTCGAGTGCGGGTCCCAGGACCATTGTGGGGTTGATGACTGCGAGTTCCAGATCCTCATCAGCAGCGAGTTCCCATGCTTTCTTCTCGGCTATAGTTTTGCTGGCTGAATAAGCAGTTAAGTTTGAATCCTGCGGGTCACTCCAATCATTGCTGGTGTAAGTGCGGTCAATAGCCTTTTCGCTTCCTATCACCGCAGAGATGGAGGAAGTGAGTACAACTCTCTTGATACCAACCCGCTTCGCAGCAGTCAGCACATTTATCGTGCCCTGCAACGCAGGCTCAATAAGCTCGTTAGGGTCCTTCGGTAGAGTAGCGGATATGGGAGATGCCACGTGGAAAACGCCGTCACATCCATCAATTGCCTCAGCCCAACCATCTGCGCTGGTGAGGTTTGCTTCCGCAAATTCTATTTCAGCTGCATCCTTGTTGTACTTAGCGAGAATGTCGCGCACTTGTTCGCTGCGACCAAGGTTTCGCAAGGTTCCTCTGACAGAATAGCCGTGCTGTAGAAGGTCGAGGATGCAGTGACTGGCTATAAAGCCTGAGGCACCGGTGACAGCTATCTTTTCTTGCATTCTAATTCACTATATCGGAACTTCGGGCAAGTATAAACCTTATGCTAGCTCGAGCCGCGGCCGCTTGCTGACACGTGGCGAGTTTGTTTTTTGAGTGCTGAGACAGTCAAATCTTCAAGCCCATCAAATTGTGTCGATTGTCAGCGGAATTGCCCCTCAGTTTGATTTAGCGCAGAATGAATGCCTTCATTTGCTAGAAAAAGAGTTCCCATGAGTGACATACCTGCAGACCTACCAGACTGGATTAGTAGTCATATTGAATTGTATTTAACCGACCCTGAGAAGGCGCATATGTGGGATGCATCTGCGGCTGGCGGAGCAGGGATGCTTCCCTGCCTGTTGCTTACCAGCCGGGGGCGAAAGTCCGGTGAAGAGCGGATGTTGCCGCTCATCTACAAAAAGGTAGGTGATAACTACATTATCATCGCTTCTAAAGGTGGTTTTCCGACACACCCAGCATGGTATCTGAATCTTGTCGCTACACCGGATTGTGAAATACGTGTGGGACCTGAGATATACAAAGCACGAGCACGAACTGCTGAGGGCGAAGAAAGGACAAGGCTGTGGGGGGAACTTGCAGAAATTTATCCACCCTACAATGACTACCAGACGTCAGCCGGCGACAGGGAGATTCCTGTGGTAGTTCTGGAGGTTTAGAGACTCATGAGGTTTAGGAAGAAGGGTTACTTGTGTCAGTCAAAGTTAGGAACAAGGTTGATACCACTCGTGTCCGGTACTTTGGCTTCGGGCCCCTCATCACGCTCCTCTGGTTCGAGCATGTCAGAACCAGTCATGGCTAGGGTCATGCCACTTGTATTTGGATTGAGTAGTTCTTTTTCTTCCTGAAGTGTTTCCAATACGGCGCCTGGTTCATCTAGGCCAAAATCAGGAACCTCGATCTCAGGTGCCTCATCATCACTAGCTTCAACCAGCGGTGAACCATCATTTTCCTGAACCGAGTACTCACCGAGGTCGAGGTCGGCATGTTCTTCTTCGCTTGCCTCAATCAGAGGTGTCCCGTCGTTCTCGGCCACCGTAATACCGCTGATATTGACATCTGGTGGAGGTGGTGGGGCCGATGGCTCTACCAGGTTGCCCTCGTTTGGAGCTAGGGAGATAGTTGAAGTATCAACCGCCGTTGGCGTTTGCTCGGTTGCTGGTGTGCTTGTTGGTGTGCTTGTTGTAGTAGGTGCTGGCACGCTTGCAGGTGTGGCCGCTTTCGCTACCTTCTTTTCCGGTAGTGGAGGGTCAGATTTTATGACCTTGACTTTGACATCCGCGCCGATCTTCTTGAGGGCGCCGCCATATTTGGCCGCCGCCTTTTTATCAGCCGTTCGTTTGATAACGATCTGCTTGCCAGAAAACAGCGTTTTAATCTTATCGGCGTCAGCTTTCAGGAGCTTTGCCATATGGGCCTTCACCGAAATCGGCTTGAAACCCTCGATGATTTCTCCTTTAAATACAATTGCGTATATAACTGAGCTCATGGGTATTTATGGTAAAGGATGTTCTGTCTGAATTATAGGGACTCTTTCATGAAAGGACAGCTTTGTTCCTGCTGAGCCACAGGAATGTGATTGCTGTGACGTGATCCCAGACCTGGCATAGGCATAAAGTGGTGTGCTCGCGGATAGATTCCGGGTCTTTGATGGAAAAGAATGGTTTGGACTCTCTATTGCCGGGAATTACTGGTACATTCTTCGCCAAAGAAAAACTGGATTGAGTCAAATGGCAGCTACTTTTCCTGGTGTGATTGCGTTCGCATTCATGGTTTCGATGATACTCGCCGGCGTTGTGCTCAGGGCGCGGATTTCATTTCTGCAGGATAACCTGGTTCCTGCGAGCCTGATTGGCGGTGTCCTGGGGTTTGTACTTGTTTCCAGCGGCTTGAGTTTCGGTTTCGAGAGTGGCGATTTTACCTCCTTTGCATTCCACTTTTTCACCCTCAGTTTCATGTCTCTGGTGCTGACTGGGGCTAAAAAATCTGACACGGATGAGCGCTCAGTCATTCCCGGCGGCTTGTGGCTGGGTATCGTCTGGGTCATGAGCCTGGTGTTGCAGGGGCTGGTTGGGTTGGCCGTCATCCTGCTTTTCAATCAGGTCAGTGGAGGTGAACTGTCTTACTTTCTTGGCATGATTGCCACTCATGGATTTACCCAGGGTCCCGGGCAGGCTCTGGCGCTGGGCAGCATTTGGGAGGGTGAGTTGGGTGTTACTCATGCTGTCCGGTTCGGGCTGGTATACGCCTCTGTTGGTTTCCTTATGGCGTTCGTTGTGGGGGTGCCAGTTGCCAGGGCTGCTATCCGTGCGGGGCTAAATAGTAATCAGTCAGCGAGGATCGATGATGAATTTCTCCGGGGTATCCTGACATCAGATGTTTCAGCGGGTAAGCAGGTGACCCATTCAGCCAATGTAGACTCGCTAGTGTTTCATATCGCCATACTGGGTGTTGCGTATGTGATCACCGATCAATACCTGAAGTTTGCCCACCCCCTTGCCAGCATGGTGACTATCGATGTGATCAACCTCGGCCTATTTTTTAACTACAACCTGTTCTTTATTCACGGGCTGATTGTCTGCGTTATTCTGCGGGCGCTGATGAACAGGTTTGGCTACGGTCACTTTATTGACGATGAGACTCAGCGCAGGATAACGGGTTCATCCGTTGACTTGATGGTTGTTGCAACCATCATGAGTGTTGAGTTTGCTTTCCTCAGTGAGTTCGTTATACCAATAGTTGTCGTTTCTCTGGCGGTGACCCTGGCAACGGCAGTGCTGTGCTTCGGCTTAGGGCGCAAGCTGCGTTCTTATGGTGTTGAAAGAGCCGTAACAGTGTTTGGATGTTGCTGCGGTTCAACGGGAAGCGGTTTACTGTTGCTGCGAATCCTGGATCCGGACCTGAGCACACCAATCGCCAGGGAGCTCGCTTTTTTCAATATTGCGATTATGTTTCTCAGTTTTCACGTTTTGACGCTCATGGCGCCGGTATTACCCAGTTTCAGCCTGATGACTATCTGCATTGTTTATGGCGGTACTTTTGTGGCAGGTGCTCTGGCGTTATTCGCGTTCAGGAGATTCGAGACCATTCCAGCTGAACCCGGTCAATGAGCTGCTCCGGGTCCCCGTTATTTTCAATGACAATATCAGATCTGCTGATGCGCTCTTCATTCGTCAGTTGGGCATCCAGCTTCTTTTCGACAGCTTCCCGATTACTGCCATCTCGGTTCATTGACCTTTCTATTGCCACGTCGTGATCTACAATAACGACCCAGATTTCGTCGCCTAAATCTTCCCACCCTGCTTCAAACAGAACGGCGGCTTCCAGCACAACGATACCATCCGGGTAGATCGCATCCAGTCTAGCTATCTCGAGTTCGGCCAGGCGTCTGATCTCAGGCCAAACGATGTTAGTGAGTTTCTTCAGTTCATCAGGTTGCTCAAAAACGATACCGCCGAGGACATTTCGGTCAATGTTCTGATCTTCAGCGACCACTTCTTCCCCAAAGGTTTCGATCACTTCACGGTAGGCTTGTGTGCCCGGGTCGTAGGCGCGGTGCCCGAGTTTATCCGCATCGATAATGCTGGCGCCTTTTTCTGTGAGGAATGAGCAGACCGTTGATTTGCCGGAGGCGAGCCCCCCAGTGAGACAAATGACTTTCAAGTATCTATCCTTTTGCTGCTGAAAATAAATGCGTGATCGGGATAAAGCCTGACTCAATCATAGCAACAGCATTACCATACCTACAAGGCTCGGCATGGACCGACAAGGTCTTGAAGGGATATGTTTTGATGAGCATGAGCACTGCTTTGATTGCACCAATTGACGGAATAATGGACTATAGTCCCGTAGTCCTCGGGTGGCAGTTCAATTCCTTAATATGGTTTCTTCGATTTTTGGGCCAGTGCCAACCCACCTAACAGTTAGTTGATTTGAATATGCAGGAAATAGTATGAATCAAAGAGATGCTGCCATTGTTGGCATTCACGAGCACCAGTCACGTGATGTGGAAGGCAAGGTTAGCGCCTTGCAAATTAAGGCAGAAAGTGCGGCACGCGCTTTAGAAGATGCAGGGCTCAGCTGGTCCGATGTTGATGCCATCTATGATGCCGGTGATGGTGGTGGCATGAATGGTTTGACTATAGCAGAGTACTTTGGCTTGAAGCCCGCGGTTATTGATACAACCAATGTTGGTGGCAGCTCTTATGAGTTCCATGCAGCCCACGCAAAGAGGGACATTGTATCTGGAAAAGCAAACGTTGCCCTGCTGACCTATGGTTCGACCGCGCACAGCAATGCCCGGGCGATTGGTGTTGGAGGACGCGGTGGAGGAGGTCATCATCCTGCGGATAACATGGACATGTTTACCGGGATGACGCTGGTTGCCAACTATGCAATGGTGGCGCATCGACATATGCATGAATATGGAACCACCAGTGAGCAGTTAGCCGAAATTTCAATTGCGACTAGGTGCCATGCAATGCGTAATCCGGATGCAGTAAGGGCGATGGAGGACCTGGAGTTTCTCGATATTCGCGAGACAACCATTGATGATGTAACCAACTCCAGGATGATTGCAGATCCTCTGCACCTGCTCGAGTGTTGCATGATTTCCGATGGTGGCGGAGCAGTAGTTATTGCTTCACCTGAGGTCGCACGAAACTGCAGCAAATCGCCGGTTTGGATCCTGGGTACCGGTGAAGCGACCAAATACCCGCAAACGAGTGCCGATATAACAACGAGCGCTGGTGCTTATTCCGGCACGCAGGCCTTTGGTGAGGCTGGTATTTCTCCAGCCGAAATTGATATTGCCATGATCTATGATTCATTCAGTATCACCGTCATGGTGTTGCTGGAGGACCTTGGCTTCTGTCAGAAAGGAGAAGGCGGTGCCTGGGTTGAAGGCGGGCGGTTGCGCTTTGACAGACCTGGCGATGGTCCTGCACTCAATACGGATGGTGGAGGCCTGTCGTCGAATCATCCCGGTATGCGCGGTATTTTCCTACTAATTGAAGCAGCCAGGCAATTGCGTGGTGAGTCATGTTCACAGGTTTCTGATGCAAAACTGGCAGTTGCTCATGGGAATGGTGGTATGCTCGGAAGTCGGCATGCGGCGGGTACAATTATACTGGGGAGAGACTAATGAACGAGCCAACAAGGCCGCTTCCTCATACCAATGAAATGGATACACGGGAGTTCTGGGCGGCGACCAAGGACAAAGAACTTCGCTATCAGCAGTGTGATGATTGCAATACTGTCGTTTTCTATCCACGTAGACATTGCATGGGATGTACATCCGGGAACCTTACGTGGAAATTGTCCAAAGGGTTTGGAACGGTTTATACCTATAGTGTTGTTCGACAAAGTTACCACCCCTTTTTCCGTGGCAAGGTGCCCTATGCGGTTGCCTGGATAGAACTGGACGAGGGACCTCGTATGCTGTCTAACGTCATAGAGGTGGATGATCCGTCAGCTGATGTTCAGATCGGCATGAAGGTTGAGCTTGTGTGGGAGGAGCACGAGGAAGTGAATATTCCGCTCTTCAGGCCGGCAGGCTGACAGAGGCCGTCCCGAATACGCGTGTCTCACCTTTTTCGTTGGCGACCGTCAGATCGATTTCCACCAGTCCCTCATCTTCATTGATGTCGGTTACAACGCCAGTAATGAAATGGGGTTCGTCGGCTATGACCGGTGCGCGAAATACCGTATCAATGGTCTTTATTTCCGCCACGGGTGCCCACTGATGGATCATCGCAACCAGATAACCCTGACTGAGCACGCCCGGAACCATCGCGCCGGCCAGGCCTTCTTTTCTGGCAGCTTCGTGGTCTCTAAATCTCGCGCCGTCCCAGCCGATCAAGGTAGCGAAGGTTTTAACTATCGCAAGGGATGTGTCCGGCTCAAATGCAGGTAGGTTAGCGCCAAACTCGACATCTTCGATTTTGCTAATAGTTATTCTAGTGGCCACGCTACTTCTCCCTTATTACTGACCGGCTGTCTGAATTTGCCAGGTGCAGGCCACCTTCATCGAAGAATTCAAGCCGTGATACGACGAACACCATTCGGCCCGAGCGGCCTGTTTTGGTGTAGATATCGTGCAAGTGGGTTCGGCCGGTTAATGTAGAACCGGGGCGAACAGGGTTCAGGCATTCAACACCTTTCCCGGCATCCATGCCAATACCAAACCTGGGGAAATCTATCGGCAGGGAGCGGCGACCACTGAGGCTCGCGAGGTAAGTGGGCGGTGCCTGGAAATCGGGATGATCCTTGTCCAGAAATCGACCAGCGGTTTCTCCGCAAAGACGGGCATATTCGATTGTCACGGCAGGATCCACGTAGAAAGTTTTCTCGTCGAATGCCTGGTCGAGAAACTTCTCGCGTAATTCTTCTATATCTGCGTCCATAGTTCCCTTCGTTGAAAAGTTAGTTCTTGAAGCTAACAGCTTCGAATTCTTCGCTTCTTAGCGCTTCGACCAGGTCGTTCATGTCAGAGATTTTGTTGGTAAACTTTGTCCCGCAACGACCGACATGACTGACAATATGGGAATCACTGCCGCCGATACCGAGGTAGCCAAATTCTTTGGCGTTTGTGATGGCAATCTGGTCCTCATTGTCCCTGCTGCCACCATTATATATTTCCACGATTCTCACACCCTTTGGGACGCCAAGTTCCTCTGTGTGTGCAAACATACCAACGCGCTTTCTGCCCGGATGACAGGGCACTGCCACGGCACCATGTTGACTGCTGGTTTCCACTACCATTTCAAGGGGCAGGTTGATGCTTGCAAAATCAAATGCCCTCGTCAGGTCTGGGCTAACGCCATACACCAATACGTGCCCATATTCGGTTTCCACTTCACTCGCCTTCAGAATGATCAGATCAAATTTACTGGCGAGCTTGGAGTAATCGGAATCCATGTCATATTGCCGGTGCTCAGTCAGCACGAGGCCGTCAATGGGTAGATTTTTTGAACGAATCCATTGGCAATAGTTTTCAACCTTTGCCCTACCGTCATCTGATTTGACGGAATGGGTATGTAGATCCAGTATCACTTGATTCCCAGGATGGATAGATTTGAGAAAACAAGCTGCCACAGGTGTTGGTGATGTGCAAGTTTGATGAGTTCCACCTAACAGGCTGCCAAAAGGCAGACTGTTATACCGACACATGGATGGGTCGGCCGAAAATCAACGACGTAAGTAGCTGAGTTTTCGCGAGTCGGCTGAGGTCCACGCCACGAAAAAAGTGCAGGAAAGTGCTTTTTCAGCAATCTGCTAAGAGATGTTGTCAAGCGACATGGCCTGCTTGTTGTTGCTCGTGGATTGCTGAAATTCAAGACCATCCTCCGTCAGCTGGAATATTGATGCATCAACGGTATCGCCGTCTACATCCAGGATCCCGATAGTACCCAGTCGCAGCGATTGGTTTCGGGGTAATGTCGGTGAACCCGGGTTGATGACTAGCAGGTCGGCCACCTGGTGCACTCCTTCCAGGTGAGTGTGGCCATAGATAAGTACTTGGGGGATGCGGTCAAAATGCTGGCTCAGGTAGTCGATGATTTCGTCGCTGGACTTTCTAGCCGGTGAAGGCAGACGATGGATCATGCCAATGGTGACACCGGCGAATTCGAGCAGCCAGACATCCCTGATACGGTCATCCACCAGGCCTGAATCTCCATTTCCACGAGATACATAGGTCGGTGCCAGCATCGAGAGCTGGTCGACGATATCTATGGAGTGCAGGTCACCGGCGTGCAGAATGCAATCTACATTCTCGAAGGCTGTCATGGCCTGTGGCCAGAGCTCCTGAAGTGATCCCGGCATGTGGGTGTCTGCAATAAGTCCGATACGCATCTGCGTAGAATAGCCATTTCTTATCCGGATTTGAATATCATCCAGTTTGCTATAAGGTCTTAGAGCTGGAGCACAAAAATGCCCTTGAACTAAAACCCCGAACTGGGCTGGAAAAGAGGATTGTCGAATGAAGAAGCTATTTAAGCGCCGTTCCTTCCTTCACCTGGGTGCCATGACGGGGATTGCATCGGGTATTTCCCTGCCTGCACTGGGTGAGCGTGCGAGCGGTTCAACCGCTGGTGTTAAGCAGTACAACACGCTTGGCCGGACTGGTCTCAAGATATCAGATATCTCGTTTGGAGCCGCCACCTTGAGGCGAGGAGAAGAATACCTCGTTGAGTATGCGCTCGACCTTGGTGTGAATTACTTTGATACGGCTGAGAGCTACTCCAGTGGTCAGTCAGAACCAGTCATTGGCAATGCCCTGAAAGGTAAGCGGGACAAGGTCGTCCTGGCTACGAAAGCCATGGTGGGTGTCCGCACGGGGCGTGATGAAATGATGGGTGTGCTGGAGGAAAGCTTAAGAAACCTGAAAACGGACTATGTGGATGTATACTTCAATCATGCAGTCAACAATATTAAAAGGCTTAAGAACCCAGAATGGGATGCTTTTGTTGATAAGGCCAGGCAACAGGGGAAGATCAGGTTTACGGGAATGTCAGGACATGCAGGCAGGCTCGCGGAATGCGTAGATTATGCGGTGGAAAATGACCTGTTTGATGTCCTTTTGCTGGCCCAGAATTTTGGTGAAGACCCATCTTTTTACGATAAGATCACCCAGTCATTTGACTTTGTTGCCAACCAGCATCAGCTGCCGGCTGCCATGGTGAAGGCCAGGGAAAAGAATATCGGCATTGTCGTAATGAAAGTGCTGCGTGGTGCACGCCTAAATGACATGCGACCCTATGAGGATGGGGGGGCAACGTTTGCCCAGGCTGCGTTTCGCTGGTCACTGAACAATCCAAGTGTTGATGCATTGATCATAACGATGACCTCGAGAGACAGGATTGATGAGTATCTGGGTGCATCAGGATCAGGCGCGGTTACCCAGGAAGACATGCGATTGTTACAGCACTATGCCGAGATGACCGACATGTCCTACTGCAGGCATGCCTGTAACGATTGCGAAGGGGCCTGCCCGCAGGGTGTGCCCATTGCAGACGTGCTTCGAACGCGCATGTATGCAACGGACTATGGTGATTTTTCGTTTGCCAGGGCTGAATATGGTTTGCTCGCAGGTTTAGCTGCGGCTTGTCTTGGTTGTGATGGTAAACCCTGCAGGGATGCCTGCACGCACCAGATCCCAGTTGCTGAACTGTGTGGTCCAACTCACCAGATGCTGAGCTGATGCATATACATCTTGATTTGGTGGGTGGCATATCCGGTGACATGTTTATCGGTGCCTTGCTTGATTGTTTTCCTGAGCAAAGGGAAGGGCTCGCTGAGATCATCGAGGCCGCCGGCTTCGCTGACCTGGTGGATTTGCACCATGAAGTGACTGGCGATGGCGTATTGACGGGTACGCATTTTAAGGTGATGGCTGGCGCCACGGCGGAAGGTCACGACCATAGGCATTATTCTGATATCAAACAGAAGATTTCCGACTCGGCCCTGGACAGTTTCACCAAGGACGTCGCCCTCGGTATCTTTCAGTTGATTGCAGAAGCGGAGGCAAAGGTCCATGGGAAGGACATCGACCAGGTTGCTTTCCATGAGGTGGGTGCATGGGATTCTATTGCAGATATTGTCTGTGCAGCATCACTGATCAGCAGCGTTGGCGTTTCATCCTGGAGCGTTCACTCTCTACCGCTTGGCAGAGGGCAGGTGGAAGCGGCTCACGGGCGATTGCCGGTGCCGGCGCCGGCAACCAGCCTGTTACTGGAAGGGTTTGAATTTTATGATGATGGGATAGAAGGGGAGCGAATAACCCCAACGGGTGCCGCAATTCTGAAGTACCTTGCACCGGTGCCTGGCATCCCTGAAGGCGTTAAGCTGAATTGTTCCGGCTATGGTTTTGGTACCAAGAAGTTCACCGGCATTTCTAATGTGCTTCGTATGCTGGTTTTTGGTACAGACCAGGACATAGGCTGGGATTCGGACCAGGTGCTGGCGCTCGAATTTGAAGTGGATGATCAGACTGCGGAGGAACTCGCCGCTGCGCTAGAAAAAACTCGTGCTATGGAGGGTGTGATAGATGTCATTCAGTCGGTAGTATTCGCCAAGAAGGGCAGGCAAAGCACAAGTATTCGCGTGTTGGCCCGTCCTGCAATAGAGCGGGAATTGACAGAATACTGTTTCAACGTAACCAGCACACTGGGTATCAGGCGTCGGTTAACAACAAGGTCCATCCTCAGGCGCTCAGAATTCACCGTTAGCCACGAGGGAAAGGACTACCGGGTGAAGGTAGCCATGCGCCCTGGTGGGTTAACTGCTAAGGTAGAGATGGACGACTTGCCAGTGGATACTGATGTTCGCCAACTGCTTGAGGCATTGGCGCTAAAGAAATACAGAGAAGACAATGAGTAAAATTGTGGGGCTGAAAACTGTCCTCGAACAGATGGGGCCCGTAGCCGTTGCCGTCAGTGGTGGTGTAGACAGCATGACCCTCGCCTATGTAGCGCATCGCAGCAACGGAAAGAGCCGGATCTTCCACGCCCTGTCCCCGGCGGTTCCCGAGCAGGCAACCATGAGGGTCAAACGCTACGCAGATAGAGAAGGGTGGGATCTGTGCCTGATAGATGCCGGAGAAATTCTCGATCCACAATACCGCGCCAATCCTGCCAACCGTTGTTATTTCTGTAAGACCAACCTTTATGAAACCATTTGTGGTCAGGTTGATCTGGGGGTGATATCAGGGACAAATATGGATGATCTGGCTGACTATCGCCCGGGACTCATTGCCGCGGGCGAACATGAAGTGAGGCACCCCTATGTAGAGGCGGGGATCGACAAATCAGAGGTTAGAAATATCGCCAGGTTATTAGGCCTGACCGATCTGCAGGATTTACCGGCCGCACCCTGCCTTTCAAGTCGTGTCATGACCGGGATCGCTATAGATGAGAAGTTGCTGCCGGTTATTAATGCGGCAGAAGAATCTCTGTGGCAAAGCCTGCAGCGCTCTATTTCCATCAAGGGTGTGCGCTGCCGGATCCGCCCCGATGAGGTTGCCATCGAAATTGACAGTCAGGAAGATGTGGATGCAAGGTCCGAATATGCGCGTGAAGCGATTGGTATCGTGACCGGCTTATTTGAAAAACATGGATACCAGGAATATCTGCGGACCGTATCCGTAGAACCATATAGGCGCGGGAGCGCATTCCTGGTTGAAACCCTGCAGGTAGACTGATGACAGATGTGCCATCAACCAATGAAGTCAACCTGGACTTCGACCGGGAGAACAGGACAGGCCTTGCCGAAGCCGTATTTTGCCAGAGCAAGAGCCTTCAGCAGTTGCAGGATATCTGTGCGCAAATTCTTCAGGCGGATAAACCGATGTTGTTTACGAAGCTTGAATCAGATCAGTTTGAGCAGCTTCAGGCTGGCCTGCCAGCTGGTTTTCTGGATTACGATCTAATTTCTCAAACCGCTTTCCACGAGCCATATCAGATAAGGTCTACTGATCTGGTCGCTATCGTCACGGGTGGCAGTTCTGATGTACCGGTTGCCAGGGAAGCGTCACGAACACTCCAGTTTTACGGACATGAGACGCTGGCCATTGATGATGCTGGTGTAGCAGGACTGTGGCGGATAACAGAGCGGCTGGATGCGCTAAGGGAACGAAAAATCGTTATCTGTATTGCCGGTATGGATGCAGCCCTGCCGACGGTGCTCGGTGGTTTAATCCCGGCGTCCATCATCGCGGTTCCAACTTCAGTTGGCTACGGAATGGCAAGGAATGGTGAAACTGCGTTGCATTCCTTGCTGGTCAGCTGCGCCCCAGGCCTGGTCGTGGTTAATATCGACAATGGCTATGGCGCCGCCTGTGCTGCCATTCGGATGTTGAATGGGCTTGCTGTCACCAACTAATCAATTTATTGAATAGTTTTTGCTTTCATTACGTTAAGCGATTCCGGATTGAAGAGCTAGGTACTCAATTTTCCGTTCCAAGGGACATCCATGTCCCGTCCCGCGTCCATCCCTGGCGCTAGTCACTACAAATCAAGTACCTAGCTCTTCAATCCGGAACCAGGATGTCGACAAATTTCAAACTTAACTTAAGAGCTGAGCATTTATGCTAATCAAGACTGTCGTGCACCCCCCGCTCAAACAAAGGTTCCAGCTTTAGATCTGCAACATCGGCGGCAATCTCTTCTTCAAGTTTGCCCATATTGGTTGGGTCAAAATCCTCGGAAGCATGGATGATCCTGGGCAGCAGGGTTGCATCACTTGAAGTATTAAGAAACAGGCCGGGTCGCCGCAGCACCCAATGGACGGCCCGGCGTAGGGCGCCTTCTTCTCGAATGGGTTCATACCAGCTGAAGTGCGGTGATTCGTCGTCTTCCCGCCAGCGCCTTCTTACGATCGACTTGATGGTCTGCATGGCGACATTCTTTTCCCTGCACAGTGCATATAGCGCCTCGAACTCCCCTGCATATTGCTCGTCATGCATCATCATCTGGTTGTAGGGAAGCAGGACGGATGTAAACTCAAATTGTGCCAGGCTCTTCAGGTGCATCTCGGCAATTCGTGTCCCGTGGCCAGTAACGCCGATAAATCGCACCAGGCCCTGGTCCTTCGCCTGTAGGGCGGCCTCCAGCGCACCATTCGGTCCCATGACTTGATCCCATTCCGGGTCGGTTGAAAGGTTGTGGAACTGGATAAGGTCAAGCTGTTCCACCTGCATTCGCTCGAGTGAGCGCTCGATGCTTGCCCTGGCATCATCTCCTAAACGGTCGGGTGTCTTGGTGGCAAGAAAGAAGTCCTTTCGGTGATCCTGGAGAAACGGCGCCAGCTTTATTTCCGCATCACCGTAACTGGCGGCAACGTCGATATGATTGATTCCCGCATCCTTAACTATCTGCAGTACTGAGTCGGCCTTTGCCTGGTTCATGCCGCCGAGGGCAGCAGCGCCGAACAGGAGCCTTGTGCTCCGGTGACCCGTATTTCCAAATGCGAGTTTTTCCATGCTTATCTCCGAGACTAGTTTAGGGATTTGAGAAATTGGGTAAATTCATCAACGCACCAGTTTACTCGGTGTGGAGCCGTGATATCACCAACAAAAACATGCTCTTCGCTTTCACTATCAATGGCAACCTGAATCAGTCGCTTTTGTTTACTGCCCCACCGGTTGTGCCCTGCGACAGCCGCTCCGGCATCAATGGTTGAATCATTTTTCATGTACATGGTCGCGAGGGGGATTTGCTGGCTGGAAAAATCAACCCTGGATAGCCAATCAACAACTTTCTGCATTTCAATCAGGGATAGGGTCGAGTAGGTGCTGGTCCAGTATTTTGCTGCCATTTCATTTTCAGGTTCCCAGCTGATTTCCTTGCCTAGAATATGCCTCACCCAGTATTTCGCCCATGGCCAGGTCAGGAGAAAGGAGAAACGGTTTCTGATCTTGAAATTTGGGGACATAAACAGGAACGCATGGATCCGATTTTTGATCAGTTCCTGCTCGGCCAGCCAGATGGCGAGGGGAGCACCGGTAGAAGTGGCGACGATGACCACCCTGTCGCCCAGTCTGGCAGCTACTGTCCAGGCATCAATAACACTCTGCAACCAGGTTTCAGAGGCCCTGAGCATGCCTTCACCGCCTACACCATGCCCTTCAAGGCGTGCATGAAAGCTGTTTGCATTAAACTCAGCTGCTATTTGGTCAGTGACCGGTGCTGTTTCTTGCCTGGTGGCGGAAAACCCGTGGATATACAGAAAGCTCAAATCAGTTTTACCGGGATCATCAGGGTTTGCCCAGTGAATACACGCTTCGGCGCCCGGGGTCAGGTCTAGAACCGCGTCCTCCTCATTTTCAATCCAGCTTTCCAATTCACCCGGAGATAGATTCTCCGGTACCCGAGTCTTCGGTGCCACCGCCTTCAGCTTTGGTCTTGAACACTGACCCAGCACAGACAGGACAATGATTCCGGAAATGATAATCGCTGTTGTCATTTTTTAATCAATTCTTGGCTGCTCGACGTATACGAAAGGTTTGTTTTTGTAATAAAATAGCGCGCTTTTGCCGGTTCCTATGATCGGTATGTTGGGGTAACATAAGTTTATGCGTTTGCAGGCAATTAAGCTCGCTGGTTTCAAATCCTTTGTAGATCCTACAACAGTTCCTTTCCCCTCCAATCTTTGTGCAGTCGTCGGCCCTAACGGGTGCGGTAAATCCAATATTATTGATGCCGTTCGTTGGGTAATGGGTGAATCATCAGCCAAGACCCTGCGTGGTGAATCAATGGCTGATGTTATTTTTAATGGCTCTACTGGTCGCAAGCCCGTTGGGCAGGCCAGTATTGAATTGATGTTTGATAACACGGAAGGGCGACTGAACGGCGAATATGCCGCTTACAGCGAGCTCTCCATCAAACGACAGGTGTCCAGGGACGGCCAATCCAATTATTACCTGAACAGCCAGAAGTGCAGGCGAAAGGATATTACTGATATTTTTCTGGGCACTGGTCTTGGGCCGCGGAGTTACTCGATCATTGAGCAGGGGATGATCAGTCAGCTGATTGAGGCAAAGCCAGAGGACTTGCGGGTATACATTGAGGAAGCCGCCGGGATATCAAAGTATAAGGAGCGACGCAGGGAAACTGAACATCGAATCAAACATACCCGGGATAACCTTGATCGACTGAGTGACCTGCGGGAAGAATTGGGAAGACAGCTTCATCACCTGGAGCGTCAGTCCAAAGCGGCGGAGCGATATACTGAACACAAAAAGGAAGAGCGTCGTGTTAAGGCCCAGTTGCAGGGGTTGAAGTGGCAGGCCATCACGCAGGACGCTGATAGCAAACAGGAAAATATAGGGCGTTTAGAGGTTGAGCAGGAAGCCCGTATCGCTGATCAGCGACATGTGGATGCTGAGATCGAAGCAGAACGAGACAAGCTGGCGCAGTTGTCAGATGAGCTGAATGGTGTACAGAAACAGTTCTATGACTTTGGCACTGAGATAGCAAGAATCGAAGACGGTATACAATTTCAGAACGAACGCAATAAGGAGCTCAATATAGACCTGGAGCAGGTTTCTGACAACTGGCGCAAGGTCAGGGTCGATTTGGAAAATGATGAAGGTCTTCGTGCCGATATCCAAAATGAAATAGCTGAAATAGAGCCGCAGCAGAAAGAGATGGAGGCGCATGAGAAAGTTTCTGGAACGAAACTGCTGGAAGCTGAAGGCGCAATGCAAGACTGGCAGCACGAGTGGGACAAGTTTAATCAAGCGGCAGCAGAGTCGAGGCAGGAAGGAGAAGTAGGGCAGTCAAGGATCGGCCATCTGGAAGAGTCAATAGAGCGACTCGACAACCGCCTTCTGATTTTGAGAAATGACTTGCAACGCCTCCAGGATCAGAGCGTTGAAGAAGAAATAGGTCCGCTGGAATCGATGCTTCAGGTTCAGGAACAGCAACTGGGACGCATTGACCAGGAAATCGCGGAACTGTCTAGGCAGATTGAGATGGGGCGTGAGCAGAATGCCCAATATGATTCAGATCTGGACACGGGCAGAAGCGAACTACAGGCAATCAAGGGTCGTTTTGCCTCGCTTGAGGCATTGCAGCAGACTGCGCTTGGCCAGCAGGATGATGCTGAAATGGGCTGGCTGGAAAAACATGGGCTCAGCAACAAGGATCGCCTGGCTGAGAAGATCAAGGTAGAGCCGAATTGGGAATTAGCGGTCGAGACCGTTCTGGGAGACTACCTGCAGTCAGTATTTGTTGAAGAACTGGAAACATTGCCCGCCCTGTTGACTGACTTTGACAAGGGTGCACTAAACTTTATCGCCAATGTCGCCGTTGGTTCAGCTACCCCTGATTTTGAGACGTTGGCATCAAAGGTGAACGGTGATATCAGTATTGAATCATTTCTAGGCAATGTGCGGGTCGCGGCCGATCTGGATACGGCAATGAGCATGCATGCGAACCTGACGCCAGGACAATCGATTGTCACCCCGGATGGAATCTGGATCGGCAGCAATTGGCTGCGTGTCAGCAAGGATCACGACGCTACCGCAGGGGTTATCAAGCGGCAGGCTGAAATAGAAGACTTGTCCCAGCGTATTGAGCAGCAAGAGCAGGATGTCACCAGGCTGACCCAGGAACTTGAATCAGGTATCGCAGGGATAGCGCTGGTGGAGGCTGATCGAGACAAACAACAGGCACGGCTCGCAGAGCAGCAAAGAACCTTTGGTGAAACCAGGGCCCAGTTGGTGGTAAAGAAGCTTCAGGCGGAGCAGCTAAAAACTGATTTGGCACGGGCAAATAGTGAAATTGAATCGAGTACCGCCCACCTGCAGGAAGATCACGACAATCTTGGTATTGCACGCAACCGGCTGCAGGTGGCGATGGACAGGATGGAAGAAGACACAAAGCAAAGGCAGAGTCTTCTCGGCCACCGGGACCAGGCTCAGAAGAATCTTGACGAAGTACGTTCTAAGGCGAAAACAGATCGCGATGCAGTGCACCAGCTGGCGTTGCGAGTTCAGTCGCTCAATTCCCGGATATTGTCGACCGAGCAGGCCATGCTTCGTCTACAGGAGCAGGAGCGGACACTCAACGATAGAAAATCCTCACTGGAAAAGGCTATTCGTGAAAGTGAGGAACCACAGGGGCAGTTGAAAACGGAGCTGGCCGAACAACTGGAAAAAAGGCTTGAAGTAGAAAATGAGCTAACACGGGTTCGTCAACAATCAGAGGCGACCGAACATAAGATCAGGCAACTGGAGCAGGATCGAGCGGGCTTTGAGGAACAGGTAGAACTTGTGCGAACCAGCCTTGAGCAGGTACGCATTGGTTTTCAAGGGCTTGAAGTCCGGCGAAATACGATAAAAGAACAGATGTCTGAGGATAACCAGAATCTTGATGAAGTGTTGCGTCTCTTGCCGGAGGAAGCCAACGAGGAAGAATGGGAAGACCTCCTGCGCCGGGTCACCAATCGTATTGTGCGGCTGGGGGCAATAAACCTTGCTGCTATTGATGAATTCAAGGTTCAATCTGAGCGAAAGCAGTATCTTGATGCTCAAAATGAAGATCTCGAGAAGGCGCTGCAGACCCTGGAAAACGCTATCCGTAAGATAGATGTTGAAACCAGAACCCGTTTTAAGGAAACCTTCGATAAGGTTAACAGCAAGTTGCAGCAGATTTTCCCCAAACTATTTGCTGGCGGGCATGCATATCTGGAGATGACAGGTGAGGACTTGCTTGATACGGGTGTAGGCCTGATGGCCCGTCCCCCTGGGAAGAGAAATTCCAGCATTCACCTTCTATCTGGTGGTGAAAAGGCACTCACGGCTATCGCACTGGTATTCGCCATCTTCAGCCTGAACCCGGCACCTTTCTGCCTGCTGGATGAGGTCGATGCACCTTTGGATGATACCAATGTACAGCGTTATTCTGATCTGGTGAAGGAGATGTCGCGAACCGTTCAATTTATCTACATCACCCACAATAAGCTTGCGATGGAGATGGGTGAGCAGCTAATGGGAGTGACAATGCATGAACCCGGTGTTTCAAGGTTGGTTTCCGTTGATGTTGATGAGGCCGTGGCGATGGCCGCGGTTTAGAAACTATGGACTTTGACCTGAGAGATTGGTTGTTGATCCTGGGGCCGATTTTCATATCGATAGTGCTTATTCATGGGTACTGGCGAATGCACTGGGGAAGAACTGAGCTAAAGATGAAGCTCGACAAGTCATTCCTTAGTCACCCCGGTGACGAGCAGAATGGGGACGATTTGGATCTGTTCAGAGCTGAACTTCCCAACGGCGGCGCAAGAATAGCCGGTGAACAAGTGCCCGTGTTGATGGAGTCTGTGGAAACCTCATCACCAAATATTAAACCTGTCGCAGGAATATCCAGGAAAGCTGAACCAGAGCTTCAAGAACCAGAGCTCCCAGAACCAGAGATCACAGAACCGGCAATAGCAGCTACAAGGGAAGCTCAGTCTACCAGGGTTGAACCACTCCCGGAGCGAGCACCGCCGGTACGCAAACCGCTGTTGGAGAAGCCTGAAAAATTCGTCGTTATCAACGTTCTCTCGGACGTTTCTTTTGCTGGCTGGGACCTGCGAGAGGTGCTGGAAGGTCTGGATATGGAATTTGGCGAGATGGATATATTTCATCGCCTGGGTGAGGACGGCGAAGTGCAATTCAGTCTTGTTAATGCTGTTGAACCTGGCACCTTCGATCAGAGCACAATGAACGAAATCCAGACCCCTGGTGTAACACTGTTTATGCGTGCGCATGAGGTTCAGGATCCGATACGAGTTTATGACGACCTGTTGGAGGCTGCTCAAACCATTGCGCTTGAATTGGGGGGTGAGTTGAAGGATGAGACTCGAAGTGCTATTACCAGCCAAACAATCAGCCACTGTCGCCAGGGAATTCAGGATTTTCAATACAAGTACTCTGCCTGAATCTCGTATAGATGGCAGCGTCCAAAAAGATCATTGCTGAAGTTGAGCGACTGCGCAATGAAATCAACCAGCACAACTACCGTTATCATACCCAGGATGATCCGGTCATATCTGATGCGGAATTTGATCATCTGTTTCGTGATCTGAAAGCACTTGAAGCCCAATACCCAGAGTTAATATCTGATGTTTCACCCACCCAGCGGGCTGGTGCTGCGCCGCTGTCTGCATTTTCCCAGGTGGTGCATGAGATGCCCATGTTGTCGCTGGATAATGCTTTTGTCGAGGCGGATGTGATCGAGTTTGACCGCCGCATTAGAACCCGACTGGAGTCTGATGAAGAAGTTGCCTATGCTTGTGAACCGAAGATTGATGGGGTGGCCGTCAGCTTGCTTTATGAGGAAGGAAAACTTGTTCGGGGTGCCACGCGTGGTGATGGTACAACCGGTGAAGACATTACACAGAATGTACGAACGATAGAGTCGATTCCGTTACAGTTGATGGGGAAGGGATATCCAGACAAATTGGAGGTTCGCGGAGAAGCCTATTTCCCGAGGTCTGCCTTCAGGGAAATGAATCAGCGGGCTCAGTCCCGGGGTGAAAAGGAGTTTGCTAATCCGCGAAATGCCGCTGCCGGCACCCTGCGGCAACTCGATAGCCGATTGGCTGCGGAGCGGAAGCTGGCGATGTTCTGTTACAGCGTCGGTCTAATGGAGGGTGGAGAGCTACCGGAAAAGCACAGTGAAATACTGCAAAGCCTGGCGGAATGGGGACTGAGAGTAAACCCGCTGGTTGAGAGAGCCCATGGAGCAGTGCAGTGTGTGGAGTACTACAAGGGGATTAGCGGTCGGCGGGAATCCCTGGGATATGAAATCGATGGTGTGGTTTTCAAGGTTGATGACATTGGCCTGCAGCAGAAGCTGGGTATGCTCACCAGGACACCAAGGTGGGCGATTGCCCACAAGTTTCCGGCGGAGGAAGGAATTACCCGGCTCAATGACGTGGATTTCCAGGTGGGACGAACGGGTGCCATCACGCCGGTTGCACGCCTTGCGCCGGTCAAGGTTGGCGGCGTCACTATCAGTAACGCAACCCTTCACAACATGGATGAGATTGCCCGTCTTGGCCTGGTGATCGGAGACACGGTGATAGTACAAAGAGCAGGCGACGTTATTCCAAAAATCGTGTCCGTCATATTGGAGAAGCGCCCTGCAAAAACGACAGCAATAGCGCTGCCGCAACATTGCCCTGCCTGCAGTTCTGATATTCTGCGTGGTGAAGGGGAGGTGGCTGCCCGTTGCACCGGCGGCCTGTCTTGCGGCGCACAGCAAAAAGAAAGCATTCGTCATTTCTCCTCGAGGCTCGCATTGGATATCGAAGGGTTGGGCGATAAACTGGTGGAGCAGCTTGTTGATGAAGGTTTGATCGAAAATGCTGCTGACCTGTACCAGTTGACTGAAAAACAGCTGGTGAAGTTGGAACGGATGGCGCCGAAGTCTGCTAATAATCTGCTCGAAGCCCTGGAGACAAGCAAAGAAACGACGCTATCCAGATTTATCTATGCCCTGGGTATTCAGGAGGTAGGAGAGACAACGGCGAGAAGCCTGGCGATGCATTTTGGTGATCTTGCTGGTCTACTGGAAGCTGATGAAGAACTATTGCAGACCATTTCTGATGTGGGAGCCATTGTAGCGAACAAGATCCATCACTTTTTCCAGCAGAAGAGCAATCTGGCGGTCATACATTCACTCCTTGGGCATGGCTTGCACTGGAAGAAAGAGGAAACGGGAGTTATCACCAGCAGCCTTGCGGGAGAAACCTGGGTACTGACCGGGTCTCTGCATTCCCTTACGCGTAATGAGGCCAAGGCAAGACTGCAGAAGCTGGGGGTGAAGGTTGCCGGATCCGTATCCAGGAAGACAACCTGTGTAGTCGCCGGCGACGCCACAGGCTCAAAACTCACTAAGGCACAGGAACTTGGCCTGAAGGTCATAGACGAGGATGAGTTGATTACATTACTTGAGGAATATGGTGCCTGATATGTTAATGCGTTCGAGTATTTCCCTGACTTTCTTGCTGTTGCTGGCTGGCTGTACCTCAACACCACCGGAGCAGTTGGAAAATGTCTGCGACATCTTTGAGGAAAAGTCGGGCTGGTACAAACAAGCACGAAGAGCATCCAGACGGTGGGGGACTTCTATCCCGGTGATGATGTCATTTGTTCATCAGGAATCGAAATTCAGATCCAGAGCCAAACCACCGCGCAAGAAAATCCTCTGGGTAATTCCTGGACCGCGTCCGGCGAGCGCCTATGGGTATGCGCAGGCAACGGATGAAACGTGGCGCGCCTATAAGAAGTCAACTGGGAAATGGGCCGCGGACCGAAACGATTTTGACGATGCAATGGATTTTATTGGCTGGTACAACGATCAGAGCCAACGCAAGAACAAGATAAAAAAGAGTGACGCCTATCACCTCTACCTTGCTTATCACGAGGGTCAGGGCGGGTACGCGAAAAGGTCCTACAAGAAGAAAAAATGGCTGACGGACGTGGCCAAAAAAGTATCTCAGCGATCAAGTATGTACGGTAAGCAACTGAAGGCATGTGAGAAAAAGTTGGATCGTGGCTTCTTTGGTCGATTGTTCTCATGAGCCGAACAATAGTAGCTCTATGCTGGCCCTTGAGGAGATCAAGGAAACCCGCGAGAAGTTAGGTGGACAGGTCGATACGACGCCGGTGCACAGATGGCATAGCCCGGTCGTTGCCGAAAGGCTGGGTGCGGGTACCGACGTATTCATGAAGCTTGAGCTGTTCCAGCGTACCGGTACCTTCAAACCGCGCGGTGCCTTGTCAAATATGTTGCACCTTGGTCCATCAGACCTCGGGAGAGGTATTTGCGCTGCTAGTGCTGGCAATCACGCTATTTCTGCTGCCTACGCAGCGAAGGAGCTTGGCAGCAGAGCAAAGATCGTGATGATCAAGAGCGCCAATGCTTTCAGGATCGAACGGTGCCTGCACTATGGGGCTGAGATTGAAATGGCTGAGAATGCCCATGTTGCCTTTGAGCGCGTAGCTCAGATCGAACAGGAGGAATCACGGTTGCTGGTGCATCCCTTTGAAGGGCACCATACTGCGCTTGGCACTGCCACGGTCGGCCTGGAGCTTTGTATGCAGGTTACGGATCTGGACGCGGTGATTGTACCGATAGGTGGAGGCGGGCTTTGCGCCGGTGTGGCCACTGCGGTCAAATTAATGCAACCAGACTGTCTGGTTTATGGCGTTGGACCCGAAGGCGCCGATACCATGCACCGGAGCTTTGCCGCTGGTTCTCCGCAGCCCATTGATCGAGTCAATACTATTGCGGACAGCCTCGGTGCGCCCTACGCGGCGCCCTATACTTTCGAATTGTGCCGGGATCATGTCGATGAATTGGTGATGATTGATGATGATGCTATGCGCCGGGCTATGGGTTTGCTGTTTCATGAACTGAAGCTGGCCGTTGAGCCGGCCGGTGCAGCCGCAACCGCAGCCCTGTGGGGCCCCCTGCGTATGCGGCTACAAGGAAAACGGGTAGGTGTGATTGTCTGTGGCACTAATATTGATGCGGCGTCTTTCAGCGCCATGATTAACCCAGCGACCATTCGTTGATGATGTTATAGCGAACTCTAGACCTGGTTGAAACCGATTCATAAAGTGCAAAATTTTGAAATTCCTGGGTAAAGCCGGAGGGGATGATTGGTGCGGGTGGTGGTGATTCACAACGCCTTGCCAGGGTCACGTGTGGTTGGTAGCTTCTTTTCTCAGTTGCAAAGCCTAGTTGATTGGCGCTGTGTTTGGTCTTTGTTGTCAGGGTGAGCAGTATTGGTGATGCTTCTTTACAACCCAACCACAGGATGCCGGGCTTGTTCCAGAAACCCAGCTCATCAAGTGTCAGCATAAATGGCTGGGAAACTATTTCATCGGCAGCCTCGGCTAGCTGCCCGAGGCGCCTCTGGTCCAAATTTCCCAAAAATGTCAGGGTGATATGGAAATTGACTAGAGGCACCGGGTGCGTGAGCGGCGGTAGTGATGTCGTTCTCCAGTGATCAATGCTAAGGGAGCTTTGTTGACTAAGCTGCAGGCCAAAAAATAGTCTCATGACATGATTATACCGGTCAGGGATGGAATAATGGGCAACTCATAAAAGCCATAGCAGGAGTCGACAGTGTCACCGGATTCATCCTCAGACATAGACATCATTCCACCGGACCTTCTTCTCACGACAACCCGGTCGGTTCGCAAGCGCATTGATTTTGATCGCGCGGTTGATCCACTGATACTAAAGGAAAGCCTTGAGATCGCTATTCAGGCACCCACCGGCTCAAACAGTCAGGGCTGGCACTTCCTCGTTATTACCGATCCCGACAAGAAGCTAGCGCTGGCGGAACTGTATCGCCGCGGCTTCAACGAATACGCCAGCGTGCCCCAGGTACCACGATTTGGTGCAGATGACCCGCGAGCGGGGCAGATGTCTGCCATCCTTAGTTCAGCGGCTTACCTCAGCAAGCGGCTGCATGAAGTGCCCGCCATGGTTGTCCCCTGTGTTGATGGGCGCTGGGATGATCTCAGTGTGTTTCACCAGGCAGGTGCCTATGGCTCGATTTTTCCAGCCGTTTGGTCATTTATGCTTGCGCTCCGTGCACGCGGCGTGGGCTCTTCATTGACGACGCTCCACCTCATGTATGAGCAGGAAGCGGCTGAGATTCTGGGTGTCCCCGACGATATTACTCAGGTTGCTCTTTTGCCCATCGGCTATTACACGGGTGATACGTTCAAAGCGGCTGGGCGAATATCGGCGGATCAGCGAACCTACTGGGATAGTTGGGGGGAGACGCAGTAGCTGGTCTTGATCTAAGCCAAAATTTAGAGTAACAGTTGGGTTGGTATAGATAGAGTTTACTGTTCGTCGAGTAACGATCAGCAATTTTGACAACCGGCTTTCACGATGCTCCAGGTCAAGTCACTGGGAGAAAGCTATCGCTTATACCCATGGAGAGATCTTGTTTTCTCCAGGCGAACCGTCCATGGTACGGCCGCGCCATCCCTGGCGCGGCTTTTAACCTTACGAATACAAGATCTCTCCATCGGTACAAGCGGCCACGAGATATCGATTAGGCTAGTATTTGAATCGTTCACCGAATCTATAAATCTGACATAAGAGAGCTACTGATTTGCTGATTAATCTGTTCCTGGCCGAATGCTTCTCAGGAAGATTAAAAATTTCACCATTACTAACGGCATTATCGAAGTGTAGTTCAGAGGTAGTGAGGTCGGATTTCGAAAAGTTTACGTCACCCTGTCAAAAATCAGTGTTGTTAAAATGAACCCCGCTGTTGTGAAATTTCGCTTTTCCGAAGTCAATATTACCGCTGCCAAAGACGGCATCCATAAAGGAAACGACTGATTCTGAAAAGCCTGTGTTGAGGCAGTATGAGATCTTTTGTCTCGCAGTGTAGGCTAGGTGAACCCATACCGCGGGTAGGGCCCAACAAGACTGGCAGCGAGGTGGCCATATGTGATGATGCCGTTCTCTTGCACACGAATGGGTCCCTCACCCATCTTGTAGGGAAGTGAGTTGCCATCCAGGTCCCTGACAATACCAGGATCTGAAACATCCCAGACTTCACCTTCCGTGTGCAGCGGTCCCCGGTAGACACCATGGCCCTTGCCGTCCTGGAAACCGCCATAGCCATAGCCTGGTCCGACGTAGGCAAAGGGTTCTTTCACGGGCGAAATGTTGATTTCACGCTTTCTGCCTTCCTCATCGGTGATGAGATAAGTCCCCGTCTTTATTCGCCGCGTGCCGCTGTAGAATTGTAGCTCGTGTTCCACGCTTGTGAGCCGTAGTTCGCGCGGTTGATCCCCGGAAAGATCGATCAGCGAGCTGTCCAGTGGATGCCACATTTCGCCCCCTTCATTTAGCAGGAACCAGCAGGCATAGTCATGGCCCTGCCAGAGTATCCAGTTGAAAAGGCCACTCATCGCTGGCGGCGGTGGTTCTGAAGCGGTGACTGGCTCAAAGCCGCCTGCATGCTGGTAGCGCAGGCCCCATGAATGGTCGCGCACTGCTGACCAGCTTGTTTTGCTGGCCTCGTACTTTTTCCCATTGACGCTGACCCAGCCCGACGCAGAACCTGCCTGATCAAAGCGGGTATAGTCCTGCACCAGCCGACCGTCACGCCGATGATAGTAGTGGCTTTCTTCATGCGGGGGTGATGCGGCTTCAAATTCAAGTTCGAATGCGTGTCCAAATTTATTTTCATCAAGCCGTATCCGATGACGTTTTAATGGTTCCAGTAGTTCAAAGTGGAGCGGCCCCGCACCAATACGGTCCATATCCGGGCGCAATTGGCGGGACACCCGCAAGTTGTATTGCCTGCCCGCCGTGGTGTCGAGAACGCATCCAGCGCCATCCAGTACATTGTTGTTTTTGTAGATACCCATGGTGGCGACGACCATTACCTCCCCGTTCTCTGCAAATATCGAAAACCAGTAGCGATCATAAAAACGGTGATCACTCGTGTTTACATGGTCAAAAGTAGTTGAGGTCTGATGGTGCAGCGTGTCGTCCAGGGTGGATAGCATGAAAAGGGATCCGATTAGAAGTTGCAAAGGGAAAATTAAACACAGTTACAGATATTGTTCAATCGCGTTTGTGCCGGCTCGGCCCGTGGTGATGTTATGCAACGGGCGCCATTCTGCTACAGTAACCAGTCAGCCAGAGACTACTAGAGGATTCACCCATGACCCAAATGACGACGGAAGAGGCTTTTGTAAAAGTTCTGCAAATGCACGGCATCGAACATGGATTCGGTATTATCGGGTCTGCGTTCATGCCAATTTCAGATTTATTTCCACAGGCAGGTATAAAGTTCTGGGATGTTGCGCACGAATGCAATGGTGGCTTGATCTGCGATGGTTATACGCGTTCCACCGGCAAGATTGCAATGGTGGTTGCACAAAATGGCCCTGGTATCACCAACTTTATAACACCCATTAAGACTGCCTACTGGAATCATACGCCCATGCTGCTGATCACACCGCAGGCAGCCAACAAAACAATGGGGCAGGGTGGTTTTCAGGAAGTTGAACAGATGGCATTGTTTAAGGACATGGTGTGTTATCAGGAAGAGGTTCGCGACCCCTCTCGCATGGCTGAAGTTCTTAATCGCGTGATCGGAAAAGCTATCAGGGGTACGGCGCCGGCGCAGATAAATGTCCCACGTGATTTTTGGACCCAGGTTATCGACATAGAGCTGCCGCAGATCGTTCGCTTTGAACGGCCAGCCGGGGGCGTCGATGCCATAGCGGAAGCTTCCCGGTTACTTTCCGATGCGGCATTCCCTGTTATTTTGTCGGGAGCCGGTGTCGTCATAGGTGATGCGATTGGCGAATGTCAGTCCCTGGCTGAGCGACTGGATGCACCTGTTTGCTGTGGCTATCAGCACAATGACAGTTTTCCTGGCAGTCATCCGCTGGGGTGTGGCCCACTTGGCTACAACGGATCTAAAGCCGCCATGGAGTTGATCTCCAGGGCAGACGTGGTGCTCGCCCTTGGTACGCGGCTCAATCCTTTTTCGACACTTCCAGGTTATGGTATTGATTACTGGCCGCAGGAAGCCAGCATTATTCAGGTGGATATTAATGCCGATCGCATTGGGCTGACCAAGAAGGTGGCGGTCGGTATTTGCGGTGATGCAGGGCAGGTGGCAACACAGATTCTGGAGCAGTTGTCTGCAACCGCTGGTGACAAGGGCAGAGCAGTTCGCAAGCTGCTTATTCATGAGACTAAGTCTGGCTGGCGGCAAACCCTCGCTGGTCTCGATCATGAGGAGGATGACCCGGGAACCAGCTGGAACCTGGATGCCCGGGAACGGGATGCGGACCTTATGTCACCACGTCAGGCATGGCGTGCCATTCAGTCAGGTCTGCCTGAAAACGCGATCACTTCCAGTGATATTGGAAACAACTGTGCCATCGGCAATGCTTATCCGACCTTTGAAGAGGGTCGCAAGTATCTGGCCCCGGGATTGTTTGGGCCTTGCGGTTATGGGTTCCCATCTATTCTGGGTGCCAAAATTGGTTGTCCGGATGTGCCTGTTGTTGGCTTCTCCGGAGATGGTGCGTTTGGAATCTCAGTGAACGAAATGACTTCCTGTGGGCGTGATGAGTGGCCTGCTATCACTATGGTTGTGTTTCGCAATTTTCAGTGGGGAGCAGAAAAACGGAACACCATCCTGTGGTATGACAATAACTTCGTTGGTACCGAGCTGAATCGAGAAGTCAGTTACGCCAGGATAGCCCAGGGATGTGGCCTTGCGGGTGTCATAGTAAAGACACCGGCTGAGCTTACCCAGGCGCTTGAGGAAGCGTGCAGATCCCAGGATGATGGGGTTACCACTTTCATTGAAGTTGTACTGAACCAGGAACTTGGTGAACCATTCCGCCGTGATGCCATGAAGACGCCTGTTGTAGTCGCCGGTATTGATCCTGGCGACATGTGTCCACAGGGGGGATAGCAGTTCACATCAAAGTTCTTTAAGTCAAAGCTAGTGAAATGATGCTGGTAGTGACGATTTCATCCACGCTTGCCCCTCGGGAGAGGTCAGCAACTGGGAGAGCGAACCCCTGCAGGATGGGACCGAAGGCCTGCGCCTTGGCTAGGTGTTTGACTAGCTTGTAGCCGATATTTGCGGAATCGAGGTCGGGAAATACCAGGACATTTGCCTCACCGGCTACCGGACTTGAAGCTTCACCCTTTTGATCGGCGATCTCTGGCACCAGGGCGCTGTCGACTTGCAATTCACCGTCAATAAGGAGGTTCGGTGCTCGCTCGTGTGCTATCTCTACTGCCTGCTTTACCTTAGCCACGCGGGCACCGCCCGCACTTCCCCTGGTAGAGAAGGAAAGTAAGGCCACCTTCGCCGGGACCCCTAACATTCGTTCGGCGTTTGTGCCTGCACTGATCGCAATATCCGCAAGTTCACTTGCGGTGGGATCTACATTTACTGCGCAGTCGGCAAAAATAAGTGGTGGTCGGTCAGTAAAACTCATGACAAAAAAACTTGATGGGACGCTGACATTTTTGGCCAGTCCAATACAGGCTCTGGCCGCCTCAATGACGCGGCGGGTTGCGTGATTGATGCCAGCAACGACCAGGTCGGCCTCCCCGGCCTTGAGCATCATCGCGCCACAGTACAGTGGTTTTTCAACGATGCGCATGGCTACGGCTGGTTTTGTTCGCGGGCGGTTTTCCCGATAGAGACCTACATAGCGGTTGCCGTTGCCTTTCGGGGACACAATATTGAAGTTATCAACATTCAGGTCGGTCTGTTCGGCCAATTGCGAGATCTCTGAGATATCGCCTAGCAGTGTTACTGCAGCGCCAACTTCTTCGGTCAGTTGTTGAGCCGCGTGCAGAGTACGGGTGTCACTTCCTTCGGGGAAAATGATTCTTGCAGATGTTGTTTGAGCCTTCTCCGTGCAGTGCTGGATGAAGTCAGCGATTTCCACATGTTTGTCCACTGGATGCTCCTGAACCCGGAATCTCCGGTCAAGTTTGAGTTATTCCTATTCACCATAGCAACTAAACCCCGAAGGATCCAAAAAGGGTGGTGATCCGGTAGGTAAAAGCTGCTCTCATAAATGTTGCTGTTATAAAAGCTGGGCCAGACCCTGTTCACTTGTTAGTATCTGCTATCTGTCGGATCAGTGGTTTGGTGAGCAATTGAGGTCAATAAAATTAAAGGGTACGGATATCACAATGGAATTGCATGAACGTCAGGATCTGGTTTCAGACATGCTGCTGGGAACTGGGGAATGGGAGCCGTATGAGACCAGACTCATTCAGGACAGGCTTAAGCCCGGCGATACCATGGTTGATGTTGGTGCAAATATCGGCTACTACTCTTTGCTGGCCAGCAGGATCTGTGGACCGGAGGGGAGGGTTGTTGCCTTTGAACCACAAAATCAGAACTATGCTCTGTTGCAGCGAAATATTGAAAGGAATCACTGCGAAAATGTACAGGCCCACCGGGTTGGCTTGTGGCTTGAGCCAAAAGCTGCACAGTTACATCTGAATAATGAGAACTGTGGCGATCATCAACTGGCACTCAATTCAGAGCGAAGTCAGGAAACCGTAACCCTACAGGCCGGAGATGACCTCCTTGCCGGCGGCATTGATTTCCTGAAGATTGATACTCAGGGGGCAGAGTTCGGCGCGCTTTCGGGTATGGAGAAGACGCTACAAAGGTCGCCCAGTCTGCGAATGATTCTGGAGTTCTGGCCCTATGGGCTGGCGAACTGTGGTCATTCAGCTGATCAACTGATTCAGTTCCTCGGTGACTATCCCTTTGAATACAGCATTATTGACCAGGAAAACGAACGACTGGACCCAACGACCCTCCCGGGATTGCTGGATTTCACCAGAACCCAACTGACCGTTGAGAGCCAGGGGTTTATCAATCTTTTGGTGGAAGCAAAATGAAGATCTGGAATAGGAGGGAGGCCTTTGGTTCAGTAGCTCGTTAAGGATGCACCAACAAAGCCACCTCGACCGAAAATGTCAACTCGACCGGAAGTGTCATCTCGACCGAAGTGGAGAGATCTCTACTGCCACTATCAAAAAGCGAGATCCCTCGACTGCGCTCGGGATGACTCAGTAATTCGCTCGAGATGCTTTTGGCTCAATTGTTCATACCAGAGCACCCCGGCATTGACTTGCGGACCAGAATCGCCAAACAATAGACACCACGAACAAATTCAGGACGCGACTGATGGATGATTTATTGACGACCCTGGCGCAGCAGCAGGGAGATAAGCTGGCTGTGGTTGACGACCGACCCGATGGGACGCTGATCAAGTGGACCTTTTCAGACCTGGAAAGCAACGCTAACCGTCTGGGTAGAGTTATGCAGAAACTTGGTGCCGTGCCAAAAACCAAAATTGTCTGGTGCGGTCAGAACTCAAGCTGGATTGTCGCCATGATGCATGCAGCCCGAAAAATCGGGTGTATTGCCGTTCCCCTTAACTACCGTCTGGCGCCAGAGGAAGCCGCCTATGTGGTGGACAATTCTGATGCAGAAATTGTCCTGGTGGACAGTATTTACGCCCAGATGTTTGCATCCATTCGTGGTGAACTATCGAGTGTCAGGGAGTATGTCATTTTTGATGGGCCGGCAGCCGAAGATATGCATCTGCTGGAGGATCTGATAGCCGATGAACCGGATGGTGCAATCTCAGCGGAGTTCGAGGAATCTGCAGGCACCATGATCTACACATCAGGAACGACTGGGAAGCCAAAGGGTGCAGTCAAATATGGTGATGGTGACCCGGTCGCCATGGAAAGGCTGGTTTCGCAGTTTGGTTACATCACGGGCGATGTGTATTTGACCACCGGCCCACTTTATCACTCCGGCCCCGGGGGCTTTATGGCTATCGCCCATACCCAGGGCAATACTGTAATTCTGCAGCGAAAATGGGATGCCCTTGACTGGTTACGATTGTTTGATAAGTACAAGGCCACCTCCACCTTCTCATCACCCATAACGATTCGCATGGTCTGTAATCTGCCTGATGAAGAATTTAAGAAATATGATGTCAGCACCATGCGAGTCATGATTGCTAACGCAGCTCCCTGGTCGCACGCACTTAAACTCAGCTACCTGGAGAAATTTCCTCCTGAATCATTATTTGAAGTTTATGGCAGTACAGAGCTGGGCGTGAATTGTATTCTGCGTCCTGAAGATCAAATCGCCAAGAAAGGTTCCTGTGGCAAGCCCTCGCCAGGGGTGGAAATAACGCTCTACGATGAGGAAGGTAATCAGGTTACTGAGCCGCACATACCGGGTGAGCTCTACGCACGTAGTAAGACAATGTATTCCACCTACTACAAGGCCGAGGACAAATACAAGGAAGACACGCGTGGTGACAGTCATACGGTCGGCGACATTGCCTATTTTGATGAGGAAGGTTACTACTACATTTGTGACAGAAAGAAGGACATGATTATTTCTGGCGGCATGAATGTGTATCCGGCTGAAGTAGAAGACGCCTTAGAGCACCACGACAAGATTCAGGATGTCGCGGTATTTGGGATACCCAGTGAAGAGTGGGGGGAGATGATCCATGCTGTTGTGGTGGTAAAACCCGGGTCGGAACTTAGTGCAGAGGATATTGAGCACTTCTCCCGAGAGCATCTGGCAAGCTACAAGATTCCAAGATCCATATCTTTTACCGACGACATCCCCAGAACCGGGTCCGGAAAAATTCTCAAGCGCGACCTGCGTGCCCCTTTCTGGGCAGGGCATGAAACTCAGGTACAGTAGCGTTGATCGGGCGTTTGTGACTTTCTCGTGCCGGTGCTTGAAAACCAGCAGCCGGGGAATGAACTGGTTCAGCTAGCTGGGGCCTAAATGCTAGGAGGAAATGCGTTCGGCTCTAAGTTGCGAGCGCCGGACCTTGCCGGCGTCATCTCGTAGTGGTTCTGAAGTAAATTCTATGCTCCTCGGGAGTTTGTACCGCACCAGTCGCTCCTGAAGGTGGTCCATCAGTGCCTGTTCGGCAATACCGTCAGGAGTATCGACTCCCGGAACGTCAACAATAGCATGCACGGCATTGCCGAGATCCTCGTGGGGCAGGCCTACGACTGCCGAGCTTCTGATGCCGGGAAAAGAATCGATTGCGGCTTCGACCTCAGCCGGGTAGATGTTTGCGCCGCCGGAAAGAATCATGTCTGACTGGCGATCCGCAAGGTAAAGGTAGCCATCTTCATCCATGTATCCCATGTCGCCAAGGCTCTCCCATCCACCTTCCAGTGACTTGGCTTCGGCGCCAATATATCGGTAGGTGCTGCCAGCACCAGTGTATGGCCGGAGAAACAGTTCACCTATCTCTCCTGCGGGCAGCTCTTGACCATCTTCACCAACAATCTTCATTTCACCAACATCGCCTGGTTGCCCAACGGAACCACGATGCTGTAGCCACTCAACGCCATTGATAATAGTGCCGCCTGTGCCTTCCGTGCCGCCGTAAAGCTCCCAGATAATTTCTGCGCCTAGCCAATCAATGAAGTTTTGCTTCAACCATGCGGGACAGGGTGCGGCCAGGTGCCATAGGGTTTTAAGGCTGGAGAGGTCGTATTTGGTTCGGGTGGATTCGGGTAGCTTCCATATTCGTTGCATCATGGTTGGTACCGTATAAATGATATCAATGCTGTGCTGTTCGATGAGAGAGAGCGTCTGCTCTGCATCAAAACGTGTAGTGACGCATACGTGATTACCCCTGAACAGGGCAATCATTGCCCACATAAAAGGACCATTGTGGTAGAGCGGGCCGGGTACCAGCATCGCGCCCCGTTTTCGTATTTCAAGGTATTCGAAATCAACGTCCCATTCGGCCGGAATTGCGGAAACAATGAGTTTCGGTCTTCCCGTACTCCCACCCGATGGCATTGCCTTGAACGATGGCGCGGTCTTTTCCTCAAGCGTTTCGTTTGACAGCGAGTTGCTGGGTTCGTATTGGCTGTGGACTGTCGCGACTGAACTACTTGTGTCATCTACACCGACAACAAGGCTAGGTTTACCAAGATCAATGATTTGATCCCTTTCAAATTTTGGCAATTTTGCTGAAACGGGTTGTGGGGTGGCACCAAGTTTCCAGATAGCAAAACAGGACTTGAAGAACTCGATGCCATTGGGTAAAGCGACTGTCACAAAGTCACCCTCTTTTACCCCTAGCTCCGCATAGGCACGCGCCAGTCGGTTAGTGTCGAGTTCAAGCTGGTGCCAGCTTATGGATTCGTCTTCGTGTCTGATCGCGATGCGATCAGCCTGCTTCTGCTCCCAGTACGCCAGGATTCTTGATAAAGAAATTACTTCCATAATTGCAGCCCTGGTATTCTAATTCAGCATGTATGATCGTGTTGTTTCATCAGCGCATCTGTCAGGTGCTATCGCAAGAAATAAGTTTAGAGTTGGGTCTGTGTGCTGCTCCTTCCGGCACACAATTCCCAATGTAAAAGCCTAGTAACGCCAGCGTGGGAAAGGTGGGTGAATAGAATATTCGGCCACGCCATAGCCACGCTCACCGGTTTCCTCAACTTCGAAATCAAAGAAACCCTCATAGCAATCAAGCAGACATTCGGCATCATTCTCACCGCGCATCAAGCCATTCACAGACTGGGCATATTTGCGGCCCGTCTTCACGTGGATGATGTCACCATCAGGTAGTGTGAATTGATAGCGGAAACTCATTGCGGAGCGTCCATCCAATTCCAGGCGGCATTCAAGACACTTGGCATCCTGAATAGGGCGACTGCCATTCTTATCGGACAGAAAACCACCCAGAGGTATCTGCTCAGGGTTAATGATTCTTCGATTCGGATTCATAATGCCAAAGGCATTGAGGTGGAAGTTGTCAGTCTGTATCGAAGGCCAGTAGTGACCCAGGGTGTTTTGCAGGGTGTTGGGTTGCTCCACTTCCCAGGGGGAAGCATGGGTAAATCTGTCGCACCAGGAATGATCACGGTGCGAATAACAGTTGATTTCCCGTCGACCCTGCCTTGGCCCGGCGCGTACTTCGAACTCACCCTGGCATAATAAGCCTTGCTCATAGTGCCCGCCGTAAACGCCGGCTGACTTGAGCGGGTTGCCATTGATGCAGTCTTCATAGTCGAATACCGGGAAACGACCGGTAAAGGTCACGTCATAACCATACTTTTCGTTATCTGCTTGGAGCCTGAGTTCCTCCTGGGGCTTGATTACCTCATAAGTCATGCGGCCACCATCAGATAACTTGTCGAATTTTCCGATGTCATGATAGGGCACCTTGTTGGCCCAGGGCATGGGAATCCCATCGATCACCAAGCAGGTACTGAAGCGCGCGTAACCCTTATTGGTCACGTGCATATGATTGATGCCGTGAATGTCGGCCTCGCGGTCAACAAATGAGAACCAGAGATTGTCGCTCCACAATCCTTCGGTTCCTTCTGGAGCAGGGTGCAGGTATTCGTCATCATCGATGATAGTCATTGAAAATAGTCCTCAGACGCATGGAAAGTAGCCTGAATAGACCATCTATATGCAATCATGTCAACTGCATCGTCGAGATGGCGGAAATAGCCAGGTGTTCCTTTTTTACTGGACAAGCGAAATTCAGTTAGATGACAATGGCGTTCCAGATCGCGAAAGGGGCACCACAATGGCAAGTAAACTCGTTGTTAGAGAAGACAATAATGGAATAGCTACTTTGACCCTGAACAGGCCGGAGAGCCTCAATGCTTTGAGTCCCAATCTATTCGTTGAATTGCGGCAACACCTTGAGGACATCTCCGGGTCAGCGGAAAAAATAGGCTGCGTGATACTCCGTGGTGAAGGGCGTTCATTTTCGGCCGGTAACGATTTGAATGCGATTCAGGCAGGTGAGGTTGCGCCATCAAAACACTTTCAGGCAGAAACCCTTGAACTTATTGAAAACCTGCCACAACCCGTGATCGCCGCCGTTCAGGGGCATTGCTATACGGGTTCACTCGAACTGGCGCTCGCCTGCGATTTGTTGATAGCCGCTGATTCAGCCAAATTTGCTGATACACATGGTAAATGGGCAATGACGCCAGTGTGGGGCATGAGCCAAAGGCTGCCCAGACGTATTGGCCCACTCAGGGCCAAGGAGATGATGTTCACGGGCCGTGTTGTGAGCGGCGCCGAAAGCGTAAGCATGGGACTGGCCAATGATTGTGTTCCCGACGATGAACTGGTCGAGCGTACAAACGCGCTTGCTGCAGATATCGTTAAGAACTCCTGGCATACCTTGAGGGCAGATAAAATACTCGTAAATGGTGGGATGAATCATCACCTTGGAGATGGGCTCAGGTTCGAGATTGAAAACAGTCCCGGCCCAGGTCCGGATATGGCGGAGCGGCTGGCGGGTTTCGGTAAGTAAGCCATCACGTTTTGCGCAAAAAAAATATGATTAAGTCAATCGTTCTGCGATATGAAAGGGAGAACAGCTGGCTAAGATTTGAATCCCCCTTGGACGTCATGGTTGCGAGGTCATGTGATGAGGTTCAACCTCTACTGAGAGAAGTTGAACTGATGGTCGAGAAGGGGTTTTACGCCGCTGGTTTTATCAGCTATGAGGCTGCTCCAGGATTTGATGCTGCACTGAAAACGAAACCTCCAGCAGAATTTCCCCTCTTATGCTTTGGCCTTTTCAATGCCCCAAAACAAATTGAACCACTCATCGCTGTAGGCACAAGTTCCTCTGACTCGGGCTGGTCCAACCAGCTGAACCAGGATGAATTTAAGGACAAGATAGCCAGGATCAAGAACCGGTTGCGGGCTGGTCATACTTATCAGGTGAATTTCACTATGCAGCGGCAGAAAAAATTCTGCGGTGATCCCTGGGAGCTTTTTACGGGATTTGCCTGCGATGCTCCTTATGCAGCATTTATAGATCTTGAAGAATATGCAATTTGTTCTGCATCTCCAGAGCTGTTCTTTGACCTTCATGAAGGGGCTATTCACCTGAGGCCAATGAAAGGGACCGCGCCGCGGGGTATGACCCTTGCCGAGGACTGCTTCCACAGGAGAAGCCTGCAAACCTCCGCAAAAGATCATGCGGAGAATGCGATGATTCTCGATATGGTCAGAAATGATATCGGCAAAATCGCAGATATCGGTAGTATAAGCGTTGAAGAATCGTTCAAGTTGGAAAAATATCCAACAGTCTGGCAAATGACCTCAAGCGTCAGTGCCCGGACCAATGCCTCAATGTGCAACCTGATGCAGTCGCTTTTCCCCTGTGCATCGATAACAGGAGCGCCTAAGGTCAATACGATGCATATCATTGATTCACTGGAAGATCAGCCGCGTGAAATATATACGGGCTGCATTGGCTTTTTCTCACCCAAAGGAGACGCTCAGTTTAATGTGGCCATACGAACGGCGCTGATTGACAAAAACTCGCAGTCGCTCAACTACGGCATTGGAGCCGGTATAGTCTGGGATTCGATAGCAGAATCAGAATATGAAGAGTGCCAACTTAAAGCCAAGGTCATCAATTCACCGATATCATGCTCTAATTTCTCCCTGATCGAGACCATCCTGTGGCGAGAATCTGGTGGATATTTTCTTCTCGAATATCATCTTAGGAGAATGAAAGATTCAGCCGAGTACTTCGACTTCCGCTTTGATGAGGCTGAGCTTCAAGAAAAGCTTGGCGAACTGGAGCAGGCTATGGATTGCAGCGACAGTAAGGTGCGCATTCTTCTCGACAGAAAAGGTGAGCTTGATATTAGTGCAAGTCTGCTGCCAGCTAACATGCTGAATAAGTCGCAAGGTGCAAGGCTCGCTAAACAGCCTGTCAATTCGAATAATCCTTACCTGCACCACAAAACGACACATCGCGAAATGTATGAGAGGGCTCAGGCGGAAGTACCTGAGTGTGATGATGTTATTTTGATTAACGAGCGTGGTGAAGTGACTGAATCAACGATTGCAAACGTTGTTATGCGAAACGGCAGCGACCTGATTACGCCGCCCGTTACCTGCGGATTGCTTGCTGGGACTTTCAGGCAGTACTTGCTGGATAAAGGGGAGGTAGTGGAAGGTATCATCTCCAGGGAAGCGCTGATCGCGAGCGAAGAAATCTACCTGGTCAATTCTGTTCGTCAGTGGCAAAGGGCGGTGCTACTTTCCTGACCTGATAGTGCCGATGTGGAAATGTCTCCGAGAGTGTCGAGTCGATGCTGCAGAAGGTTAGATACACTCGGATTCGTTCTGACGAGCTTAGTAGACCGCCTTCGAAATTTATCATGACTGGCTTGTTAGGTCTGCCTTGATGTCTTCGGCCAGGTGCTGTTTGCCCAAAAGAATTTCATCGTTAGTTAGTCCCGCCAGTTCGTGGGGGAATACCAGCCACTGATCAGTTTCACGAAGATAATACTCCGGCGAAATAGTGGTTACATTTCTTTTAGGTTTATACCAGGGGCAGGCAACCTTGATTGTCTCTGGCATATTGCTGCCGGATTTGATGGCGAGGACATCGAGAATGGCTTTGACGCTTCGCCCCGAGTCAAAGACATCGTCAACCAGTAACAGTGTTTCATGTGGTCTCACATTTTCTATGAGGTATTGGGTGCCGTGTACTCTAACTGTTTCGTCCTGTTCCCCAATGCCATGGTAGGAAGATGTTCTTATCGCGATGTGGTCTGTCTCAATTCCCTTGAAAGCAAAATACTCTTGTACGGCAATAGCAACCGGTGTGCCGCCGCGCCAGACGCCAACGATAAAATCAGGGCGAAATCCGCTTTCATAGACTAACCTGGCTAGTCGAAAAGAATCCTCAAGGAGTTGGTTGGCGGTAATGAAATGCTTTTCCATCGATTTGCTGTTCATAGGTTTACTGGTAAGAATGCATTATATGGTGCTTTTGAGGTTTCTTCATTTCGGCTGGTTACTGACTATCTCATAACATGGAGAATAGTCATGACCGGCCAATTTCATTCTTTTTTCATCGGCGCACGACTGGGGCAGCTCGTCCATGGCAGCCATTATTTCAGGTTACCCCCCCTTCAGTTGGTAATTTTCATGTTCTTCGATGGCGCGAATGTCTTGTTCTTTTACATTCCCGGCTATGATACTAGAGAATACGCGCCTGAGATCAGCTGCCAGCTTGTAGGTGGGCTGGTCTTTGCAAATGTTGAGTCTTGTCACATTTTTGCGAATTGTCAGAAATGGTTGCTGGAAGTCACGATACATTTTCAAGGTCCAGTCGAAAAAGAATGCATCACCGTTCGCTTTCCTGAATTTCCTTACACCGTGTAGCCCTGCGAGCATTGTGTTGGCGACCTTGACTGGATCATCAATGATGATTTTGTACCTGTCCTGCGCCCGCTTCTCCAGCGTCTGGCCAATAAATCTGTCAACCCGTTCGATATAGCCACGCTCATGTTCCGAGGCGATGAATACGATCGGGAAGGGTAGTTTCTTATTCTTTGGGTGAAGCAAGACACCGAGCAGGTAGAGTATTTCCTCAATCGTCCCAACACCACCCAGAAATATTGTGATGCCATGAGCAATGCGAACAAAGGCCTCTAGTCTTTTTTCGATGTCAGGAAGAATAACCAGTTCGTTTACTATTGGGTTGGGTGCTTCGGAGCTGATAATTCCTGGTTCCGTTATTCCGATGTAGCATCCACTTCAGATTCTTTGCTTTGCATGCCCGATGGTGGCCCCCTTCATGGGACCTTTTATCGCTCCTGCACCACAACCCGTGCAAATATCCATCCCTCTCAAGCCCAGTTCGTATCCGACGTCTTTTGTATAGTCATATTCGTGGCGTTCGATGGAGTGCCCGCCACAGAAAACAACTGTATTGGAGGGTATTCGTGACCGTAAGGTGCCTGCGTTTCGCAGGATATGGAATATAGTATCAGTGGTGCCTTTCGATTTTCTGAGATTGAATCTTGGGTTATTACTAATCTCGTTGTTGACGTAAATAATGTCCCGGAGCACTGAGAATAAGTGCTCTTTAATACCCTTGATCATTTTCCCTTCAACGAACGCTATTGCAGGTGCATTGTGAAGCTCTAGCCACAACCCTCTTTCCACCTGTAAAGCCTTGATCTTAAAACTGGAGAATTTCTGTTGCAGTTGCCTCGCATCATCGATATCTGAACCACAGTTCAGTACTGCCAGGGAGCAGGTGCGAAACAAGTGATATAGCCCCCCTTGCTGCTACCAAGTAAATTGTTAACCTCTTCCTGAGACAGGATATCCAGATATCCCTCAGGGGAGACCCGAATACTGACGACCTCGTCATTCATTTATTGCTCCAGCGCAAACTCGCCTATAGATGTTTCACGGGAGGGGAGTTTACTAGTATTAGGTGCTTTATTCCTGGGCATACCCAGTCCTTCATATAGGTGCGAGGAAGATTTTAAAGAGAAAGAAACAGGCCCGCAATTGATGCGCTCATAAAATTGGCAAGGGATGCCGCGAACACAGCTTTTATTCCAAGTTGGGCTACCTCTGGTCTGCGCTCAGGTGCCATGGCGCCAATGCCTCCCATCAGGATCGCAATACTGGCAAAATTGGCGAACCCGCACAGGGCAAAAATTACAACGGCCTGGGTGTGATTCGACAGTGTCTCCCTGATATTGATGAATTCAACATAGGCGACGAACTCGTTCAGCACCAGCTTTTGCCCGATCAGGCTTCCAGCAGCATTCGCTTCAGACCAGGGTACACCCATAATCCACGCAACCGGCTGAAACAGATAACCAAGAATTGTCTGGAAAGTGATATCCGGAAATCCGACAAATCCGCCGGCCCAGCCTATGAGGCCATTCAGCATTGCAATCAGAGAGATAAATGCCAGGAGCATAGCGCCAACATTGAGGGCGATCTGCAGCCCGAATGAAGCGCCGCCTGCCGCAGCATCCAACACATTTTCGTATTGTTGAGGGTCTGTTTCGATATCGTCGAGTTCATCTACGGGTTGTCCCGACTCTGGGAGAATGATTTTGGCCATCATCAGGGCACCCGGAGCGGCCATAAAACTTGCAGCCACCAGGTATTTGAGTTCAATGCCCATACTGGCATACCCGGCCATTACTGAACCTGCGATGGTAGCGAGGCCACCCACCATGACGGCGAAAAGCTCAGAACGCGTCATGGTTGGTATGAAGGGCCGCACCGCAAGCGGAGCCTCCGTTGAACCCACAAAGATGTTGGCTGCTGCAGAAAGAGACTCTGGTCTGCTGGTCGCCAGCGCTTTTTGCAAGACACCGCCGATCAACTTAACCACCCAGCCCATTATTCGCAGGTGGTAGAGAACAGCGATGAGTGAAGAGAAAAATATGATGATAGGTAGTACCTGGAAAGCGAAGATAAATCCTATGGACTGGTCTCCAATTTTTCCGAATACAAAATTAATGCCTTCCTGGCTATGAGACAGAACGCTCGATACGCCGGTTGCGATCACTTCCAGAATCTGCATACCAGCGGGAATATATAGGGCAAAGGCTCCGATACACGCCTGGATGAGGAAAGCGCCAAGTACGGTTCTTGGATTGATCCCCCGTCGGTCGGAGGATGCAAGGTAAGCCAATGCAGGAAAAAGAACAATGCCAAGCAAGCTAGTCATGCATGCTTCCTTTGTTTCCACTAGTGAAAGACAATTCTCCAAGTACCGCAACTAGTACAACGGCGCTCCGGGTGGAAGCATATCAATATTCAGCCGACAGCGCTTTGAATCAGAATTTTCTGATACGCCATTTTTGCATTTGCTCTTATCAGAAGTGCTATTACAGGCGTGCTATTTCAATCGGTCTGCAGTACCCGAGGATCTCGGACCAGAGCGAGAAAGCGAGAAAAAGAGCGAGAAAGCGAGAAAAAAGAAGGAAAAGTGTTAAGCGGCCCTTCTGGCCTTGATGCGGCGGCTGTCGGCCCTTCTGGAGGCTTCTCTGCGCTCTGCGTCACATTCTACGTTTCCAGCTCTGCGCTCATTTTCACGACGATCGTCGTTGCGAAGATCAGTGTCAGTAGTACGATGTTCAATTGTCATATTCAGTTAGTTTGCTTAGGCGATTTTCATATGTTCGTTGTTTTTACCTCTTCAGGTCAAGGCCAAACGTCTTGCGGTTGTAAGTAGTTTGTAATGATTGGCTGTCTGGACTAACGAGGGTTTCTGGCCGTGCCTGGCCCGTCATAGGCCACTCGGTAAATCGCATTAGCTGTGTCATCGGCAATTAGGATACTGCCATCTAGTAGTTGCAGAAGATGTGCGGGTCGTCCCCAGCTTTTATTGTTGACGAGCCAGCCATCTATAAAGGTTTCATATTTGAGGCTGCCATCCTCCTTATGATATGCCAGCGTGATCCGGTAACCCGTATGGCCAGCCTCTTCACTCCTGTTCCAGGAGCCGTGCTCCGCTATCAGTATCTGATTGCTGAATTTGGCAGGGAACTGTTTCCCGGTATAGAACATCATCCCGAGGGGTGCTGAGTGAGGTACCAGTGCGAGTGCTGGCACTCGGTACTCCTTTTCATTTCTCCTGCCACCGAAATTGGTGTCCCTGAAGTTGTTGCCATGGAAAAAAGGAAAGCCAAAGTGAAGCCCGGCATCTGGTGCATGATTTAGCTCACAGGGTGGTATCTCGTCACCCATGTTGTCGCTGCCATTATCGGTGAACCAGAGCTCATGGGTTACGGGGTGCCAGTCAAAGCCCACGGAGTTTCGAATGCCCTGGGCAAAAATCTCCATGGCTGGATTCTCGTGAGATAGATTAATTCTCAGCATACTGGCAAAGCGTTTGTCATCCGAGAGGCACAGGTTGCAGGGTGCACCAATTGGAATGTACAGGTATCCATCTGGTCCGAAGTCAATAAATTTCCACCCGTGATGACGTTTGTCTGGCAGGGAATCGAGAACAACTTCAGGTTTTGGGGGTGCAGCAAGCTGTGAATCGATATCACTATATCGCAGGATACGATTGACCGCGCCTACATAGAGATCCTTGCCCTTGATAGTCAGACCAGAAGGCATCGTAAGGTTGCTGTCGAGTGTGAGGACCCTGTCGGCAAGATAGTCCCCGTCATCGTCAAGAATCGCATACACCTTCCCTGCCGCCAGGCTGCCGGCATAGATTGTCCCGTTTTTACTCAGTGCCAGCTGCCTGGGATTGTCAACTTCCGCGAACACCCTGATGGAAAAGCCTGGTGGCAGATTTAGTTTTTCCAAGGGTAGAGATGATGTCGCTGCTACTGATACGGGGATCAGTAGCAGACAAAATGCTATGATGGGAGTCTTCATGATAGAAATTGCGCCTCATCAATTCTTTCCAGACCGAGTACCCACGTTAGCCGATGTTGATTGATGAACTCAAGGAAGAGATTCAGGAAGCCTATAGGCGCCTGCTTTCTGAAAAGGGTTTCAATGGGCGAGGTTGCCAGCGCCTGATGATAGCGGAGATGGCCCGCTCGATTGGCAATGTTGAAACCAATGAGGAAGGTAGTGGTTCGGATGGTCCTAATATATGTGTTGTCGAGGCAGGCACCGGTACGGGAAAGACCATAGCCTATACCATTGCGGCATTGCCTATTGCAAAAGCCCAAGGCAAACGGCTGATTATATCAACTGCGACCATTGCTCTACAAGAACAGCTGGTGAATCTAGACCTGCCGGATATCAGGAGGCATGCAGGTTTGGACTTCTCGTTTATCCTCGCCAAGGGTAGAAGGCGGTACCTGTGTCTTTCCCGGCTGGACCTGGCCTTGCAGGAAATGGGCTCACTGAATCAGACCCTGGCACTCTACGATGATGAGAGATTTGACCCAGATGAATCCCACCGGATTCTTTATCAGGACATGATGGAAAGCCTGGGCCGTGGACAGTGGGATGGGGATCGTGATAGCTGGCGTGCTGAAATTGATAATAGCGCTTGGTTCAGGGTTAGTACCGATCATGTGCAGTGTACAGGTAGGCGATGTTCCCACTATGACAATTGTTTCTTCTACCGTGCGAGGGAGCGAATCCATAAGGTAGATTGCGTCGTGACCAATCACGACCTGGTTCTGTCGGACATTATGATGGGTGGTGGTGTCGTTCTGCCGGAGCCTGAGGAAGCGATTTATATCTTTGACGAAGGTCATCATCTACCGGAAAAAGCAGGCAATCATTTTTCCAATTTCATTGCTTTGAAATCCACACAGGGCTGGTTGTCAACAATCCCGGCGACACTGCTCCAGATGACGGGTGAATTGCAGGAAATAGGTATTCTTCCCGGTGGGCTTGGGCAGTTTGAAGAAGCGGTCAATGATGCCGTTGCTGGAATTGAACAGATGTCTGCACTGCTGGATCCAGTTCAGGAAGATGCAAAGCATAGCGATTCTGGATGGGAGTTTCGGTTTCCGATGGGAGTGGTGACTGATGAGATCGCCCACTTGAGCGGAGACCTGCTACGACAGCTCACCCGGCTCACCAACCTCACGGATGGGCTGGTATCTGCGCTCGAAGATGGCGTGGGGGGTGCTGATGAATTTGATGATGAGCGGTATGAATACTGGTTGCCCATAATCTCTGCTATGGCAGCCCGGCATGAATCAGCAATGGCTTTATGGAACAATTATATGCACAGGGACCCCGCCGGGGACGCGCCCTTCGCCCGTTGGATTACATTCCGGGGAGCCAGTGGGGAGAGTGGAGTCGAAATACTGCTTAGTGCCTGCCCCATTTCGGTTAGTGAATCGTTGAACGAGCTGCTTTGGTCCAGAGTCTTTGCGGCGGTTGTAACCTCCGCCACCTTGTCGATGGCTGGAGACTTTTCCATGTTTCGAGATAAGGCTGGAATAGCCGCTGAAAACCAGTTCTCAACCTTGCCCAGCCCCTTCAGGTTTCATGAGCAGGCGGTGTTGAACGTGCCAGCGATGCCGGTAGATCCAAGGGAAGCCGACCAGCACACGGAGCTGGTTTGCAAACTATTGCCAGATATTCTGAAGGATGACATGGGTTCACTGGTTCTATTTACCTCCTGGCGACAGATGCTTGCCGTTATTGATGACATCGATCCGGCGTTCGCGGAGTTTGTGCTGAGCCAGGGAACCCTGTCGAAGTCGGAGATCGTGAGCCAACATAAGAAACGAATTGACAAGGGGGAGGTCAGCTGTATTTTTGGTTTGACTAGCTTCTCTGAGGGTATCGATCTGCCAGGCAAGTATTGCGCGCATGTGGTGCTGGCCAAGATACCGTTTGCTGTGCCGGATGATCCAGTTGGTGCTACTTTAAGTGAGTGGATTGAGTCAAAGGGCGGAAACTCATTCCAGGAAATCATGATCCCTGACGCGGCGTTAAAAATGGCGCAGGCCTGTGGCAGGCTTTTGCGGACCGAGACGGATGTCGGGCAAATTACGATTCTTGATAAGCGGCTGATTACACAGCGGTATGGCACTAGGTTGCTTGATGCACTGCCGCCATTCCGTAGAGAGCTGGGAAATGGATAAAAAGGAATTCGGTGCGCTCGCGCTATCAATGGGCGTTCGAGATGCCGGCTACTATGACGCGATTCGATCAATAGCGGCGAAAATCACTTCCAGAATACAGGAGGGTACATTTGTCGTCGGTGTATCAGGTGCCCAGGGAAGTGGTAAATCAACCCTGGCGACTTTACTGGCCATAGTTTTAAGGGAAACAGATGGGCTTCGAGCCGATGTCCTGTCATTGGATGACTTCTACAAGACAAGGGAAGAGCGACTGGAAATGGCTGCAGATAGTCACCCGCTATTTGCTGTTAGGGGAGTGCCCGGCACTCACGATGTGGCTCTGCTAAATCTTGTTTTGAAAACCGTTCGAGATGGTCAAGCGGTGACGTGCCCGGTATTCAATAAGGCTGAAGATGATCGGAAAATCAAGTCGCGGACTTTGGGGTCCCTCGATGTGCTGGTGCTGGAGTGCTGGTGCCTGGGCGCCTTGCCTCAACCTGAGAGCTCGTTGGAAAAGCCGGTCAACGATCTGGAAGCTGTCAGGGATCCTGATGGCCGCTGGCGGCGAAAGGTCAATGGAGCTTTGGCATCAAATGAATATCAACAGGCCTTTGACTGCGACATGCTTGTTTTTCTTGCGGTCCCTGATATGGATTCGGTGTTGAAGTGGCGCCTGCAGCAGGAACAGGGTCTTTCATCGGGTGCAGGGGTGATGGATGAGGGAGGTATCCGGGAGTTCATCATGTATTTTGAGAGGATAACCAGGGCGATGCTTGAAGACCTGCCCAAAAGGTCTGATATCACGCTCTTCCTCAATGAGGGGCACGACCTTGAGGATTATAGGCCACAGTGATTTTCGGGCCAGTTCAGGTCACATTCAGCCTTGACCGGCTACGCTTGTCAGCACTCAGATAAGAAAGGTGGTGACAATGAAGTCAAAATTACTCATAAGTTTCATATTGGTATTATTCTTTAGCAGCGAAGTGTTCGCTGCCACTGTGGAATATAATTTTGCTACGGTGATAGAAGCTGAGCCCATCTTTGAGAGTCAGCGCGTGAGTACGCCGAGGAAGGAGTGCTGGGAAGAAGAGGTTGCCTACAACGATCGGAATTTCAACAGAAACGAATTCCGGAGTGATCGACGTCGAGGCGTCAGCACCCTCGTGGGTGGCGTAATTGGTGGCGCTTTTGGCAAGGCTGTTGGCCATCGAAAGCGGAACAGGTAGGTTGGCACTGTGGTAGGTGCTGTCATTGGAAATGCCTATGCGGCGCAAAGATTCCAGGAACCCCAGCAGGTTACATACGGGTTTGAGGAAAGGTGTCGCATTGTGGAAGATACCCATGTTGAAGAAAGAGTCGTTGGTTATAACGTGCGGTACCGGTATAGCAACCATACCTATTCGACTCGCACAAAAGTGGATCCGGGTGATACCATCAAAGTTCGAATAGCAATCTCGCCCGTAATATAGAGTGACTCAGGAGATTTAGATGCGACTTTTTGTAGTCCTGGCAATGCTGCTCATTCCCGTGGTTGCACTGGCAGAACCCCGTGAGGCTGCACATATTTTACTGGCCAAGGGAGGGGCGCAGAATCTTCTTCCACAGCAGGATGGTGCAAGAATCAGCAGCAAACAGGCCGCGTCTAAGGTAAAGAAAAAGTACCAGAGCAGCAGGATTCTCTCCATTAATCTTATAAAGGGTAGGGGCCCTGCCGTCTACAAGATTAAGACACTGTCTGCCAGCGGAGTGGTCAAGTATGTTTTTGTTGACGGAACTTCTGGTGATTTTTTTGAATAGGATTGCTGGCGATGACTCTGCACTTATTGTTAGTTGAAGATGAACCCAGGCTGCGTGAGCAGCTGGTCGAATTGCTGGAGAAGAACCTGTTTACTGTGGATGCCTGCGAGGATGGGCAGCAGGGCCTGAACATGGGGCAGAAGTATCACTATGACATAGCAGTCATCGACCTCGGTCTACCCAAGATTCCGGGCATTGAAGTCATTGAAAGGCTGAGAGCTGAAGGCAAGGACTGTCCAATACTGATCCTGACGGCGAGGGGTGATTGGAAAGACAGGGTGGATGGCCTGTCAGTCGGTGCAGATGACTACCTTGTTAAACCGTTCCACGTGCAGGAATTTCTGGCACGCCTTGAAGCACTAATTCGAAGGGCCTCTGGTAAGCTGAAGACTGTGGTTGAATTCGGGCCCCTGCGCCTTGATACCAAGGGGAAACAGGTTTCAGTTGATGGCGCCAACGTGGACCTGACCGCTTATGAATTCAATTTGCTCCAGTACCTGATGGTGCGACCCGACGAAGTGATCTCTAAAAGTGAATTGACGGATCACTTGTATGATCAGGATTTCGATCGCGACAGCAATGTCATTGAGGTATTTGTTGGTCGCCTGAGGAAAAAAATTGACCCCGATAACCTGCTTAAACCACTCGAGACTGTTCGTGGTCAGGGCTATCGCTTTAAGCGGTTGATACTTGAATAAACCCTATTCTCTACGTGCAAGGCTCCTGATTTCAGCAACACTGGTTCTAATGGTGCTTCTTGGATTGATGGGGTTTGTGCTGGACAGAGCATTCCATAGAAGTGCCGAGCAGGCAATCGAGGAAAAACTGCTGATTCAGATATATGGTTTGCTCGCCGTCAGTGATGAAAGTAATGGTGAGATTTATTTGCCGGATCAGCTTCAGGAGCCTCAGTTTAACAACCTGGGCAGCGGCCTATTCGGGTTGGTGGTGGGGGCACAGGGGCAGGATTTGTGGCAGAGCCCCTCCGCCCTTGATTTGCAAATCAAGCACGTTGACATGGCCAGCCTGCACCGAGATCTGGAAGCGGGTGTGCAGAAATTTGGCAGGATCCAGGGAAATGGTGAGGACTGGTTGTTCTTCCTAAGCTACAAAATCCTGTGGCAGGGTGTGGGTGAGCAGACAACACCCTATGTCTTTATCGTCCTGGAAAATATGCAGTCCTTTGACAAGGAAATCGCAGGCTTTCGAAACAGCCTGTGGGGCTGGCTGTTGGTGGTAGTCGTTGTTCTGGTTCTAGTTCAGGCTGCCATCATGAGCTGGGGCCTGAAGCCACTGAACAACCTCGCGGAAGACCTTACGGCGATCGAGGATGGCAAGGAGGAGTACCTCCAGGGTGAGTACCCGGCGGAAATCGATGGTGTTACCCGCAACCTCAATCTACTATTGTCGAGTGAGCGGCAACAGCGTGAAAAATACAGGACGACCCTGGCGGATCTTGCCCACAGTTTAAAAACACCACTGGCCATCTTGCAGGGAGCACCAGCCGAGAACCTCAGGGAAACGCTCGATGAACAGATTCCCCGAATGAATGAGATCGTCTCTTATCAGTTGCAGCGGGCGGTAACCAAGAGTGCTTCGCTCATTCGAAAGTCCATAGAAGTAAAGCCGGTTGTCGACAAGCTGGTGGCTGCAATTTCCCGGGTATATGAAGACAAGTCCGTTGAAATTGAATCGACCATCATGGAATGTAACTTTTTTGGTGATGAACGGGACCTGATGGAGCTGTTGGGTAATGTCCTGGACAATGCGTGCAAATATGGAAATGGGCGCGTGAAACTGGCGGTGGGAACTCAAACGGGAACTGCGGCTGACCTCCATATCATTGTTGAAGATGATGGCGGGGGGATTGCCATGGGTGATCGCAATACCGCCCTGCTCAGGGGTGAGAGGCTTGACACGAAAACGGCAGGGCAGGGGATTGGACTCGCGGTCGTCAGTGAGATTGTTGATCGCTACGGTGGTGAAATAGAGGTGGATGATTCAATTCTTGGCGGCGCTCGAGTCACTATTAAGCTGACCTGATTGTCAGCAGTCCCGGAGTGGTAAACCAAGTTCGGTCAAGGTTGGCTGGTGTTCTTGATGGCCGACTCTGCTTTCATAAATCGCTTTTCCAACTTTCGAAGCCTTTCATCCAGTATGTGGAATTCTGCCTGGAGTTTCGTGGCATAGGTGCTAAGCGATTGCTTAGTGAAACTATTTCTCAGGCGCGTTGCTTTGTTGATGTTTCCCGCGTCCAGTGCTTCGCTCAGCTCTTGCAGCTGGGTGCTGGGATCGTGAGTAGGAGTGTGGCTGGAAATATGGGAATCGACCATAAAGTGCATTTCCCCTGTGGAACTGGCACGGAAGTAATATGAGCTAGGTTCCGGATGCGAGCCGTGAGGTTCTATCTTTGCCATTTAGAATTTCATCGTGAAGTTTAGATTTGGCCCAGAGCCGGAAATTTTCATGCTTCAACTCGTGAGAAGGCATAATTTTGTGGAGTAGGGGGCCGTATTGTTGATAATGGCGGACACAATCAATATTATCGACCGCTCTCCACGTGGGCCGAACCTATGGATTTTTCATTTTCTGAAGAGCAGAACCTGTTGCAGGACAGCGTCCAGCGATTCATAAGCAATAGTTATACTTTTGAGGAGCGACAAAAACTGATTCAGACTGAGGAAGGCTTCAGTCGAGAGAATTGGTCAATGTTCGCGGAATTGGGGTGGCTGGGACTGCCGTTTTCAGAGGAGGATGGAGGTTATGGTGGTACGCCAATCGAAACCATGATTATGCTGGAGGAATTCGGCAAAGGTCTTGTGGTTGAGCCATTTGTTTCCACCATCGTGCTGGCCGGACGGATCATCGCAGACGGTGGCACCCAGGAGATGAAAGAAGCGGTGCTGGCGAAGATTATTGCGGGCTCAAAACTCGCCGCCCTGGCTTTTGTTGAACCCCAGGCACGATTTAACCTGGCTGATGTCACAACAACCGCTACCGACGGTGGTGCAGGTTTCGTGATCAATGGTTTCAAAGGTGTTGTTATTGGTGGCCCCAGCGCCGACCTTCTTGTGGTCCCTGCAAGAACGGGTGGTGAGCAGAAAGATGAAAGTGGTATCTCGATATTTTTGCTTGATGCCAATGCAAAGGGCGTTTCACGAAGAGATTACCCTACCGTTGATGGACTGCGTGCATCCGAGATTACCTTCGACAATGTGTCCGTGGACAAGGGAGCAGTCATAGGCGAGATTGGGGGTGGATATTCTCTGTTGCAAAAATGCATTGACCACGCGATTCTGGCTGTTGGTGCCGAGGCCGTTGGTGCTATGGAGGCCTTGTACAAGACTACCGTTGAATATTGCAAAGTCCGAGAGCAGTTTGGTCAACCGATTGGCAAGTTTCAGGTTTTGCAGCATCGCATGGTCGATATGTTTATTGAACATGAACAGAGTAAGTCCCTGCTCTATATGGCAGCGATGCGATTGGATGAGGGGTATGGGGCGGCTGCCCGCAAAGCCGTTTCTGCACTCAAGGTACAGGTTGGGAAGGGCGGTAAATTCGTCGGTCAGAACGCGGTTCAGTTGCACGGCGGTATGGGTATGACGGATGAATTGAATGTCGGGCACTATTTCAAACGGCTCACCACGATTGAAACCTTGTTTGGTAATGTCGACTTTCACCTGAAGAAGTACGCTAGCATTAGTTAGACTGCCCTGGGCTTGGGAGGGCTTGTAACAAGAACCGCTGAGGGCTCTTTTTAAGGAGCAAGTTTAGGGCATTTTACAAGAACCGCTGAGGGCTCATGTCAGATACACCAGAATGGTTTTGGGAGGCTGTTGAGACGAAACCCGAGTCGGGTTATGTAGAAGTAGAAGACAGCGACATAAATTTCCTTAAATGGAGTGATCAGGGCAACCCGGGATTGTTGTTTGTTCATGGGCACAATGCTCACGCTCATTGGTGGGACTTCATCGCACCAACCTACAAGAATAATTACCAAACCGTGGCCCTTGACCTGTCCGGTATGGGTGACAGTGATCACCGTGAAGAATACTCGGCCGATACCTATGCCAGGGAAATCGTTACAGTCGCTGACAAAAACCAGATGCCTGAAAATACGATTCTGATAGCCCATAGTTTTGGCGGCATGATGGCCTTACGTGCGGTGGCGCAAAATCCCAACAGGTTCAAAGGTCTTGTTCTACTCGATTCGGGCGTAAAACATCCAGATGATGAAAGCCCCCCCGATGTAGAGCGCTGGTCCAAGCCAAAAATATACCCGAATCGGGATGTGGCGAGATCACGCTTTCGCCTGCAACCACCTCAAACCTGTGAAAATGAATACCTGGTGCAACATATCGCACGAACTTCAGTCGAGCATATTGACGAGGGCTTTGTCTGGAAGTTTGATGATGAACTGAATAACCGTTTCGTCTTGACGGGAGATACTGCCCAGGATTTAGAGTCTGTGACCTGCAGGATTGCGCTAATCTATGGTGAGAACAGTGCATCCTTTAGTTCAAAAAGCGCGGCACACATGAAAGAACTGCAGCCTGCGTTGGAAGTCTATGAGCTTGCTGACGCCCAACACCACCTGTTCCTTGATCAGCCAGTAGCGTTCATGGAACAATTGAGCTCTATATTAAGTGACTGGGCATAGCCTCTCTACACAGGTTGCTGAAAAATTGCTTCCCGCTCTTTTTCAGGGTCGCGGGCCTTAGCCCGCTCGCGACAAATCAAAGACTTGCGTCTTTGATTTGTGGCCGATACATCAATGTATCGGTCTAATAGGTTGCTTTTCAGCAGCCGTCAGGGTGCGAATCTTCTAATTGATCATGTGCAGGCTTCGTTGCAGATGGGACATGCTTTCTTCAAGGCCGCCTGCCCTGTTTCGCTGCAGCCATAGATTTTTGTGGCGGCCCATGACCTTGACCAGATCCTTGCGCAGTCGTTTGCGTGGTATTCTTTTATCACGAAAAACCTGCAGGCGGTGAATTCCATGCATTGCCATATCGGTGGCGTTTAACAACTCTCCACGGAACAACCTGTCGTCACCTACCCTCTGTTTCACCTGCGAGCGGATATCCGTAAGTACCAGTTCACATTGCTTAAGTTGCTTGTTGGGTATGGATTGTGTGCTTTCAGGCTCCTTAGCCATGTCCCAGAACAATAGCTGGTTGAAGATAGTGGCGTTGCGAAGGCTGGATGGCGCGATATCAGAGACTTTGCCCAGCTCCACCAGAAGATCTGCGCTGGTATCGGCTGCGCTTTTGAGAAAGGTTGAGTTGAGCCCCTCAACGAGGTCCAGTCTGCTGCTACCGGTGGAATTCCAGCTCTGGCAGGCGCCGATCAGAAATCCAGGATAGCTAAAGGGCAGATACTGATGGTGTCCGTGATCTCCCCAGTCGGTAATTAGATAGCCCTCTGCACCATATTTGAGGCCATTTCTGGCGGCGTTTCTGAGGTTGGCCTGGGCGTTTGATATTCTGCCGATGATTGAATTCCAGCTTGAAGTGCCCGGGCAGACGTAAAACGGAATATTATGTGCCGCCAATTGCTCGCATTCTTTTTTGAACGGGTGATTGCCCTCGTATCCCCAGTTGAGGGCGATCAGATCCCTGGTCAGGTGCTGCAGCATTTCAGGCTCCTTCAGCACGATATCGCCCCAGAACATCATCCGTTTTCCGCCACTTTCCACCAGCTTTTGAATTTTGGCCAGGAAGTCGATGTAGACATTTGCGGTACCAAGCTTGTCGCACTTTTTCCTGCTCCAGCCCTGACCCAGCTCCCATGGTTCATCTCCACCAACATTAAAATTGGAGCTGTCGAACAAAGGCAGGTATTCATCATATAACTCCCTAAGCAAAGCGAGGCTCTGTCGATTAGGTTTGAGGGTGCTGCCAAATTTTATTTTTTGGTTCGAAAGAGGGTGAACGAATCCGTCGGGGCATTCTGCCAGGCCGTGGTATTCAGGGTGGCGCAGCCAACGCTCGAAATGACCGAAGGAATTCAAGTTGGGAACCAGCTCTATAAAGCGTGCGCGGCAGTATGCCTTTAACTCGACCATTTGCCCGGTGGTCATTGGTGAGGCATCAGCCCAGACCAGGGGGTGGCTAACAAATTCGAAGGTGTGTTCCGTATAAAGCTGCAACTGATTTATTTTCATCTGTGAAAACTGGTCTATCAGCCGATACAGGGTTTTCATAGAAGGCACTTTGCAACGACTCACATCCAGCATTACCCCACGAGTTGCAAAGTCAGGTTTGTCCTGAACTAGAAAATGGGGAACCGATGAGTCAGCCTGCTCGAGAATCTGATTGAGTGTGGCGAGCCCGTAGTAGACACCCGATTCATTTCTTGCGCGCAGCAATATGCCGGTTGAGTCTGACTTGAGTTCGTAGCTGCCTGCAACGGAGGGTCCTGACCCCTGGTCAATGGTTAGTAGTACCTGGCTCGCGTCCGGATTCCCGAAAGTAAGACCTAGGTTAACTGTTGTGCATTCAGCAAAGCGACGGATAGCATCTGTTAGGTTGTCTGAGCAGGGCTTTAGAAGCCTGATATAGCGCCTGCCTGCCAGGCTGAGTTCAGCGGCGGTTATTTTTACTTTCTTGGCTGGGGGAAATAGTTTAAGCGTCATCGCCCTGATAAAGCGGAATTGAATTCTTGCGGTATTAAGACATAATTCGTGTCAGATTCGTACTTTCTTTTGATTCGTGGGAGCAACGTAGATGCCTGCTTATATCCTGGCTATAGATCAGGGAACAACCAGTTCCCGTGCAATTCTTTTTAATGATTCCAGTGAGATGCTCGGTGTGGCACAGGAGGAGTTTCGCCAGTACTTTCCACAGGATGGATGGGTGGAACATGACCCGGAAGAAATCTGGACCAGCACCATCAATGTCGTCAATGAAGTTATAGCTTCAAGCGGCATCCAAGCGAAGGAAATTGCTGCAATCGGCATCACTAATCAGCGTGAGACGACGGTTGTTTGGGACAGGAAGACTGGCAGGCCTATTCACAGGGCCATCGTATGGCAGGACAGGCGCACGGCTGACTATTGTGACGAACTGAAGTCAGAGGGTCTGGAAGACATGGTCAGCGGAAAAACGGGATTGCTATTGGACCCATATTTCTCTGGTACAAAAGTCAAATGGCTGCTGGACAATGTTGCTGGTGCTAGGGAAAAGGCCGAGTCTGGTGAACTGCTGTTTGGCACCATAGATACATTCCTTCTTTGGAGGCTGACCAGGGGAGAGTCTCACAAAACGGATGCAACCAACGCATCAAGAACGCTCTTGTTCAACATTCACGATCAGCAGTGGGATGAAGATATCCTTCAACAGCTGGATATACCGAAAAGTATTTTACCCGAGATAGAGGACTGCAGCGCTGATTTTGGCTTTACCCATGAGTCACTTTTTGGCGCAGCCATTCCGATTACCGGGATAGCTGGTGACCAGCAGGCGGCTCTGGTTGGTCAGTGCTGCTTTTCTGCAGGAATGATAAAAAGCACCTATGGCACTGGCTGTTTCGTGATAATGAATACGGGCACAACCGCTGTTGCTTCCGAGCACAAGTTGCTGACTACGGTAGCGTATCGGATTGATGGTGAGGTTACTTATGGTCTCGAGGGGAGCATCTTTATAGCCGGTGCTGCGGTTCAATGGCTGCGTGATGGAATAGGATTAATCAGCGATGCCGCGGAAACAGAGAATATTGCCATCGAGAATCCCGATGCACATGGCGTTTACCTGGTGCCGGCATTCACCGGTTTAGGAGCACCCTATTGGGATGCCAATGCCCGCGGCGCAATCCTTGGCTTGACACGAGACAGTGGCTTTAAAGATATCGTCACTGCAACTTTACAGTCCGTGTGCTTTCAGACCCGGGACCTGTTGACGGCTATGGAAAGGGATGGGATTAAGCCGGGACTAATTCGTGTGGATGGTGGCATGGTCGCCAACGACTGGCTCACCCAGTGCCTGGCGAATATATTGCAGATAAACGTGGACCGCCCATGGGTGACCGAGACCACAGCACTGGGTGTGGCCTATCTGGCTGGTCTTAGGGTCGGGCTATTCGGCTCCCTTGATGAATTGTCTGAGCACTGGCAGCGGCAGAAGTACTTTGAACCGCAGATGCAGGCGGAGGCGAGCTCGAAACTATATTCCGGCTGGCTTGATGCAGTGAAACGGGTGAGAAGTTAACTTACCCTTGCTCTTTAAGTCATTGAAATGCAGGGATATGCTCATTTGAGGGTGTTCAACGCATAAAAGCTACAAAACCATTACATTTTCCTTACATCAGGTCACAACTCTCTTATCCAGGCTCATTAGAATTGCCTAATCACTGGGCTACTGGAGAGTCTGCGCCGTCATGGAAAATACACTGACGCAGCAAAGATCCCGTATCTATAGAATAGCTACTTTAGCTGCGGGGACTTGCATACACCTTATCGTCTGCTGGATGGTACTCTCGATTGGTTATATGAAACTGGAGGCGATCCAGTTCCTTAGCCTAGCGTCCTTATCTGCTGCCGGTTTCTATTGTTGACTCTTAATGCTGAGCTCGGGTTAAATTTCGGATGTTAAAATAAGATATTAACGGGGAAAATCAATCATGCAGGAATACAATTGGAAAATTATTTTTGGCTTTAAAAAGTTAATTTTTATTTGGACTTGCGGAGTATCATTATTACTTCTTGCTAGTCTGTCGCAGGCGGCGAAGCCTTGGGATGAAGGTGAGTATTGCCCGGATCCTGGCTGTATTATGACCATCGTGGATCATGCGGGAGTAGAGCAAATCTGTCCGCCCTGGATTTCAGATCCAACCATACCTTGTCCATCAAGTGGAATGTGGACAATTACGGCTCCGAAGATGCGCACTCCGTCAGGCATTACATCAAGATCCTATTTAGAGCTATTGTTTTTATCCGTCTCAGATGGTGAAGCAGTGGAAAGAGCTCTCTGGAAAATCCAAGGGAAGCGTGGTGCTGCCGTTCTTCTTAGGGTTACGGATTACTCTCCCGGTGGTTATGAGGGGTTTCCTGAGGAGTATGAGGGATATCCTCTATACAAAGTTCAGGATCGGGAGGTGCGGAAACCGCGGAAACCAAAAAAAATCTAAGAAGTCCGAAACAGGATCTTAATTAAGTAGACTATTTTCTCAGAGCCAACCATAGATCTGAAAAAATAGAGGCGAGCTATAAGAAGAAAGTGGGCTACGTTGTACTCATCAAGGACATTGTTTTTGATGTAATTGGTGAAGTAAGCGAATGCGGGGTTAGCGTGGTTTTCTAAAAAAAGGGGGGGTACTGACAACTTCAATTGTCCCGCCCCATGCTCCATGAGACATATTAGTTTCTCCTTAAAGGTTACATCTGATGTCGAATCTGACATAGACGCACAGAAGCTACTGGCTCATGCCAATGTGGCAACAACTCAAAAACACTATCGCCGTAAAGACGCAATTCTACAGCCAGCGAGAGGGTTTTCTCTCAAGGAAAAGTAGAATATATCCACCCTCATTTGTGGGAGAACTCACTAATCTATGGGAGAACCTCCCACTTGTGGGAGAGATTGCGCCATGCGATCCCTGTTGGAGCCAGTAAAATGGTGGGCCGTCCGCGACTCGAACGCGGGACCAACTAGTTAAAAGCCAGCTGCTCTACCAACTGAGCTAACGGCCCACAGAAAGAAGGGCGGTATCATACCGATTCGTGCCTAAAACTCAAGAATGCGTGAAACCAATCTCATCAATTATCGTTGCAGTTAGGTCCTGCCCGCCCAGTTCTGCGATGGTCACCAGTCCGCCGGGGTTGATGACGTTAAATTCAATGATCCAGGGGTAGATCAGGTCCAGGCCAACAAATGCAGCACCAAAACCTTCGAGGAAGCTGCCCAATGTGTCGCAGTATCGCGCTTCATCCTCCGTCAATTCGCACATCTCGCTACCTGCACCTTGATGGAGGTTGCTACGGTGGTCATTTATAGCATGTCGGCGGTATTGGCCGATTGGTTTACCGTTGGCAAACAGAATGCGCTTTTCACCCTTTTCAACCCCTTCAACATAGGCCTGCAAGAGGGTGAATTGATCCCGATCAGGCCCGCAGAGGGTTTCCAGGATGACCCGGGCATTGGCATCCGCCTGACTGATCAGAAAAACCTCTCGACCCAGGCTTCCCGCCGGCGGTTTAGCAATCCACCTGCCGCCCTGCAGCATGATTTCATACAATTCCTCCGGGTTGGTAGAGGCGTAAGTTGCCGGGTACTTGAGTAGCGCTGGTCTGGTAGCAAGCAAATACTTGCTGTTGAGGTGGGTGATTGCGTCCAATGAGTTAATGATGCGCACCCTGTCACCGACTGCATAAAGAAGTTGCATCTTGTCAAGGAAGGTCTTGCGAAACCCTAAGGATAGCAGCCAAATGTGTGAAAATGCTGCAAGATCAAAAGTTTCGAGAACCGGGAGGGGATCTCCAATGCTCAGCGCACGCTTGAGGGTGAAACCCTTGACCATGATGCTTGATCCATTCATTGAAATAGAATCAATAAGGCAAATCGCAACGTCGAGACCCCGCTGCAAAAGTTCATTGCCAAATCGCAGGTAGTTCCCATCCTCGATGCTGTCAGTCTCTGCAATGAGAAAAGCGATACTGGCCATGGCTGGTATTGACTGGGGGTAGTGGAGTCGCGAGTTTACCTCTAAACAGCAATAGTCGCAGTAAGTCTATTTGCACCGGTGCATGGGGTATAATAATCAGCCTAATTTTTGGCATCTTGTTTTTGTGAGTAATGCTTTCGTGAGTAATACAGCTTTTGACGTCCCTCTGCATCAGAGCCATAGCATGGCGCCAGCAGAGATAAGAGACCACAAGGAACGAATCAAATCCCTGCTTAGGGAAAGAAATGCCGTTCTTGTGGCTCACTACTATACCGACGACGCCATCCAGAGTCTGGCGGAGGAAACCGGCGGATGTGTTTCGGATTCACTGCAGATGGCAAGGTTTGGCAACCAGCACCCGGCCGATGTGCTCGTTGTCGCCGGTGTCAGGTTTATGGGAGAGACTGCAAAGATCCTGAATCTTGAAAAGCGGGTATTGATGCCGACACTTGAGGCAACCTGCTCCCTCGATCTGGGTTGCCCCGCGAGTGAATTTTCAGACTTTTGTGACCATCATGCCGACAGAACCGTAGTCGTCTATGCCAATACTTCAGCGGCGGTTAAGGCGAGGTCGGACTGGGTGGTGACCTCCAGCAATGCGCTTGCCGTGGTTGAACACCTGATGGATCAAGGCGACAGGATTGTCTGGGCGCCGGATCGGTATCTGGGATCCTATATCGAAAAAGAAACCGGCGCTGATATGGTGATGTGGGATGGTTCCTGCGTCGTTCATGAAGAATTCAAGGCGCAGGGAGTGCGAGATATCAAGAAGGTGTACCCGGATGCAGCTGTCCTGGTGCATCCTGAATCCCCGCAATCGGTTATTGAGCTTGCTGACGTAGTGGGTTCAACCAGCCAGTTAATCGATGCTGCAAGGGAGCTCCCGAATAGTGAGTTCATTGTTGCCACCGATAGGGGAATTTTCTACAAGATGCGACAAATGGAACCAGGGAAGACATTTGTCGAGGCACCAACGGCGGGTGAAGGTGCTACCTGCCACAGTTGCGCTCACTGCCCCTGGATGGGAATGAACGCACTCGATAACCTGGAGGCTACGCTTGCTTCCAGTGACAATGAGGTGTTTGTTGATCCTGCTATCGCCGTCAGGGCGATCGTGCCGTTGGAACGGATGGTACAGTTTTCGGAGGGCGGTTAAAGGGGCCTAGTGCTTCGCTCGCAGCTCCCAGATTTCTTCAATTCGCTGTTTGATCTTTGCATTCTGCTGGAAATTTCCACGCACCAGGGGAATTGCATAGCCAAGTTGTTTGATCGCCTGGTCAAAATTCCCGTTCAGAACGAAGAATTCAGCTCTCGCCTGGTGCACCCCTGGAATATCGTTGGCAAGGCCGTATGCTTCCGCCAGCAGATACCACAGGTATTCATCATTCTTTCTTTCGGTTGACAGGTTCAAAAGGAACTCTTCTGCAACAACAGGCTTGTTCGCGCTGATCAGAACTTCGGCATAGGTCATGGTCAGCGGGTAGTTTCCAGGGTTAATTGCAAGTGCGTCCTCGAGTATTTTCAATGCCTGGTCATAGCGCTGCGCCTGGGCATGAATGTCCGCTTCCGCAATTCGAAACAGAATGCTGCTGCTATACTTTTCCAGAAGAGGTCTAAGGTAGCGGGTTGCCTCGTCCGCCTGAGAGTCCTCGATAAGTGATAGCACCAATCCATACTGGTTGGCATCTCTCTTTACTTCATCCTGATCATTTAGCCCTGCTTTAAAAAGTAAGATGCTCTTTCTTGGTGATTTGGTGGTAAGTGCGGTAACCCTGGTACGCATCAGTTGATAGTTGAGATTCGGTGGCCAGGTTTTTTTGGCATAGTTTCTGGTCTGGTTGTAGGCGTCGGAAATTCGTGATTTGGTTACCGGGTGCGTGCGTAGGAATTCGGGAATTCTGCTGCTGGAAAATCGATTCGCCCGCTCCAGGCGCTCGAACATGTAGGCCATTGCACGTGGGTCCATTCCAGCCTCCACCAGCGTGTCGATGCCAACGCGATCTGCCTCTGCCTCCCTGGCCCGGGAATGGGTGAGATATTCATTCTGGACGATACCCTGTGTTGCACCGAACGCAGCCATACCGGCATCACCGCCTACGGTAGTCATCAAGATGACACTGGCCAATAAACCCGCAAGATTAATGACGCCGGTCTTCTTACCCGCCTCGACACCGCGAGCAAAATGGCGCTGGCTCAAATGTGCAAGTTCATGGGACAGAATAGCTGAGATCTCATGCTCAGTTTGACCGTAGGTAAATAGCCCATAGTTAATGCCAACGATACCTCCCGGTGCTGCGAAGGCATTGATAAGAGGGCTGTCAATGAGCACCACATCGAGCCTTCGGTCTTGAAGCTGACTGTAGCTGGCAAGGCTGTACATCAGATGCTCCAGATAATCCTGGAGAATTGGGTCATCAAGTGTTGGTGCCTGTGCACGCAGAGAGCGCAGGAAACCCTGCCCAATCTCCCGTTCTTTTTCCAGAGAGACAATGCCGGAAGTCGCATCGCCCAGCTGCGGCAGATTTTGCGAACTTGCAGCCACAGCCTCATCGGCAGCCAGGGTCATAGGCAGCAGTATCAGAAGCGCCAGGGAGCGGAGCATGTTCATATCTTGTATCACTATCCTACTTTTGGTGGCTCTGGCTTGAACAACTCTATCACGCTGTATGCATTTCGTGGGGTGCTATTAAGGTCCAAACCAGAAAAGACTCTCATCACAAAAATCTAACCAGGCTGAATGCCTGTATCATATAGACAGCTCCTTGAGGGCTATGTTCAAACAAGTACTGGATTGGTTCTAGGCGGATTTTGCGCCCGAATCCATGAAAATCGATTTGGCTGCTATAATTCTTCGAATTACTGGAGATATCAGTGGGTCAGAACCAGCATGCAGATATGAAGCTTGATGCCAGGGGTCTGACCTGTCCGCTGCCGCTGCTCAAGGCAAAGCAGGTACTGAATGGTATGGATAGCGGTCTGGTCCTGGAGGTTACCTGCACTGATTCAGGGTCGGTAAGAGATTTTCAGGTGTTCTCGGAGCAAAGCGGTAACCAGTTGCTCTACAGTGAGGAAGAAGCGGGAACCTATTCATACTGGTTATGTAAGAAGTAAATTTATGTATAACGTACTAAAAGGATGGATCGACCAGCACTTGTCTGATGAAGAGGCAGTGCTGTTTACTGCTATTCTGGCACTGTCTATCGTGATCATCGTGACCATGGGAGCGGTCCTGGGGCCATTGTTCGCGGGAATCGTTTTCGCCTATGTTATGCAGGGCGTAATTAAAACCCTTGCCCGTTACCAGATTCCAAATGCTATCGCCGTTATGCTGACCTTCCTGGTATTTCTCGGTGGTTTCATTGGTTTCCTGTTTCTTATCATCCCGAGAGTCTGGCGCCAGTTGCGAGCACTGTTTACCGAACTGCCCGAGATGGTTAACAAGAGCCAGTCAGTGCTGGAAAAACTGCCTGAGAAATACCCAACCTTTATTTCACAACATCAGGTCGATCTGTGGATAGAGTTGCTGAACAGCGAGGCTGCAGATATAGGGCAGTGGATACTCTCGTTCTCACTCTCTCAACTGCCGATTGTCGTGACGGTCGTGGTGTACCTGTTGCTGGTACCAATCCTGGTGTTCTTTCTGCTGAAGGACAAGGATCAACTGCTCGGCTGGTTCCTGTCATTTCTGCCAAAGGAAAGGCCGCTGATGAACCAGGTAGGGGCGGAAATGAACCTGCAAATGGAGAACTATATTCGTGGTAAGTTCATTGAATTTCTTATTGCAGGAGGCGTGAGCTATATTTTCTTTGCCCTGTTTGGTCTGAACTATGCGGCCCTGCTGGCATTCCTTGTTGGTCTCTCGGTGATTGTTCCGTACCTTGGGCTTATCGTCGTATCTATTCCGGTGGTGATCATTGCCTACCTTCAATATGGTTGGTCGGCCCCTTTCTTCTATGTAGTGGCCGGTTATTCTCTTATCCAGAGCGCCGATGGGCTGGTTCTGGTCCCCCTTTTGTTTTCGGAGGCGGTAAATCTCCACCCGATTGCCATTATTCTCGCCGTGCTGGTCTTTGGTAGCTGGTGGGGATTGTGGGGAGTATTCTTCGCCATCCCCCTGGCCACACTCATAAAGGCAACTATGACAGCCTGGCCGTCTAACAGGGCGCCCAGCGAAGTGGCGCCCAGCGAAATAGCAGCTGGTGAATAATAAAGCTGCCTTGTTATCAGTTACTACCATCGTTAATATGATTGCCTTTTGTTTGGAGGCCCCATGATTTCTGGCAGTATCGTCGCCCTGGTTACGCCGATGCATGAGGATGGATCTGTTCATTGGCAAGATCTTGAGGCGCTGATTGAGTGGCATATAGAAAGTGGAACCGCGGCAATAGTGCCGGTTGGAACCACCGGTGAATCAGCGACTATAGCCGTTCCGGAACACTGTGAAATTGTGGATCGTGTGGTTCGCATCGCTAACGGGCGAATCCCGATAATAGCGGGCACCGGCGCAAATGCCACCAGTGAGGCGATCGAACTGACGGCCGCAGCACGAGATTCAGGTGCTGATGCCTGCCTACTGGTTACGCCCTACTACAACAAGCCGACCCAGGAAGGGTTATTCCGGCACTACGAAGCCATCGCAGCCGCTGTAGATATTCCACAGGTGCTATACAATGTTCCAGGCAGAACTGCCTGTGATATGTTGCCTGAAACGGTCAGAAGATTGTCAGAAATTGAGCAGGTGGTGGCGATAAAGGAAGCCACGGGCGACATTCCAAGAACCCAGGAAATACTCAAGCTTTGCGGGCCTGACATGATTGTTTACTCTGGAGATGATGCAACCGCATGTGACCTGATTTTAACGGGTGCGAAGGGGACCATCAGTGTTACTGCGAATGTGGCGCCGGTGCAGATGGCCGCAGTCTGCAAGGCTGCAATTGCTGGAAATGCTGATGAAGCAAACAGGCTTAACGAACCGCTTTTGGCGCTTCATGGCGACCTGTTTCTTGAGTCAAATCCCATTCCAGTCAAATGGGCACTGATGGAAATGGGCAAAATTGGGGCCGGGATCAGGTTGCCGCTGACGGAATTATCCGACCAGTATCAAGATAAAGTTCGCCAGGCAATGCGTCGGGCAGGAGTTTTAACTGAATGAAGCCAGTGCAGCTTCTTTCCATTTTTATATTGCTGACCCCCGTCATTCCGGGGTGCAGCTGGTTTGGTGCGGGTGAAATACGAAAGAGCCTTGAAAAGGGGTCCAGTAAACTGGTAGAAATCCCCGAGGGTCTGGATCAGCCAAAATTTATTGATGCGATGCATATCCCGGAGGTTATTGATTCTCGCGGTCTCGCCGGGGTGGACTACGAAGTGGGATTGCCGGAGGCACTGAGCACGAGATTTGGTGTAGAGCCGATTGTCATCAAGAAACTAGGTGATGATCGTTGGATATTCCTTGATATGCCCCCTTCGGCGATCTGGCCGAAGGTTGTTCAATTCTGGGAGGCTAATAATCTAATTGTAGAGGATATGGATCCGGGAACCGGTGTGCTCACCAGCCAATGGCTTCCGGCCCGTAATGGAACCGCGGAAGAGATCTTCATTAGCCTTAAGCAGGGTGATGTTTTTTCCAATTCAACCGGGGTTGGCAGTCACAAGTTTCGCCTGGGGGTCGAACCTGGTATTCGTGCGGGAAGTACTGAAATATATCTTGAGCACCGGGCCGTTCAAAAGGATGCACCATTTCGTGTGGATCAGTTGGACTGGGATGGTAAGTCAGACAGCCTGGAGCTCGAGAGCGAAATATTGACAGCCATGGCTTACTATCTCGGCGAGAATGTCAGTCAGGGAACCGTTTCCCTGCTGGCGACGGGTATCCAGGAGAGCAAGTCACAGCTTATTCCAGACAGGGAAAGGCCGGTTCTGAAATACAAGCTGGACTTCAACCGGGCCTGGGCAACGGTTGGTTCAGCACTTGAAGATGCCCGTATATCGGTCGAAGACCTTGATCGGACTTCCGCCAATTATTATGTCTTCTACAGCTCGGAACATTCGCCGGATCCGGGCTTTTTCAAGCGGGTATTCTCTCGCGGAAACAAGAAGAAGCTGGAAGGAGAAGAGAATCGCTACACCGTACACCTGGAAGGTGGCGGTGAGGAAGTGCATGTAACGGTTTTCAAAGATACCGTACTGGCGGAGTCACTGATCGCGGAAAGGTTGCTCAAGGTTATCAAAGAGTACTCAAGCTAGTTCCTGTTCAGAAATTGAATATTCAGAGCCAAGGTCGCTAAACACTCAAACCGTTAGACTGTAAAACCTATCACCTGTGACGGGGCTGCTCAGTTCGATATCAGACCTAACACAAGCTCAGGTTTTACCTGATCTGATACCCACCGGGAGAATCAAGATTCACCACCTATTGTCAGTGTGTTTAACAGAGAATTGCTGGTGCGGGTAGCTTCTCTTGGCAGCGGAAGCAGCGGCAACAGTACGCTGATAGAGGATGAGAATACCTGTATTCTCGTTGATCTTGGATTTACGCTTAAAGAAACCCGCAGAAGATTAAAACGTTTGGGACGTTCACCGGAAGATATTGATGCCATCATCGTGACCCACGAGCATCGTGATCATGTTGCTGGTGTGCCGCCATTCGCCAGGAAGTACTCGACCCCTGTTTATATGACACCGGGTACTTACGACTGTGATCGTCACGGGATCCTTCCTTCCCTGCATAAGGTGAACTGCCACCAGAGTTTCAGCATTGGTGGTATCGGAATTGAGCCTGTTCCCGTTCCCCATGATGCTAAGGAACCCTGCCAGTATGTCCTTTCATCGGCTGGTATAAAGATAGGAGTATTAACTGACCTGGGCCACATAACACCTCATGTAGAACAACAGTACCGGAGGTGTGATGTCCTGCTGCTTGAGTGCAACCATGATCCGGATATGCTGGCTGAAGGGCCTTATCCCTATCCACTAAAAAAGAGAGTCGGTGGAACGCATGGGCACCTGAGCAACGGGCAGGCGGCTAAACTGGTTGAAAAGATGGACCTGGGGCGTCTGCAACACCTTGTGATGTCCCATATCAGTGAAAAGAACAACCTGCCTCAGCTTGCCAGCGAGGCCCTGCAGCCGGTGCTTTGTGACTGGTCAGGCACCAGCCATCTGGCGGATCAGCGGGATGGCTTTAATTGGATAGAAGTAGAGTGATTCCCTGCTTGCTAATAATACTATATTAATGTACAGTACTGTATATTAACACAGTATACGCAGTTTCGTTACTTGCCGGTGCTGTTGGACAGGCGCGTTACGGAATTTTATGGAGAGCAGCAGCTATGAAAATAAAACATATTCGATCTACCGACATCTGGCTGTTGAGTAAAGGTAATAAGATACTCTACCGCGGCAAGAAGAACCCCTGGCAGTCACAGAAAGTCATTGTTGCGGCACTGCGGCGAGACGGTCTACGCCTGGTCGCTTAAGTTATCCTGGACAATTCAAGCGACCAGGATACGCTAATTTTTGCAGTTCTAGCCTGCAGATGAAATTATTTCCATAAAGCGTTAGGCTACGCGGCTTTCCCGGCCTATTTAGGAAAGCTATCTATTTAGAAAAGCTACTTATTTGGGGAAGCTACCTATTTAGGAAAGCCACGCTAGATGAATGCAGTAAATCATGTAATTGAAGTATCGGTAGAGAATTTTCAGGCAGAGGTTGCTGAAAAATCCAAGCAGACGCCTGTTTTGCTTGAATTTTATGCGGACGGGGCCGAACCAAGCCAGCAGTTGGCTCCGGTATTGCGCCGGCTAGTGGATGAATATCAGGGTAAATTTTTGCTGGCACGGGTAGACATCCAGCAGAATCAACAGCTTGTACAACAACTGGGTGTACGTACGCTGCCCACGGTTAAGGTGATTTTCCAGGGCCAAATGCTTGAAAACCTGGAGGGTGCCATCGAAGAGTCGCGCCTGCGCCAGGTGCTTGAGCAGATCACCATGAGCCCGATGGAACGTGTGCGCGAGCAGTTGAATGTTTTCCTTGAGACGGGAGACCGCAAGAGTGCGATCGAGATGTTGCAACAGGTTATTGCCGAAGAGCCCAAGAATTATGTTCTCCATAGCGAGCTTTGTGATCTATTGATACTGGAAGGTAGAGTAGACGAAGCAAAACAGATTCTTGCCAGCCTGCCGCCGGATAGCGAAGGTATTGAAAAACCTAGAAATCGACTCGAATTTCTAGACGTCGCCGCATCTCTTGGCTCCGCTGCTGATCTTGCCGCGAAGGTGGAAGCGGACCCTGAAGACATACAGGCGAGGTTCGATTTTGCGATAGCCCTGATTGTTGAAGAGCAGACTGAACCGGCGCTGGAGCAGTTGCTGCAAATCCTTAAGCAGGATCGTGAATGGCAGGAACAATTGGCGCGGAAAACGATGATCAAGATTTTTGATCTTCTTGGTGCCGGTAATGGCGTAGCAACTGCCTATCGACGCAAGATGTTTACCTTTTTACACTAGGCAGTTCCACGTTCGATAGCCCTGAACTAAACGTCTCTACATTAACCAGCCCTTTACCATACGGCCCTTCACCAGACAGAGCTGCACCAAAATCAGCACTAACAAGCTGCTGGCTCTACCGATATCTGCTGACATTCCTGTATAAAATTACAGCCGGGGTGATAAACTAGCGGGGTCAGTTCTTGAAAGGTCAGATGATGCTTGCTAATGCTCTAATTATATCCTGCGGAATACTCATAGGGTCGCTGGCTGTCGGTACCCTGGTCTACCTTCTTATGAACAGGCGAATGGCCGGAGCAGAGAAATCATACCTGGTTGATGCGGCTATCGCGGATACGAGCCTGAAGACTCGCGATCGGGAGGTTGAAGCCCTGAACGCCAGGCTTCAGGAAAACCAGCAGCTCATCTCTCAGACAGAAGCAGAACTCCGCAAGTCGCTAGTCTCGGAAGCAACCATGAGGTCCGCTCTGGTCGAGCAACAGAATCAGAACAAGGAAAAGCTTGCCCTTCTCGATGAGGCAAAAGAGCGAATGAACATCGAGTTCAAGAATGTTGCCAATGAGATTTTTGAATCAAAGCAGCGGCTGTTTAAGGCTGAAAATAAGGAGCAATTGGGCAACTTGCTGTCACCCTTGAGTAACCGTATCAAGGAATTCGAAGAACGTGTGGAGAAGGTCTACAACGAGGAAAGCAAGGAACGGCATTCGCTTATTCGAGAGGTTCATAGTCTGCAGGATTTGAACGCCCGTATTAGTAAAGATGCCATCAATCTCACCAATGCGCTCAAGGGTGAAAGCAAAACCCAGGGCACCTGGGGCGAGGTAATCCTGGAAAGAGTGCTGGAAAAATCCGGTCTTACCAAAGGTCGTGAATATGAGATACAGGTTTCGATGCAAAATGAAGACGGCCGGCGATTGCAGCCAGATGTTGTGGTGCACCTGCCCGAGGGAAAAGATGTTGTCATTGACTCCAAAGTTTCACTGACGGCCTACGAGAGATACTGTTCGAGTGAAAATGATATTGAGCGTGCCGAGTCCTTAAAGCTTCACCTCCAATCACTACGCGCACATATCAAGCAGCTAGGCGAAAAGGATTACCACAAGCTCGAGGGTGTCAAGACACTGGATTTCGTCCTGATGTTCGTCCCTATTGAGGCTGCCTTTTCCATGGCTGTACAGACCGACAATGAGGTTTTTTCTACGGCTTTTGAAAAGAACATTGTAATGGTTGCCCCCTCAACACTACTTGCCACCTTGCGAACTATTCAGAATATATGGCGCTACGAACAACAGAATAAAAATGCCCAGGAGATCGCCAGCAAGGCAGGTGCTTTGTACGACAAGTTTGTTAATTTTGTCTCTGACCTGGAGGTCATCGGCTCTCGAATTGAGTCAACCCAGACAGCTTACCGTGACGCCCACAATAAGCTAACTTCAGGGAAAGGTAACCTGGTGCGCAGGGCCGAAGGAATGCGTGAACTTGGAGCGAAAGTCAGTAAATCTCTGCCGCAAAATCTGGTCGAAATGACTGATCGTGGCCCCGATCGTGAGAATGAGAGACTCAAGGCTCCTGCCGGTAGCTAGCCCGGATTCAAACGGTGTTGCGGGTCTGTATTCAACTGAGGGTATTGCTACCCCGGAGATACTGACGAACCTTGCGGTCTCCATAGCGATCGCACTATTCAAACGCCTCCAACATTGAAGGGAAAAATTGTAGAGAGTGTTCCAGTGCCGAGGTAGACATGACAGATAACAGGACCATTGCGAGTGATTTGATTGCCCAGTACAGCGAGGAGGGAATCCAGCGGATTAAGCTGGGTGTCACTGACGTCGATGGTGTTATCAGGGGTAAATACATTAGCCTCGATAAGTTTGAATCCATTGCAGCCTCCACCTCGGGTTTTTGTGACTGTGTATTCGGCTGGGATCTGGATGATCAGCTCTATGATAACGCCGCCTTTACCGGTTGGCATACTGCCTTTCCTGATGCACTTTTCCGCTTGGATCTAACGACAGAAAGAAGGCTCACAGAAGAGGGTGGTGTCCCTTACTTCATTGGCGAATTTGTTCAGGATGACAGGCAGACGCTTCACCCAATCTGCCCCAGGAGTCGTTTAAAAAATGTGCTCTCACGGGCAGCATCAATGGGGCTGGCTGCGAGAATGGCATTCGAATATGAATTTTTTATCTTCAATGAAACACCGCGTTCCATCAGGGAGAAAAATTATCAGAACCTGGTGCCACTTTCCGAGGGGAACTTTGGATATTCGACCATGCGTACGCTTACTTTTTCAGACCTGTTTAACGAGTTCATGGACTATTGCATCGATCATGGGTTTGCCCTTGAGGGGTTGCATTGCGAAACAGGCCCCGGCGTTTGGGAAGCTGCTATCGCTGTGGATGATTGTCTCCTGGCAGCCGACAAGGCGAGTTTGTTTAAGACCTTTGCCAAAGCTTTTTTCCAAAAACGCGGGATGGTAGCGACATTTATGGCCAAGTGGTCGATGGATTTGCCCGGTCAAAGTGGCCATTGCCATCAATCCCTCACGAATCTGGATGATGGGAGCAGTGCCTTTTTTGATTCAGAAGCAGAACATGGGATGAGCCACACCATGCAACACTATGTTGCCGGGCAGCAAAAATACATGAAGCCGTTCCTCGCGTTGACATCGCCAACCATCAATAGCTATACCAGACTTGTAAAGGGAGCCTGGGCGCCTACGGCTGCAACCTGGGGTGTCGAAAACCGTACCACGGCGTTGCGAGTGATACCGGGGACGAGCAAATCACAGCGGGTTGAGTTTCGTGTTGGCTCCGCGGACTCAAATCCTTACCTGGTCGCGGCAGCGACACTGGGCGCAGGCCTTTTGGGAATTGAAAATAAACTTGATCTCGGCACACAAGTTACGGGCAGCGCCTACGATATTCAGGATGAACTGCCCGGGGCACTTCAGTTGCCCGGAAATCTACGAGATTCCACGGCCAATCTTGTGGCTTCAGGTGAGGCTAGGGAACTGCTGGGGGAGGCATTCGTTAACCACTTTGTTGCCAGTCGTGACTGGGAAGTTCGCGAGTACGAACGGGCTGTTACGGATTGGCAGTTACGCAGATATTTTGAAATTGTCTGACACTCTGGATTCAATAAAGGCGATGCATTTGAGGGCCTCTCTGCTTACTTTTATTGTGCTGCTGGTGTCGTCCTGTGGGGGCGGTGGCAGTAGCGCCGCGACGGCACCGGAAGCACAGGTCAGGCCAATTACCTTTCTCGATTCTCTGCCGGGGAATAATGCAACTGGAGTGGGTGTTGATGGTCAGGTGTACAGCCTCGTCCATACCAGTGTCGCTGGAGCTGAGTTCAGCTACCAGCTGGATTGTGACGGGCTCCACACCTTTACCGTCAAACGCATGCTCGAAGACATAACGGATACATTAGTTGACCAGTTGCTAGACCACAAGTTTGTTTGCCCCACTGGTTTGGAGGCCGGGGCTGCCTATACATTCGGCGTTGCGGAGGCAAGAGCGGACGGGGTCCGGCTTGAAGGCTCCCGTGGGTTTACTGCCGGGTCAGACTCATCTTCAATCGACATCCTATTGGAAAAACGATCGTCAAGGATGGATGTTGATGCTTTATTCACTCACTACATCAGCGGCGCTCTGGTCAATGAAATCGATCTGTCATTATCGCTGCAACTGTTGGTGCTGGCCTTTATTATTGATTTTGCAGAATCAGAGTGGGATAACCTGGCGAATCCGGCAGGCTTGTATGATGTTGTTTCACAGCGAGTTCGGTATGGATCAATGCAGCCCGATGGTGTTTTTTCCAGAGAACTGACTGGCCTGATCGCCTATCCGGATGTTGCGGCAGTCAGTACTTTTGAGAAGCGAACGGAAGTGATTCTACTGACCCATGCCACGGGTTCAACACCTTCGGACCTGAATGAAAGTGATGCCTGGTACATTCTCGCTAATCTGTTTGCAGCGCAGGGTTACCTGGTGGTTGCGCCGGACAATTACGGCCGCGGTGGCACCAGTACTTTTCCAGAGACCTATCTGCAGGCCAATCGAACCAGCCTCAATGCGATTGCCCTGCTTACTGGTGTCGTTGATGACCCGGCCTATGCGTTTGCCTTTGATGCCAGTGAACCGGTTGGCCTGAATATCATCGGCTATTCCCAGGGAGGGCACAGCGCGATCGCGAGCTGGCTGGAAATTGCCAGAAGCCATGGCAGTCGTTTTCAGACTAACAGCGTGAGCAGCGGAGGTGCGCCCCTAAATCTGTACAGAACTGTCCGCGGTGTTATGCAGCATATTGAAGGGAGCTGCGATGGTGATGGTTACTGTGCGCTTGTCGATAGTGAAACCTCAGTGCCATTTGCCACCGATCGGATATTGCCGGCACTTATCACCTATTCTGATACTGGCCTGTCGTCAGATGAGGTGATTGATGAAGGGGGACTAAACCCAGCATTTGTATCCGGGTTTCTGGGGGACGACCCCGCCTACGACAATATCAGGATGTTGATGCAACTCAGTAGCTTCACTAATGTGGCCAGTGATGTTTTTAGCGATGCCCAGGTGTTCGTCGACCTGTATCATTCTGAATATGACCGGCTTGTGCCGGTGGACAATACGCTGGAATTCGCATCGCTGCTAAATGGCAACGTCGCCATGACCCTGCATGATGACGCGTGTAACTCAACGGCTTTCAGGTTGCTGTTCGAAGCCACCGACAAGGTAGGGGTCGTGCACACGATCTGTGGCCTCACGGTCCTGGATGAAGTGTTTAGTCGGTTACGGTAGCAAATTATGAAAATAGGTATTTTGCAGGCGGATTCAGTATTACCAGAGTTTCAAAAGGAACATGGCGATTATCCGGATATGTTTGGTAGAACGTTAGGAGGTGCGGGCTCCGGCATCCAGTTCGAAACCTACCCTGTTGTACAAGGTGGGTACCCTTCCCACCCCGATGAGTGCGATGGTTATGTTATTACCGGCAGCAAAAAAAGTGTCTATGACGATGAACCCTGGATAAATGATCTGTCCGACTACATCCAGCAACTCCATGATGAGCGCAAAAAGATGGTGGGGGTCTGCTTCGGTCATCAGCTGGTTGCCCAGCTTCTGGGAGGGAAAACGGAAGCCGCCGAACAGGGGTGGGGAGTTGGCATTCACCAGTGCCGTGTCATCAGTGAACCTGGTTTTATGGATCCAGCGGTTGATAGTTTTGGGCTGCTGGTCAGTCACAAGGACCAGGTGACTGTACTGCCTCCCGGCTCACAGCTACTGGCCACCAGCGAATTCTGTCCCAACGCCATGTTCGTCATTGATGACCATATTCTTGCGCTTCAGGGGCATCCGGAGTTCACCCGGGGGTATGCACGGGCACTTATGCAAATGAGAGCAAAATTACTGGGAGAAAAGACGCTGCACGCGGGGATTGAGTCGCTGCAGCATGATTTAGATAGTGATTTGGTGAGCAGTTGGATCATCCGCTTTATCGCTGGCACCTACTGATCTGATCGGCACCGGCAACTGGGCGCAACTACCAAAGCCAGGCTGCTCCCCGCACTCCGCTTGAGTCACCATGTTTGGCCCTAGTGATTATCGTATCGACCCGGTCCGAGAAAACGTGGCGGCTCAGGTAGCGCGGAACCTCAGAATAGAGGCTGTTTGTGTTTGACATGCCGCCCCCCAAAACAATAATTTCCGGATCAACAATGTTGATCACATTGGAGAGAGCCAGTGCCAGCATCTGGTGGTAGCTGTCCATCACTTTTTGCGCACCGGGGTTACTGTTCTTCGCAAGCTCCACGATTGCCGCAGCATTTTTTTGCTGGCCTGTAGAGATTTCATAACTGTGCTCAAGGGCGGGGCCCGCAAGCCATGATTCGATGCAGTCAGAGCGGCCGCAGTAGCAAGGCCTTCCCCGCCTTTCCTTGGATGAATGGCTACCTTGCAGTTTTTCATAGGCCAGGGGGTTGTGTCCCCACTCACCGGTAATGGCGTTAGCACCTTGCAGCAGTTTCTTGTTGACGCAGATACCGCCACCGACGCCGGTGCCAAGAATGACGCCAAATACGTTGCTGGCCGCGGCACCCGCGCCGTCGGTCGCTTCAGACAGGGTGAAGCAGTCTGCATCATTGGCTATTCGAACGGGTCTGGACAATTGTACCTGCAAATCCTGTTGCAGTGGTTTGCCGTTCAGGCAGGTGCTGTTACAGTTCTTCATCAGCCCGGTTTTACGCGAGACTGCACCGGGCGAGCCAATGCCGAGTGGTAAATTCTCAGTGATGCCGGTCTCCTGCTCAACTTCCTGAACGAGCGCTGTTATCGTGCTCAGTATTTTGTTGTAGTCGAATTTGGGTGTTTCAACCCTTCGACGCAGGAGTGTGTCACCTTTGCTGTTCAGGACGATGGCCTCAATCTTGGTGCCGCCTAGATCAATACCGATTCTGTTATTGGTCACGTTATGTCTTTACAGATGTCTTAAGGGGAAATAGTACCAGAGCTATCGCGCGGAGCCATTAACTTGTGGCATGAATCAGACATTTGTAGACTCAACATATAGAAACTCGAGTAGTGCGTACCATGTTTGAAGAACGTTTCCCGTCATCTGGTCACCAAGCCCCTGCTATAACTGTGACCGCAAATACCCATGAAGCTGTGCCCTGTGCCTGTTGTTCGCCCGTTTGGGCCGATCTGGCAAAAACCACGAATATTGGCTGCGAAGAATTGACCGATCCGGTTTTCTGGCGCCGCAAGAACCGCTGTAATGACAAAATAGCCGGGAGCCGGATTCTCATCAATGCGAAAGTGCTTACGGTGGATGAGCATTTCTCTGAAGCCTCCGCCCTTGCCATAAAAGATGGAAAAATAGTTGCAGTTGGTGATGAAGCCTTTGTGAAGGGTGCGGCAGACGAAGGTGCAGAGGTGATTGATTGCAATGGCAAGGTCATCCTTCCCGGATTTATTGAGCCACACATGCATTTCCTTCCCATCGTGGCGCTTGATCCCTATGAAAATGTTGGTCCCTTCCGCTGTGAAACCGTTGCGGAAACCCTGGAAAAATTGAAAGATGTGGCGGAACGATCAGGGTCTAATGAATGGATTATGGGGCGTCAGTTCGACCCGTCGCTGCAGGAGGGAGGGAGTCTTCTCACCAGGGACTTGCTGGATGAGGTGTCAACCACCAATCCAGTATTTGTTTACAACGCCTCCCTGCATATTGGTTATTGTAATAGCAGGGCGCTGGAAATTGCCGGTATCTCCGTTGATACACCTGATGACCCTTCGTCTCCCTATGGGAGGGATGCCGAAGGCAAACCAAATGGCATTCTCATGGGCGGGAAGGCCATCGGCAGTATTATCCGGCACAACACAGGTCAAGCCGTCATAGACCTGTCAGAGGGGTGTCTTGATGTCTGCGCAAAGGCAAATGCTGTTGGCGTTACCACCTTTTGTGATCAGGGCACCGGGCTGATGCAGGGGGTCAGGGAGCTTGATATTTACAAGGCCCTTGCGCAATCCGGCAGCATGACCACGAGGCTGCGGTATTCCCTTAGCTATGCGGTGCAAAAGGGCTTTGATGACTATGGGGTGGCATTCGGGGATGGTGATGAGGTTATTCGTGCTGTTGGATGGAAAATAGTCTCCGATGGTTCGAACCAGGGCTTTTCAGGTCTGCAGAGGGAGCCCTATTTACATGGTGAAGATAAGGGCATCGCTTATGTTGAGGCGGATGATCTCAAAGAGATGGTTCTTGACCGTGCGGGGAAAGGCTGGCCTCTCGTTATACATGCCAATGGTGACCAGGCGATAGATAACACGCTCGATGCTTACGAAGCTGCTTTTGATGCCGGATTGTTAACGAATACACCATGCCGTATTGAGCATTGTTCGATACTTCATGACGAACAGATAGAGAGAATCGCCAGGATGGATTTATCGCCAAGCTTTCTCATCGGTCATGTTTACTATTGGGGCAAAGCAATGCGTGATCTGGTGTTTGGTGAAGCGAAGGCTGCTCTTCTTGATAGAACTGCTGCCTGCGAGAGGAAAGGCATCAGGTGGTCTCTACATTCCGATGAGCCGGTGACAGAAATGGGGCCGCTTCGCTGTATTGAAAATGCAGTTAGTCGCCGGATGTGGAAGGAGCCTGAAAACCAACTGGCACCGGACGAATGTATTTCAGTCGAGGCCGCAATTCGCTCCATGACGAGAGATGCCGCGTGGCAATGCCATTCGGATCATGAGATTGGCAGCCTCGAAGTTGGCAAATGTGCTGATTTCATTATTCTGGACAAGGATCCAAGAGCAGTACCGCCGACCGATATCAGCAAGATCAGGGTACTGCAGACCTGGATGGGCGGCAGAAAAGTGTATGAGCAGGCAGGTTAAGCCTGGTGAGATTCCTGATGAGGGGCCCGAACCTTCTCCGTACTGATTCTTGACTTTAGAGCATGCAACTCCTGACCTAAAAGCTCATCACTCTGGAGCTTGTCGATCTCCTGGGAAAGCGTTTGACTGGCCGGTCCGTAGGGTTCGACCAGGCCTTCAATGCCATCCAACTTGCATTCGTATTCCTCGAAGCAGGATAAGACCTCATCACAGCTGACATCGTGCAACTGGCGTTTGACTCTTATTCTTGACTTTGCGGTTTGCCCGTGCACTATCAAAGCCTTCTGACGCACAAGGGCATGCTTGAGTTTGTCTTCCAGTCGGAGCGTGTCGTGGCTCAGCTTGCTCATGGCATCATCTATGTGAACGAGCCCGGCATCCATGGATAATATGGCTTCATCATGGTGTGCCTTTTCCAGCAGGGCCAGCTTTGCGAGATCGTCTCTGTTTTTGGTTATGGCGACTCCTGCCTTGTCCAGCCAGCCCCTTGACTCTTTTCTGGCCCACTGGATACGTTTCTGAAGTTGCTTTTTCTCGGCTAGATAGTGGGCGGAGGCGGACCTGGCATCACCCAGCGTTTCCCTGGTTTCCCGGTTAATGAGCTTCACCATTTTCGCGGGATCTTCTGCCTGATCGAGAGCGGCATTGAAATTCGAGTTGATGACGTCAGAAAACCGATTAAGTACACCCATTTTGTTGGTTTCCTTTTGTATGTAGTAAATTGTCTGGTCGTGTGCCGTTATTGAAGGTAGAAATTGCCAGTGACCGCATGTGCTTCATCTTCGCATGCGGGCAGTAATCGTTGAGCGAATGAAGTGAAACTGGCGCTGAAATCAGCAAGGCTGATATGGGGCTCGCTCGCCTGGGTCTGGGCAATGATCCCGAAACAGCAAATGAAAAGGGTCAGCACCCCAGTAGTGATCCAGTTCGCAGCCGGTCGAAACGTATTTGTCGTGTACTTCATCTTGCCTTCCTGCCCTGTATCGTCTTTTTGACTAATGCCATTACATACACACTAATCGTGCCAGCTCCTGAATATTTTGTAACCCTTTGATTATTAGCCATATATGCTCTGCCAGATGGATTGAGCTCTATCTTTTAGAGGGCAAACACACTGCAAATTGGTGGGATAAACCAACGGGATTAGAGGGGCTCACCTGTCGCAGGGTAGGCTATACTGCCCGCACTTTTTTTACTGGAACGCGCAGGGGAGTATCTGTATGAATGGCGCCGAAAGCATGTTGGAGACCTTGGTCAACAACGGAGTTGAAGTTTGCTTTAGTAATCCCGGGACCTCGGAAATGCATATGGTGGCAGCGATGGGCAAGACCCAGGCTATGCGATCCATACTGGGTCTGTTTGAGGGGGTATGTTCCGGAGCCGCCGATGGATATGGACGCATGGCGGGGAAACCCGCCTGCACGCTGCTGCACCTTGGCCCTGGCTTATCCAATGCATCGGCTAATCTTCACAATGCACTCAAAGCTAATTCACCAGTAGTAAACCTTATCGGTGATCATGCGATCTACCACAAGGGTTATGATGCCCCGCTTAACTCGGATGTGATTGGCTTGTCTCACCCCGTCTCACGTTGGGTGCGCAGTGTGGCAGGCGCGACTGATTTACCGGGCGATGCTGCCGATGCTGTGGTCGCTGCCAATATTCATCCGGGTCAGATAGCAACCCTGATTGTTCCGGCGGACTGTGCCTGGAATGAATCGGTTGATCCGGTTGGTGCGCAGCAACTGCCGGCTGCGCCGAGGGTTTCGGATGGTGCGGTGACGGGTGCGGCCCAACTGCTGGGCAATGGTAAATCGACGATTCTGTTGATGTCTAACGCGGCCTTGTCAGAACGATGCATCGAATTGGCGGACCAGGTCTGTCAGGCAACTGGTGCGAGACTATTTTGTGACACTTTTACCGCAAGAATTCCAAGGGGTGAGGGGCGATGTCCGGTGGAACGACTCGGCTATTTTGCAGAGCAGGCGACTGAACAAATTGAGGGCGTTGAACAGCTTATTATGGTTGGCACCAAGGCACCCGTGGCCTTTTTTGCTTATCCCGGGAAGGCTAGCGAGTTTTATCCGCCGGGGAGTACACTGCATACCCTGGCAGAAGTGTCTGAAGATGCAGAAGATGCCCTTGGTAAACTTGTAGATGAACTGGATGCCGGCAGGTTAGTGCTGCGAAGGCAGCAGCTGTTGAAACCAGGGCTGGCGACCGGAACCCTCTCATCAGAGACCGTTGCCAGGGCATTTACTGAACTAATGCCAACCGATGCAGTTGTCGTGGATGAAAGTGCTACCGCAGGGTTTCTTACCTATCCATTGAGCGAAACGGCAGAACCCCATGACTGGTTGTCCCTTACCGGTGGATCAATTGGCCAGGCGCTACCCAACTCAATTGGAGCGGCGGTTGCCTGCCCGGACCGAAAGGTGATCTGTCTTCAGGGTGATGGCGGTGCCATGTATACGATTCAGTCTCTCTGGACGATGGCGAGGGAAAACCTGGACATATGCGTCGTGATTTTTGCCAACAGGAAATATCAGATCCTGCAGATTGAACTGGCGCGTGTTGGTGCACAATCCATGAACAAGAAGACCCTGGACATGATGGATCTTGGGAATCCGGATCTTGATTTCGTCAAGATGGCTGAAGGTATGGGCGTCAGGGCAGGCAGAGCCACTACCGCAGATGAGTTCAATCAGTTGTTTGCTGCAGCGATGAACGAACCAGGTCCCGTATTGATCGAAACGATGCTGGATGTAGACGTGCCGCCAATTGGCTAGTTCTAAGGGTCCGGTGCCGGCTCCCCCTGGGCTATAATCCTGTCGCAGACTGTTGCGCTATCTCAGGCTGCTACACTGTCGCTGACTGTTTCGCAGCAGGTTGTTGATGCGCACCAGATTCTCCTCCACGTGGCGTATGCATAAAACCGGCAAATCGGTTGCGGCCTTCCAATATAGCCAGATCGAGTGCCTGGGTTGCATGGGAAATCAACTCCACGGGATTTTCAGTGCCAAAGAACGGGCTGACCCCGGCTGATGTCGTGAACTTAACCGTCTTGTCGTCCACCATCCTTGATGACTTCTCTCGTTACATTACCTGTTGGCGACTGACGACCACCATGGCAGCAAGTGATGTGACCGATACGCTGCAGGATGCATTGGATGTGACTGGACTCAAGGAAGCGCGTGTTCATCACAAGCCCAGACTGCTATCGGATAACGGTCCCTGCTACATCAG
>MDTC01127124.1_pt1 | contig 77126 bp, 67 predicted proteins | sample 811181 | NCBI WGS metagenome assembly MDTC01 (sample SAMN05326644, study PRJNA326480) | marine metagenome | isolation source: seawater | place: Pacific Ocean: North | collected 2011
TAAGCTCTGTCAGTAATAGTTAATGTTTCATGTACATTATGATCTGTAATTAGTACACCAATATTTTTTTCTTTAAGCTGAACCACTACGCTTTGTATATCTTCAACAGCTATTGGGTCAACGCCTGCAAATGGCTCATCTAGTAAAATAAAACTTGGGTCAGTTGCTAAAGCCCGTGCAATTTCTGCTCTTCTTCTCTCTCCACCTGAAAGCAAAGCCCCAAGATTTTTGCGCACATTCAATAAACCAAATTCATTTAATAAATTTTCACATTTTTGAACTCTTTCTTTTTTTGACAATGTTGTCATTTCTAAAACACATAAAATATTATCTTCAACTGTCATTGTTCTAAAAATAGAAGCCTCCTGCGCTAAATATCCAATACCTAATTGGGCTCTTTTATACATTGGTAGTTTTGTTATATCATGATTGTTTAAAAGTATATTTCCTTGAAAAGGCTTAACTAAACCAACCATCATGTAAAAGCAAGTTGTTTTGCCAGCTCCATTTGGACCTAGAAGGCCAACTATTTCACCCTTTCTCACATCAAGTGATATGTTATTAACTACGGGTCTTTTACCATAATACTTAATAATGTTTTTAGCTTTTAAAATCATATTAATTTGTTTTTTTAATGATTCGCGATGAAATACTGATACTGATTTCATATAAAACCAACAGTGGTATAGAAACTATGATTTGAGATGCTATGTCAGGAGGAGTTATGATTGCAGATAATATCAAAATTAATATAATTGAATGTCTACGATAATTCCGCATTAAAGTTGGAGTAACTAATCCAACTTTTGTTAAAAAATATACCAAAATTGGCAATTCAAATATTATACCATTTGCCAAAGTAACAGTAGTTACTGTAGAAATAAATGAAGTAATACTAATTTGATTAGCTACAGTACTACTGATTTGATATGATCCAAGAAAATTAATCGAAATTGGAGCAATAACAAAATAACCAAAAAGTACTCCCAATAAAAAAAGAAGCGAGCTATAAAAAACAACACCTTTTATAATTTTAGTTTCATTTTTGTGTAGGGCGGGCTTAATAAAACACCAAAACTCCCAAAATATATAAGGAAATGCCAAAATAAAACCAGCCAAAATAGAAGTATAAATATGAACAGAAAATTGACCACTCATACTAATATTCATTAATGAAAATGATGGTTGAGACAAACAAAGTGCATCATTAAAACCAAAAAAATTAGATAAAAAACATAGAATCTCATAAGTAATAAAACTTGGTTCTCTTGGAGCCAATAAAATTTTATCAAATATTATATTTTTAAAAATAAATGAAATAGTTGCAAAAAATAAAATAGCCGTGGCTGATCTAATTAAGTGCCATCTAAACACTTCTAAATGATCAAGAAAAGACATTTCTTTGTCAATTGATTTACTCATATAATGCCCTCTCTTAAAATTTCATGTATGTGAACAATACCAATGTAATTATCATTTTCAGTAATAATAATTTGATTAATATTTTGGTCTTCCATTATTTGTAAAGCATCATAGGCTAATTTTTCAGAAGAAATTGTAGTTGGATTTGAAGTCATTATATCTTTAGCTTTTAATGATGAAAAATCATCATATTTTTCAAGCATCCTTCTTAAATCTCCATCAGTAATAATACCACATAGATTATTATTTTTCATTACTGCAGTTGCACCAAGTCTTTTATGAGAGATCTCTATTATTACTTTATTAATTTCTGAAAACTCATCAACTTTTGGTATATTTTCAGTTTGCACAATATCATTTAAACGCAGATACAATCTTTTTCCTAAAGTGCCTCCAGGATGAAAACGAGCAAAATCATTTTTAGAGAAATTTTTACACTCCAAAAGACTTATCGCAATAGCATCTCCCATGACAAGTTGAGCTGTTGTTGATGTTGTTGGAGCAAGATTATTTGGACAAGCTTCTTTTAAAACACTTACGTCAATTAATACATCTGATTCTTTTGAAAGAAATGATTTACTATTACCTGTTAAAGCAATAATTTTATTACCCATTTTCTTAATAAATGGCACCAATGTTTTAACTTCAGATGTATTACCACTTTTTGATATGCAAATTACTACATCCTCTTTTTGAATGTTTCCTAAATCTCCGTGGATTGCATCTGCAGCATGTAAAAATACTGATGGCTGTCCTGTAGAGTTAAATGTAGCTACCATTTTATTTGCTATGTTGGCGCTTTTACCAATTCCAGCAACTATCAATCTACCGTTTGAATTTAGTATCATGTTAATCGCCTTAACAAAATTACTATCGATACTATTTTCAAGATTTTTTATAGCAGTTAGTTGTTCTTCTATTGTTTTAAGCGCAATTTTTTTTATTTGACTTGATGTTTTCATTAAAATAAATAGTATATTCGTAAGTAACTTATAAGCAAAAATATCACATTTTTATAATAAATGAATATTTCAACTGAAACTCTACATAAAAAACTCAAAGAAATTTTTGGTTACAATTCATTTAGAGGAAAGCAAGAAGAAATAATCCAACATTTATTATCTGGAAATGACTCAATGATTATTATGCCCACAGGCGGAGGAAAGTCAATGTGTTATCAACTTCCTGCATTAATATCTAACGGATGTGCAATTGTGGTATCTCCTCTTATTGCACTTATGAAAAATCAAGTTGATATTTTACGAACATATTATAAAAATGAAAGTATTGCTCATGTTCTAAACTCATCATTATCTAAAACACAAACAAAGCAGGTAAAAGATGATATAACAAATGGAAAAACAAAATTATTATATGTTGCTCCAGAATCATTAGTTAAAAAAGAAAATACTGACTTTTTTAGTTCAACAAATATTTCATTTTATGCGATTGACGAAGCTCACTGTATTTCAGAATGGGGACACGATTTTAGACCCGAATATAGAAAACTAAGAGATATTATTGAATCAATTGGAAAAGCACCTATTATTGCTCTTACAGCTACTGCTACACCAAAGGTTAGACAAGATATCATGAAAAACTTAAGAATAAATGATGGTAAATTATTTCTAGACTCTTTTAACAGAAGTAATTTATATTATGAAATACAACCAAAAAAAGATGTTGCTAAACAAATCATTAAATATATTTCTAAAAGAAAAGGGGAATCAGGTGTTATATATTGTTTAAGCAGAAAAAAAGTGGAGGAGATTGCTGAGATTTTACAAATTAATGGAATAAACGCTTTGCCTTATCATGCTGGATTAGAAGCAAAAAAAAGAGTTGAACATCAAGAAGCATTTCTTATGGATGATTGTTCCGTTATGGTAGCTACAATCGCCTTTGGAATGGGGATCGATAAATCTGATATTAGATATGTTATTCATCATGATATGCCCAAAAGCTTAGAGGGGTACTATCAAGAGACTGGAAGAGCAGGAAGAGATGGAGGAAAAGGAGAGTTAATTACTTTCTATGACTACAAAGATATTGAAAAATTAGAAAAATTCTTACAAGGAAAACCAGTAGCAGAACAAGAAGTTGGTAGACTTTTAATAATGGAAACCATTGCCTTTTCAGAAACTTCAATGTGCAGAAGAAAATACTTACTTCATTATTTTGGTGAAGATTTTGATGCATCTAAGTGTAATAAAATGTGTGACAACTGTAGTAATCCTAAAAGTAAGATAGAAGGAAAAGATTTTATAACAAAACTTCTTAACGCAATTAATGATTCAAGAGAAAGATTTAAATCTAAAGAAATAGCTAAAATTATGTGTGGAGAATCTGACTCTATAATTAAACAAAATATGTCCCAACTACAAAATATTTTTGGAATTGGAAAAGACAAATCTCTTAACTTTTGGCATTCTGTTATTAGACAAGCTTACGTAAAAAAACTACTTACTAAAGAAATTGAAAGTTACGGAATTCTTAAAATAACTAGCGAAGGCAGAGAATTCATGAATCAACCTTATAGTTTTAAAATAACTGAAGATCACGTTTATGAAGATGATAATAATATTACTACTGTAACACAAAAAGGTCAAGCTGCTGATGAAAATCTATTTAAAATACTTATAGAGACAAGGAAAAGACTTGCTAAACAAATTAATTTACCACCAGCGATTATTTTTAGTGAAATATCTTTAGTAGATATGGCTAATCAATACCCAATAGACTTTGAAGAAATGTCTAAAATACAAGGGGTAGGTCTTGGAAAAGCAAAAAAATATGGGCAACCTTTTCTAGATGAAATTAATCACTATGTTAAAGAAAATGATGTTATTCGTCCAGAAGATTTTACAGTTAGGACCGTAGCAAATAAATCTTCTAATAAAATCTATATTATACAGTCATTAGATAAAAAATTATCAATTAATGATATTGCTAATGGTAAAGGTTTATTAAAAAACGAATTACTTGAAGAAATGGAAAGCATTGTCGAAGGCGGCACACGCCTTAATCTATCCCACATAATTTATGATATGATAGATGAAGATGAAAGAGAAGAGATTCACTCCTTCTTTAGAACTACTGAAAATTTCTCATTTGACGAGGCAAGGATTGAATATGATGAAGATATTTTTTCTGACGATGAAATAAGAATTTTAAGAATAGATTTCATTTCTCAGGTAGCTAATTAGTAAAAAAATATTTCGATAAAGCAGATAAAACTAAAGACTATTGCTTAAGAGCAAGATAAGTCATTAAACCAACACCAACTTTTAATGCTTCTTCATCAATATTAAATCTTGAAGTATGAAGTCCATGTGTAATACCTAATTTTTTATTTGCAACACCTAATCTATAAAAACAACTTGGCACTATTTGTCCATAATAAGCGAAGTCTTCAGCAGTCATTCTATACGAAAGGTCTACTACATTTTTTTCGCCTAGAAATTCTTTAGCTAGCTTAATAGTTGATAATGTTAAGTCAATATCATTTTCTAATACAGGATATCCAACCCTTACCAAAAAATCGATTTTTAATGAAAATTTGCTAGAAATTTTCTTAGAAATTTCTTGCATCTTCTCATGTGCAAAGCTTCGAAAGTCTTCATCTAGTGTACGAAAAGTTCCTTTAATATTTACTTTTTCAGGAATTACATTCGTATATCCATCTCCGTTAATAAATCCAATTGCAAATACTGAAGGCTTATCTCGATATTTGTAAAAATAATCCTCTAAATTAGAAATTAATTCTGCTGCTGCAACAATGGGATTATTATATGTATGTGGTAATGCAGCATGCCCTCCTTTTCCAGTAATCTCTACAAATATTTCATCAGCAGAAGCCATATATTTACCTGCTGCAAATCCTACCTTTCCTACTTCTAATTCTGGGAATACATGTTGAGCAAATATTTTATCAACATTAGGATTTGCTAGCACACCCTTTTCTATCATTGTTTTTGCTCCTCCAGGAAAAACTTCTTCTGCTGGCTGAAAAATAAATTTAATGGTACCTTCAAAATCTTTTTTTAAATCAATTAATACTTTAATAACCCCAAGTAATGATGCGGTATGTGCATCATGGCCACATGCATGCATAACTCCTTGATTTTTTGAGCAATAATCAAATTCATTTTCTTCAAGTATTGGTAACGCATCAAAATCAGCTCTAAATGCAATTGTTTTAGAAGTAGAATTATATCCTTCAATAAGAACAACTACTCCAGTTTCTCCAACACTTTCATATTTTACTCCCCACTTTTTTAATGTCGATTTTATAAATTTTGATGTATTGTGCTCATTGAAAGAAAGCTCTGGATACATATGCAAATATCTTCTAATACTTACAATATCATCAAAATTTTTTACTACAAGATTTTGAATACTATTTTTCATTTTGTAAAAAGTAACTTTAAAGCTGTAATCAGCATGACTATACCGAAAACTCTTCTGACTAGAGATGGGGAAAGACTCAAAGACAAATTTGATCCAAGGTAGCCCCCAACTACAAAAGTTACTGCTATTAAAATCGCATATTCCCAATTAACATGACCTGCTTTATAATAATTTATTGCTGCAAGTATACCAATTGGCGGTAACATAGTAAAAATAGCTGTCCCCTGAGCTTGAAATTGTGTTAAACCGACAACCATTATCAAAAGAGGAACCATAATAATCCCCCCTCCTACACCAACTAAGCCACTCAAAAAACCAGAAAGCAACCCGATTAAAATTAATAACAAAATTACAGAAATTGACATTTAACAAATTTATGAACGAAATATAATTATAATGCAAAGCAGAAAAATAGTTTTTAAATACTAATTAACATACATTTGCAAAAAATAATTAATACAATTGAAAATACAAACTTTTACATTTAATGACTTTGCAGAAAATACATATATTTTATATGATAAAACAAAAGAATGTATTATCATTGATCCAGGCTGCTATACTATTGAAGAACAAAATATTTTAACTAGCTTTATAAATCAAAAACATCTAATTCCAACTAAAGTATTAAATACACATTGTCACATTGATCACATATTAGGAAATAAATTTGTTTGTAACAAGTGGAATATTAATTTATTTGCTCACGAAAAAGAACTACCATTACTACAAGCTTCAAAACAGATCAGCAAAATGTACGGATTTGATGATTATAAGCTTTCACCTATGCCCCATGATTATCTAAATGCTGGACAAACAATAAAATTTGGATATGTGAGCTTAGACATTTTATTTTGTCCAGGTCACTCTCCAGGACATATCTGTTTTTATTCCAAAAAAAATAACTTATTAATTGGTGGAGATGTAATTTTTAAAGGAAGTATTGGAAGAACAGATTTACCCGGCGGAGATTATGAAATACTTATTGAGAGTATTAATAAAGAAATTTTGCCCTTACCAAATGAAACACAGATTTTTCCAGGGCACGGAATACCCACATCATTATCTGAAGAAAAAAAACATAATCCTTTTATTTCTTAGTATATTCTATTTTAGATTTATTTTTATTGTAGTCTAAAATTAAAAGATAATACATGAAAATCCCTAATAAATATAATGCAGCTGTTATATAAAAAATAAAAGCATAGGTCATATTTTTTGCTTTTAAAATACTTACAATTTGTGAACTAAAAAACCAACTTCCACTCCAAATGGCAGCCATAACTGCACTTAAGATTTCTTGATTATTTTTTCCCACATAATTCATAGTAAGCTCTGATGTCATAGGTGCTGCCATATTCATTAATGGAGTTCTGATCCAATAGCATAGTATTGCTATTGGTAAAGCCCAATAGTATGAACTAAAAAATTCAGTTGTAGCAAGTGCTATTAGTGCTATAACAGACAATAATTGTGTAGAAAGAATGCCTTTTTTGAAACCTAGTCTATTTTTAATATTTGGTACCTGTAAGGAACAAATAGCAACTAACAAACTTGCAAAACCTCCAATTAAGGCAAAAACTTGAGAATCTACATCAAAACTATGAAAAAAAAATAAATTTATAAATGGAATAGTCAGTCCAGCACCAACAGCAATAATGAATGTGGGAATTGTTGCTTTTAAAATTAATTTCCAGTCATAATTTAATATATTAAAATCTTTTTTTGGATAGATAATACTTTCATTTTTAAGTTTTAAAATGAAATATATTCCAATAAATCCTATAACTGATATAATTGTCAATATCTGTCCTTCATTTATTCCTTCAATTAACTCAGATGAAAAATAAATAAATAAGCTACTTATAATAGTTCCAAAGCTATGTGTTGCATAATTCAACGATATTGCATGAGATTGATTAGAAATTTTACTATTACGCATTATAAACGGCAAGGAACTTACACTAAATAATGTAAATACAATTCCCCACAATATAAATAAGAATGGAATAATATTGTCATATGACATTTCAATGGATAATACTAATATAATTGCAACAATTGGAATCCCAACACTTCCAATCATAAAAAAAGGCTTAAGTGATCTTCCTTTAATAAAAATACCTAAAGGAAATGCTAAAACAATAACAGCTAAAAATCTATATGAAATAAAATTTGCGATCTCAGAATCACTAAAACTATTTTTAGCTAAATAAATATTTAGTATTAAGAAAAAAGCAGCACCTATTAATTGAATAAAGAATTCAGCTTTAATCATTAACAACACATTTTTTTCTAATTTTAAATAATCTTGAACAAGTGCTTTCACAAAATATTTCAATTAAAAAGTGTTTAAAATTTCCAAAATAGTACGAAAAGCTACAGCTTTGTCTCCAAATTTGTCAATGTGTTTTTTTTGAATTTGAGATGCAAAATTAACTTGGTATTTATGTAAGTCTTGTATTGTGGCACAAGAATATGATATTGCAAATGTATTGCCATTATCACTGATTACTTTTTTTAATTGTGCTTCGATAAATAAGCCTGTATTTAAAACTTCAGGGATATGCTTTTGTTTCATCCAACTCAACCATTCAGATTTTATACTTGTATCAACTGTTACGGTAACATTATATACAATCATTTTTTAATATTATAAATTATCCCCTCTTAAATCTCGATATCTTTTTCGTGACTCTGAAACATAAATACTATCTGGATGCTCTGTTAATATTTGTTCGTATAAACTTAAAGCTTTTTCTGAGTTTTTTAAAAAATCGTCATATATTTTTGCTCTTTTAAAAAGAGCATCATCAGACAAAATATCATAACTCCAATTAGAATTTATCATTTCAAGATTATATAAAGCCTTTTCAAAATTATTGCTACTTATATAAACTTGTGCTTTTCTCATATATATTTCATCTGATAAAGTATGTCCCGGAAAATTATTTAAAATAAGGTCATATTGTTCAAATGCCTTATTAATTTTTTTTTGATACAGTAATAAATCTGCATTAGCGAACTTACACATACACTCCTCTGTAGTGTCCAAATTAAAATTATCAGTTATCAATAAAGATAATTCCATTGCATTATTTGCAATTAACTTTGATGTGGATGCTCTTAGAGTTTCTAGCTGGGCTTGAGCCCATTGGAAGTCACATTGATAGTATGATATTTTTGCTACTCTTAATTTTGCTTCATGACCTATTGGATGCTCTTTAAAATCTTTTTCTAATTGAGCATAATAAAGCATAGATTGCCATTCCTTGCCTTGTAGCATTAAAATATCTGCATATTCCATCTTACACTCAGCTAATTCAAACTTATTAATGTTATTAATAGACATAGCTTTTAATAATAACTCCTCTGCATCAATTAAGTTATCTAAATAAAAAGCTTTAAAATGCGCATAGTTTTTCATTAATTTAATTGTATATTTATTTTGACCTAACAATGACATAGTTTGAGCATATTTTAAATCTAATTCTTTTAGTGAATTTATATCTTTAAAAGATTTTTTGTTTAATGCAAAAAGCATATTAATATTTGCATCTACATAGTAATATGTACTTTCTCCCTTACTAATTATATAATCATAGGCCTTTTCAGCTAAATCAAAATTTTCTTCATTTAAAAAATTTTCTGCTAAATCAAATACAATACTACCGTCAAGATTCATTCTTTTATCTAAAGATATAGCTTGTCTTAGAGCCATATCATATTGCTTGGATTGCAAATAAAACCATATTAGAAGTTCAGAAAAATCAAGTCTATTTTCTTGCTTAAGAACTATTGGTAATAAAACCTTCTTAAGTTGATTATAGTTACTTTCATTTACAATACCATTATTGTCTAAAAATTTTTGAATTTGTGCAAAAACATAATCTTTTTTTAAAGGATCTTTCTGCATAGCATTTAGATACTCTTTTAGCATTAGCTCAGAATTATCCATTTTAGAATAAAGTTGTGCTTTTTGAATAGAAAAATCATTTGATGAATTTATTTTTTCACTTAAAATATAGATTTCAATTGCCTTTTGATAGTAGCCATATCTTGATAAAAAATTAGACAGATTTATTGCTTGAGATCTACTACCATTAATTTTTTTTAAAAATCTATTAAACAGGACTTCTGATTTATTTTTTTGATTTAATTGATTAAATTTTGAAACAATTATCCCCAACTCAAACTGTAATGAATTTGGATATTTTTTTAAAAAATCTTTTGATATTTTTTCAGCTTTTTTAAAGTCCCCAATTTTTATTAAAGACGTGTAAAGTGTATTATAAATGGATGGAGTAAACTTATTTTTTAATTGTTCTTCATACAATAAGATTGCTTTTTCGTACTCTCCATTCAAATAATAATTATAAGCAACTTGTTGATTGCTATTCTGACAAATAGCCAGCTTAGATAATAATAAAAAAAGTAATAATACTCGCATCTAGCTAATCATTTCAAATCCAGTATACTTTTGTAATACTTTTGGAACTTTAATACCATTTTTAGTTTGATTAATTTCTAAAATAGCAGCATATACTCTTGGAAGAGCTAAAGCACTTCCATTTAAAGTATGACATAACTTGTTTTTTCCACTTACATCTTTATATCTTAGTTTTAAGCGATTAGATTGATACGATTCAAAATTAGATACGGAGCTAACTTCTAACCATTTATTTTGGGCAACTGAAAAAACTTCAAAATCATATGTGAGTGCAGAAGTAAAACTTAAATCTCCTCCACATAACTGAATAACTCTGTATGGTAGTTTTAAATCGTCTAAAATACTTGAAACATGATTAACCATTTCATGAAGCGTTTCATATGATTTTTCAGGATACTGTATTTGAACAATTTCAACTTTGTCAAATTGATGTAATCTATTTAAACCTCTAACATTTTTTCCATATGAACCTGCTTCTCTTCTAAAGCATGGTGTATATGCTGTACACTTAATTGGTAAATTTTTAACAATTTTATTTCTAAAAATATTAGTAATAGGAACCTCAGCAGTGGGAATTAAAAATAAATCATCTTTATTAATATGATACATTTGACCTTCTTTGTCAGGAAAATTTCCAGTACCAAATGCAGATTCTTCATTAACAAGATAAGGTGGTAAATATTCTGTATATCCCGCTTCTATATTTTTATCTATAAAATAAGAAATTAAGGCTCTTTGGAGCTTAGCCCCTTTATTTACATACAAAGGAAAGCCTGTACCAGTTATTTTGTTTCCAATTTCAAAATCAATTAAATTATAAATTTTAGCCAAATCCCAATGTGCCTTGAGATTTTCAGAATTTTCAGGCATTTGTGTTACATCTTTGATGATTACATTTTCTTTATCTGAATTTCCAAATGGAACGGAATTATGTGGAACATTCGGAATTTGAATTAAAATATCAAAAATTTGTTTTTCAAAATCTAGAGATTTTTTTTGTAATTTTTTTATTTTTTCTTTTATGCTAATTGATTCATTTTTAAAAAATTCTGCTTTATTTATATCTCCAGATTTATAAATAGCTCCTATCTGTTCAGAAATTTTTTTTGATTGAGATTGCAAATCCTCTTTTGATTTTTGAATTTTCCTTCTTTGATCATCAAGATCAATTAATTTGTCAAATAAATGTTCTGCATCAATTTTTTTTATTTTCAATAATTTGACATATTGATTTTTATTTTCTTTTATGTTATTAATAGTTAGCATAAATCATAGTTATTTAGCAAACAAATTTAAATAAAAAAACTCTTGATTTTTTCAAGAGCTTTTCAAAATATCATTATTTTAAAAAAATTTAGTTCTCTACGGAAATATAGGACTTATTATTTCTTTTCTTAGTAAACTTTACCCTGCCATCAACCAAAGCAAATAAAGTATGATCTCTTCCCATACCAACATTCTTTCCTACATTATGCACAGTACCTCTCTGTCTTACAATAATATTTCCGGCAGTTACTTTTTGTCCACCAAAAATTTTAACTCCTAATCTTTTACTATGAGATTCTCTTCCGTTTTTAGAACTTCCAGCCCCTTTTTTATGTGCCATCTTTTAATTTATTTAATTACTATTTATTTTTGTTCTTAGCTGTAGTCTTTGCAGATACTTTCTTCGAAGTAGTCTTTGCAGATGCTTTCTTTGAAGTAGTCTTTGCAGATGCTTTCTTTGAAGTAGTCTTTGCAGATACTTTCTTCGCTGTAGTCTTTGCAGATGCTTTCGTTGCTGTAGTCTTTGCAGATGCTTTCGTTGTTGTAGTCTTTGCAGATGCTTTCGTTGTTGTAGTCTTTGCAGATACTTTATTTATAGATGTTTTAGAAACTTTCTTTTTGCTAGCTTTTTCTTCAATATTTAAAACTTCAAGTTTCGTTAAATAGTGTCTATGACCATTTTTTACTTTATAACCCTTTCTTCTTTTCTTTTTAAAGACAACTACTTTGTCAGCTTTTAGGTGCTCGATTACTTTTGCAGTAACTTGTGCTCCCTGAATTAATGGAGAGCCAACACTAACTTTTCCTGATTCTTCAAACAATAATACTTTGTCTAAAAAAACTTTAGAACCTTCTTTTTCTTCTAATCTATTTGAATATATCTGCTGACCCTTTTCAACCTTAAACTGCTGACCCGCTATTTCAACTATTGCATACATATTATAATGTTTTCAAAAAATGGATTGCAAAATTAAAAAATCTGATCAAATGAACAAAAATTAAATCTTTTTTTTTTATTTAACTTTATCTTGAAGATAACAATTTTCACAGTTATAACGTAAATAATATTAAATTTGTGGTATGATTTTATCAACTCTAAAAAATATTTTTTTCTTATTGTTTTTTATTTTATTTACAGAAATAGAACTCATTTCACAAGAACGCTGTGGGACTGTTCAAGTTACAAAAAATAGAGAAATTAAATATCCAGCATATAAGAAAAACAGAAAAAATGTCAATATAGAGACAGATTTATGGATTAAAGAAAATTATAACAACAAATCAATAATAACTATACCTGTAGTAGTTCATGTGGTTTGGAGTAATAGCAATCAAAATATTTCTGATATTCAAATTGAAACACAAATAAATGTACTTAATCAAGATTATAGAAGAGATAATATTGACCAAATCAATACCCCTAACGTTTGGCAATCAATAGCTGCAGATTGTGAAATTGAATTTTGTTTAGCAAAAATAGACCCAAATGGTCAAGAATCAACTGGAATAAATAGAGTACAAACTAATCATGGTTCTTTTGGAATGGACAATGACATTCACACAAGTTCTTTAGGTGGAGCAGATGATTGGCCCAATGAAGATTATCTTAACATTTGGGTATGTGATTTAGAACCTGGACTATTAGGATATGCAACACCTCCAAGCAATTGGATTGGGGATGGAGACGGAGTAGTAATTGGATACAAGTATTTTGGAACAACAGGAACGGTACAAGCACCATATAATAAGGGAAGAACAACAACTCACGAAATTGGACATTGGCTAAACCTTAATCATGTGTGGGGTGACTCATGGGGGGCTAACGGTTGTAATGCAGATGACAATGTGTCAGACACCCCCAATCAAGAAGAAGAAAACTATAACTGTCCGGGCTTCCCTCATAATGCTGCTGCATGCAACACTAGCGATGGTGATATGTTCATGAATTACATGGATTACACAAATGACGCATGTATGAATTTATTTACCGAAGGTCAAAAAGCAAGAATGTTGGCAGCAATCACACAATATAGACCTAACATGATAAATCATAATTTATGTAATTCACATACAAATATTTCAGAAAGTTTAATTAATAAAAAAAAGTTAATAAAAGTTATTGATTTCTTGGGTAAAGAACTAAAAATAAATACATCAAACAAAAACTGTATTTATATTTATAATGATGGAAGTGTAGAAAAAAAAATTATTTTAAAATAATATTTATTGCCAAACAAATGATTCAATCATATAACGAACATCTTCTTTTAAAAAACTGTTTATTGGAGAAATAGAATCTGTAACTTCATAATTAAAATATAGGGCCCCTCTGACAAAATGATTTATACTGTCTGTAAGATAAAACTGTGTTGATGTTGCTGTGGCTCCATCATAATCATATAGTAAACCAAAAACATGTTCTTTTTTGTTAATAAATATATTTTCAGAGATAGACTCAGCTACAAAGTCATGCTTATAAGCTAAATAATTACAATAACTTATATGATCTAATAAATCATTTTGTAAAATGAAATACGAAAAATGAAGAGTAGCATTTAAATCTTTAAATTCAATATTAAAACTTTGCTTATCCAAATAATTCAATTGACTATATGCTGGCTTTTCAAATAAAAAAAATTCTTTAAAACTTACTTTTTCATATTGCTTTTTTGGTAAATGAATTTTATAATAAGCTTTAGGCACAGGCGTATAACTATTGTTTGAACATGCAATTAAAAATGCTAATAAAACTAATAAAAAAACACATTTATTTTGCATCAATAGTTACCTTTAATCTTTTTATTCTACGCAAATCAGAAGATTCAACTTTAAATGTAAATGAAGCAAATTGACAAACAGCACCTAATTTGGGCATGCTCCCATGAAGCTCTAAAACTAAACCAGCTAAAGTATCAAATTCTCCTGAAATACTATCAAAAAAATCTGTATCAACTCTAACAATCTTTGAAAAATCATTTAAAGAAATCTTTCCATCAAATATATAATTAGATTCATCAAGTACAGAATATATATTTTCCTCAATATCAAACTCATCGTTAATTTCACCTACTATTTCCTCTAAAACATCTTCTAAAGTTACTAACCCTGATGTCCCCCCGTATTCATCAACTACTATAGCTAAATGATTTTTTTTAGATTGAAATTCTTTTAACAAATCATTAATCATTTTAGTTTCAGGAACAAAGTAGGCTGGTCTACATAATTTGTACCAAGAAAAATTTGAATGCTTATCTAAATGAGGTAACAAATCTTTGATATACAAAATACCAACTACTTTATCTATTTGTTGATCGAAAACTGGAATTCTTGAAAAACCTGATCGCAAAATAATTTCTAATACTGATTTAAAATCGAATGATTTATCAATAGCCGCAATATCAACTCTTGATTTCATAATTTCTTTTACATCAATATTTCCAAATTCAACTATTGATCTAAGAATCCTTCTTTCATTTTCTTTACTTTCGTGTTCGGTTATATCAAGTGCTTTTGATATATCTTCAACAGAAATTTTCTCTTGTCTGGCCTTTAGTTGCGCATCTATAAATTTAGTGATATTCAATAACAAAAAACTAATAGGATATACTAACTTATTTAAAAAAACAAGCAATTTACTCATGCGATTTGAAAATGCAACAGCATTATTATTTGCATAAACTTTAGGTAAAATTTCTCCAAATAATAAAAGTAAAAAAGTAATAACAACAAACTGAAAAATTAATTCCAACATAGAATCTTTTGGGAATTTAATCGCAATAGAAGTAAAGTATGATGTCACCACAACAATTCCAACATTTATAAAATTATTAACAACTAAAATTGTTGCTAACAATCTATTTGGATTTTTCAGTAAATTATGGACGTTTTCATTATTTATCTTCTGTCGATCAGAATATGAAAGAGAAAAATAAGCTACTTCTGATGCAGATATGAATGCAGATGAAACTAAGAGAAAAAATATTATTGTTATACATATAATACTATCAAAACTAAATAAATTAATTTCTATACCACTAAATACTGAAAGTAGAAAGTTGATGGGGACTACGTCTTCCAATTAAATAAAATTTAAATTAAAATGGTAAATCATCTTCGTCATTGGATACTGATTTCTCATTTGATGTTAATTCTTGACTAACAGAAACTTGTGAATTCTTTTTACCCAACATTGTCATATTATCAGCCAAAACCTCAGTACTGTATCTAGTGTTTCCTTCTTTATCTTCCCATTTTCTTGTTCTAATTTTTCCTTCTAGATAAATACTATCACCTTTTTTTAAATATTTTTCAGCAACTTCTGCTAATCCCCTCCAAAAAACAACATTATGCCATTCTGTTTGACTGACACGCTCTCCTTGTTTGTTCTTATAGTTTTCAGTTGTAGCTAATGAAAAATTCGCAACAGCTACTCCATTGTCTAAATATCTCACTTCAGGATCTTTTCCTAAATTTCCCAACAAAATGACTTTATTAACTCCCGACATAAATTTCTGAATTATTATTTATTTAAACAAATATACATAATTTCTATATCAATTTATAGTCGTTAATAAATTTATCAATCAATCGTGGAATAGGAAGCTTTATAAACTCATGCTTACGAACACATTTAAAATTGTTTTTATTAAAATTTTGGACATCAATAAACCAAAATGTAGCATAAATTTTTTGATGTGATAATTTATGTAAATAGACTTCAGATGATCCTGTAACTTTATATTTATAATTACAGAAAAACTTTTTCCAATTTTCTGATTCTAATAGTTCATTTTTATTTGTTTTATTGTCTAACTCTACAAAAGGAAATTGATACATACCTTTCCAAATACCTTTATTAATTTTTGACAATACAAATTGATCTTCGTGATTAATAATTAAGTAATTTAAAAATCTCTTTGTTATTTTAATTTTCTTTAATTTAACTGGGAGCTTATTTATGTTGTTGGTATTGTAAGCTATACATATTGATACAAATGGACAACTTTCACATTTAGGAAGCTTTGGAGTGCAACACAGTGCCCCAAAATCCATTATAGCCTGATTATATTCTGAGTGCCTCTTACTATCAAGTAATTTAGTAGCAAGATTATAAAACTTTTTTTTACCGGAGGATGATTCAAAAGGTATCTCAACTCCAAATATTCTACTTAAAACTCTGACAACATTTCCATCTACTACTGGTAATGAAATATCAAATGCAAAGGAAGATATTGCTGCTGCAGTATAATTACCCACACCTTTAAGGGATAGAATATCTTCGAGATTTGAAGGGAAAATGCCGTTATATTTTTCATTTATATATTTTGCTGTACAATGTAGATTTCTAGCTCTAGAATAATACCCTAATCCTTGCCATAATTTTAGTACTTCTTCTTCTTGCGCATTAGCAAGATCTTTTAAGGAAGGAAACGATTGGATAAATTTATAGAAATAAGGAATTCCTTGACTAACTCTTGTTTGTTGTAATATTATTTCTGAAATCCAAATTACATATGGATCGCTTGTTTGTCTCCACGGCAAATCTCTCTTATTTATATCGTACCATTTTAATAAAGTCTGACAAAAGCTCATGCAATTTAAATTATTTATAAGAAATTAAATAGTTAAAAAAATTAACTATATGAACAGTCTAGCAAATTATTTTAAATATATTTGCGCCTCAAAATTAATGAAGTAATTTAAAACAAAAAAATAGAAATGACTAAAGCAGAGCTTGCTAGTAAGATATCAGAAATTACAGGTGTTGAAAAACTTACCACACTAGCGGTAATTGAATCTATGATGAATGAAATAAAAAACTCTATTTCCAAAAATGAATCAGTTTTTCTTAGAGGTTTCGGGACTTTTAAAGCAAAAAAAAGAGCAGAAAAAACAGGCAGAAATATCAAAAAAAATACAACAATTATAATCCCTGAACATCATATACCAGCATTTAAGCCCTCCAAGACTTTCATTCAAAAAGTCAAAGAAAATGTTAAATAAATTTCTGTTTTTTTTGTAAAAAATATAAAATATGGCAGGAGCAAAAAAAAAGAAAAGACTAAAAATAGCTGTTCACAAACGCAAAAAACGTTCTAGAAAAAATAGACATAAGTCTAAATAAATTTAGATTTAAAGAACCCCAAAAATTTAGAAAGGCATGAAATATGATTTAATTATCGATTCAAGGCCAACTGAAGTTGCGTTAGCTCTATTACGTGATGGTCTTCTTATTGAATTTCACAAAGAAAAGCATGATAATGATTTTTCTGTAGGTGATATTTATCTAGCAAAAGTCAGAAAAACTGTGCCTGGCTTAAATGCTGCATTTGTAAATGTTGGATATGAAAGAGATGGATTCTTACATTATTTAGACTTAGGCCCGCATTACAACTCTTACAAAAAATTCACAAATCAAGCTATAAATCAAAAACTAAATACCGCTTCATTAAAAAATTTTAAAAAAGAAAAAACAATAGATAAAGAGGGATCAATTAATACTGTATTAAAAAGTGGTGATCAATTACTAACACAAATTTCTAAAGAACCTATTTCTACTAAAGGACCAAGACTTACAACAGAAATCTCTTTAGCTGGAAGATACATGGTTCTACTTCCTTTTTCTGATAAAGTATCTATATCTCAGAAAATAGATGATGCTAAAGAACAGATAAGATTAAAAAAATTAATTAGAAGCATTAAACCTCATGGTTTTGGTGTAATAATCAGAACAGTAGCAAAGGACAAAAAAGTTGCAGAGCTTGATAGAGATTTAAAAAATTTATACAAAAAATGGCAGTTAATTACTAAAAATTTAAAAAACGCGAAGCCAAAAATTAAAATTCATGGTGAACTAAACAAAGCTTCAACCATCTTAAGGGACTTACTTGGTGAAAAATTTAATAAAATTCATGTTAATAATCAACAACTAAAAACTGAACTTCAAGAATACTTGTCAAAGATTGCACCCGAAAAGGAAAAAAATATTAAGCTATATAATAAAACTACTCCTATTTTTCAAGAATTTAATGTAACAAAGCAAATTAAAGGTTCATTTGGTAAAAATGTAACTATGAAAAAAGGTGTATATCTTGTTATAGAACATACTGAAGCTCTTCATGTAATTGATGTAAATAGTGGCAAAAAAGTTGACTCAAAAAAAGATCAGGAAGAAAATGCACTTATTGTCAACTTAGAAGCTGCGCAAGAAATTGCCAGACAATTACGTCTTAGAGACATGGGTGGTATAATTGTTGTTGATTTTATTGATATGAAAGAAGAGAAAAATAGGCAATTACTAACTGAAAAGCTTAGAGATTTTATGAAGAGTGATAAAGCTAAACACAATGTTCTACCTCCAACAAAATTTGGATTAATCCAAATAACTAGACAAAGAGTAAAGCCTGTAATGAATATAGATACTGATGAAAACTGCCCAATGTGCTCTGGAAATGGTAAAATTGATTCAAGCCTACTTTTAGTTGACAAAATAGAAGCCAAAATTCACACGTTGACCTCAACTCAAAAAGGCCCTATTCATATATCAACACACCCATTTGCAGCCTCATATATTAATCAAAGAAAAAATTGGTTTTCGTCATCAATTAGCACAAAATGGAGTAAAAAATACAAGCGTAATATTAAAGTTACTCCTGACGACAGACTACACCTTATGCAATACACAATCATTAATTAATTTGCAATATTTTCAGATCTAATTATTCTTTTAGACCAAATAATTAAAATACTTATAGATACTAACATCAGACATAAACCTACTATAAAACCATATCTTATATTGTCTGAAATTTGAAAAAAAGAAAAAGATAAAATACCAATAAGTAACATCCGAACTACAATATTTAAAGTTCCAAATACAGAATTAGTTCGTCCAATTAAGTTATTTGGAACATGATGAAAAATATAAGTTGTTCTTAAAATTCTAACACCAGCATTTGTAATTCCAATTAAAAGATTCGCTAAAAAGAAGTACCATAAAACGTCAATATAAGATAGAAAATAATATGACAACGTAGCTAATGACATAAGAATAATAACAGCATATACTGTTTTGACATTTTTAAATAGTCTAATAATCATTAAACCAGAAAATATAGCTCCAAAGGAATAATATATTTCAGCAGAAGCAAATACATTACCTTCTGACAACAAAAATTTTTTTACATAATCAGGCAATAAAACATGAATTTCAACAAGGGTAAATGCAAATAGCATGTAAGATGCTAAACCAAAAACAAAAATAACGGGTTCTCCTTTAAGAAATAAAAAACCTCCTTTCAACCTATTTATTATATCCTCCTTATGCTTTTTTTCTTTTAAAATCGAAGTATATTTAATTAATGAAAAAATTAAAATTACAAAAAGATATGTTATTGCATCTAACAAAAAAATCTCATATATACTCCATTTTTGTATATCAAAAGGTAAATTAAATATTATTCCACCAATTTCTAAAGTTTGATTTTCAGTACCTGTTAAAAGAATAGCTGCAAATGCACCAGCAAGTACTGATGTTACTTGTCCCTGAACTTCAATATAAGAATTTAATTTCCCATAATATTTTTTTTCTGTAATTTCTTGACCAAATGCATATAAATTCGGATAGTGAACATTATAATTGAATATGGTGACAGCAAAAACTGAAACAACCAACAAATCGGAGTAGTTTATCTCTAAATTTGAATATAATCCTGTTAGTGCAATGCTACCAACTAATAAACCACATATACAATTAACTATTATAAATAATTTTTTTCTACAGTATCTATCCACTAAAGTACCAGCATAAACACCCCAAAAAAGAGTTATAAAGGTAATAATTAAATAAAAGCTCCAGAAAAAATCAGTTCTTGACACCTCAGCAAAATACCAAGGTATTGCTAACATACTAATACCTTGTGCCATACCAGAAATAATATTTGCTATGAAAAGAAGGTAGATTGCTTTTTTATTTTTCATCATACAAAATTAGTATTTAAAATGATTAATTGTATTTTTGATATATGACAAATAATAGAATTTACAATATTAAAGTTGCTATTGAAAGATTAAAAAAATTTTGCAGTATTCAAGACAGGTGTCAGCAAGACGTGGTTAATAAGATGAGAAATTGGGGTCTCTCACAAAACAGCCAAGATCATATACTTGAAATTTTAATTCAAGAAAACTACATAGATGAACTTAGATATGCTAAATCATTTTGTAAAGGAAAATTTAATATCAAAAAATGGGGTAAAAACAAGATAAAATACGAGTTAAAAAACAAGAACATTTCAAAAAATTGTATTTCAGAGGGATTAAATGAAATTGATGATTATTCTTATTTAAATACATTAGAAAAAATTTACAAAAAGAAAAAAGACAATACAATAGAAAAAAATATTTATGTAAAAAATAATAAAATAGCTACATTCTTAATAAGTAAAGGCTTTGAAAGCAACTTAGTTTGGGAGAAAATTAAAGAAAAAAAATGTCAGAACTAAAAAATGAATAGCTTTAAAGAAAATATATCCCAACTTATACTAAGAAAAGACGAACTTTGGAGAGTATTAGATATAAAAAACAAACAAAGTCAAATACAAATTTTAGAAGATGAAACACAGACAGAGAAATTTTGGGATAACAGTATTGAAGCAAAAAAAATTCTAAAGGAAATAAATAAATTAAAAATATGGATTAATCTATATGATTTAGTAAAAAAGAATATTGAGGATCTTGAGGTTTTAATAGAGCTTTGTGCAGATGAACATGAAATAGATACACAACTAAAAATAACAATTCAGTATATTGAGGACTTAGAGTTCAAAAATATGTTAAGTGCTGATGAGGATAATTTAACAGCTATAATGGTGGTTACACCCGGTGCTGGAGGTACAGAAAGTCAAGATTGGGCAGAAATGATTATGCGTATGTATATGATGTGGGGGGAGAAAAATAATTATATAGTAAAAACAATTGATTTTCAAAAAGCTGAACCTGCTGGAATTAAGTCTGTAACTTTAGAGTTTGAAGGAAATTTTGCTTTTGGTCACCTGAAAGGAGAAAACGGTGTTCATAGATTAGTAAGAATATCACCATTTGACTCTAATGCAAAAAGACATACTTCTTTTGCTTCAGTTTTTGTTTACCCATTAGCTGATGAAAGCATAAGCATAGAAATAGACCCTTCTGATATAAGTTGGGATACTTTTAGAGCAAGCGGAGCTGGAGGACAGGGTGTAAATAAAACAGAGTCTGCTGTTAGACTAAAACATCAGCCAACAGGAATAACAATTGAGAATTCAGAGTCGCGATCACAGTTAGAAAATAAAACCAAAGCATTGCAATTATTAAAATCTCAACTTTATGAACTGGAAATAAGAAAATTACAAGAAGAGAAAGAAAAATTAAATAATTCTAAGAAAAAAATAGAATGGGGCTCGCAAATACGAAATTATGTTCTTCATCCCTATAAATTAGTTAAAGATATAAGAACAAATTATGAAACTACAAATCCTGAAGCTGTTTTAGATGGAGATATTAATCCATTCATCAAATCTTATTTAATGGAATTTGGACAGAAATAAAATTTAAAAACTACGTAATGAAAATATATCATAATAGCAGATGTAGAAAAAGCAGAGAAGCTTTAAAAATAATACAAAATCATAGTCAAAAATATGAGATCATTGAATATATGAAAGATAGATTATCTGCAAAGGAAATATCATCAATATTAAAAAAACTTAGATTGGATCCAATAAATTTAGTAAGAGAAAATGAGAGTACATGGAAACAAAACTATAAGGGTAAAAAACTAACCAATACAGAAATAATTAATATTATGCAGGAAAATCCTAAATTAATTAAAAGACCAATTATTATGACCGATAACAAGGCTATTATAGGAAGAGATATAGAAAAAATTAAAGATTTGTTTAATTAAGAGGGAATATTTTCATTATCCATTTTACCTTCTTTAAACCAAACATATATGAAATATGGCACTATACTTGCAAGAAATAGCAAACACCAAAAGGCCATCAAGAAAATAAAAACAAAAATTAAAAAGCCAATAAATTTCATAATGTTAATTTTGCTACAAATTAACAATAAGAAAAAAGAATATCAAAATATTTTATGATGAAATACAGAATAGAAAAAGACACTATGGGCGAAGTTAAAGTGCCATATGACAAATATTGGGGAGCACAAACACAAAGAAGCATAGACAACTTTAAGATTGGACAAAGAGGAAGTATGCCTATTGAAATTATATACGGTTTTGCGTACTTAAAAAAAGCTGCAGCACATGCAAACACAGAATTAGGTGTTCTTTCAAAAGATAAATGTAAACTTATCTCAACCGTATGTAACGAAATAATAGATGGTAAACACGATGAGCAATTTCCATTAGTCATCTGGCAAACAGGAAGCGGTACTCAAACAAATATGAACGTAAATGAAGTTATTGCTAATAGAGCGCATGTTATTAACGGTGGAAAACTTAATGATATTAATAGAATTATTCACCCGAATGATGATGTAAATAAATCTCAAAGTTCAAATGACACATTTCCAACAGCAATACATATTGCATCATTAAAATGTTTAAAAGAAATTTCAATACCGGGCATTACTTCACTAAAAAATAGTTTAGAAAATAAAGCCACTGAATTTAAAAAAATAGTTAAAATTGGTAGAACTCACATGATGGATGCTACCCCTCTGTCATTAGGACAAGTTTTCTCAGGATACTTCACGCAACTAACTTATGCATTAAAAGCTCTTAAAAACACGTTACCACATTTATCAGAAATTGCTCTTGGAGGTACTGCTGTAGGAACCGGAATTAATGCCCCAGATGGATATGCAGAAAAAGTTGCAGAATATATAAAGAGCTTCACTGGACTTCCATTTAAAACTGCAGAAAATAAGTTTGAAGCTTTAGCTTCACAGGATGCAATTGTAGAAAGTCATGGAGCTTTAAAACAAACAGCTGTCTCTTTAAATAAAATAGCAAATGATATTAGGCTTTTGGCATCTGGACCAAGAAGTGGTATTGGCGAAATAATAATACCATCAAATGAACCGGGATCCTCAATTATGCCAGGAAAAGTTAATCCAACACAATGTGAAGCAGTAACAATGGTTTGCGCACAAATTATAGGTAATGACATAGCAATATCTACTGGTGGAATGCAAGGTCATTTTGAGTTAAATGTGTTCAAACCTATGATTGCTGCTAATATATTGCAATCTGCAAGATTAATAGGTGATGTGTGTTTTTCTTTTGAGAAAAATTGTATAAAAGGTATTAAAGTAAATCAAAGAAATATCACCAAAAATCTTAACAACTCTCTAATGTTAGTTACAGCATTAAATACTAAAATTGGATATGAAAAAGCCGCAGAAATTGCAAAATCAGCTTATCAAAATAACACAACATTAAGAGAGGAGAGTATTAAATCTGGATATCTTTCAGAAGAGGAATTTAATAAATGGGTAAATCCTGAAAAAATGTGCGGAGATATATAAAACAAAAAAAGCCGAGATTACCTCGGCTTTTTTATAATCATATATTTGGAAATCTAAAAATTCCAATAGTAACCAACTCCCAATGATTGCTGAGAACTACCTGATAAATCATAATTATACTCAATATTAATCTTATCGAATAAATTATAAGCTAATTTAAGTACTGGTACAGCAAAGCCATAATCATAGCCTTCTTTTTCACCTTGCTGCGTAATGTTTGCCTCCTCAGAAACACCTTCATTACCTATATTTAAATGAAATCCGGCTCCAACTGACCAACTCTTATAGTTGTAACTTACATAAACAGGAACAGAAATTATTAAATGATCATTCCATACATCTACTTCTTGTGTGTTACCATTATCAAAGTATGAAACAGTCCGAGTTTCTTTTCCAGTAAAATTAAAAAGTAATTTTGCCTCAGCAGAAAGACTTTTTTGGTTTGTGTATGGCTTAAAAATATATCTGTATTGCCCTCCAACTAACACATCTGAACCTCCATCTGGATTATTATCAAGGTTAAGCTTTAAAAAAGCTCCATATCGATGGTGATTTAAAGATCTTATGATTGTTTTATCGTTGGATTTTCCTTTGATATTTATATTTCCTTGATCATTACATATTTCTTGTAATTGTCTTCCAGCATTAATCAAATCAATACTTCTTTTCTTACCTTGATCTGTAAAATAATTTATTAACTTCTTATTGTTTTCTGAAAAAGTCATGTATACTTTCTCAGCGTTGATATAGGTAGTTTTTCCTCCAGCTAACGAAGCTTTTGTGTTTTGTTGTTGAGAAGGTATTGCATGATGCTTATGTCTGTAATACCATACCAAAACTTTGCAATTATTAGCTACATCATGATACACATCGTAAGGGGGTATGCCTAAAATATTAGTTACTTGATTTTCAGTCATACCCGGACTAACTTTATACAATTTGTCAATAGTTGTATATTCTGGAATAGACTCTTGCGCTGTTAAAGTGAAAGCAAAAGCTATTATAAATAATGTTATTATATTCTTCATAATTAGTTGTTTTTATTATTAGACTTCACTTCCTTTAACTTGATACCATTTAGAACTTTTGAAATATATTCATTCAAATTAAAATTTCTGTTCCATAGCTTTCCACTTTTATGAGTCAAATCTATATTAATTTGAGCATTATCTTTTTCTGCTAAATCACATAATGTGCATTCAGAGCCCAATAACTCAACTTCTACCTTTTCTTTCTTTTTCTTCTCTTTCTTAGGCTTGTTATTAGGAATACACCTTTCACCACAATTTTTAACAGGATCATATTTTTTATTAGGCTTGTAATCACAAATACAATATTCACAATCTCCTATTGTTAAAATAGTGCCTGATTCAACTATTGGTGTATTTCTTTGCTCAGTAGCATTTTTATCGTAATTAAGTGATTTTTTATCCATACAACCATATACAATAACTTCAGGTTCTGGGCCTTCGCATGCACTTTCTAATTGTTTTGCAAATGACAACACCATTGAACCTCCGCTTTTACCTGCGTCAGTAACTAAAGATTCAACTTTTCCATCTCTATAATATACATAAACATTTGATGGATCAACAAAACGTTCAGTACCTTTATTATTATTAGCATATGAATTTAATGTTCCATGACTTATTTCTTTATGCTTATATTTAAATTGATGTATTTCACATCCACCTTCTATCCCATGAAAAATTTCATAAGGAGCTATTTCAAGTGTTTCTACAACTTGATCTTTTGTCATACCTGGGTTTACTTTGGTAATTTTATCAACAGTTGTATAATAAGGCACTATTACATTACTGCATGAGCTAAAAATCAAAGCAACCAAAAATATTTGTAAAACTTTTTTCATAATTAACTTTTTAAATTAAGGCGCCAAATATAATAAAATATTTAACGCTTGATTTTTTTTAGATTATTCTATTTTTTAAGTTGTGCAACAATTTTTTTTATTTCTTGTTCGTCATCTCTTTTACAAATTAGTAAATCTCCTTTATTTTCTACAACAATAAAACCATTTAGACCATGCAATATAACTAATTTTTCATTTGGAACTTTTACTATATTATCTGATGAATTGTATAACATTGTATTATTCCCCTGAACAGCATTTCTTTGATTATCAAGTTTTATGTGTTTTGATAATGCTCCCCATGTACCAAGATCACTCCATCCAAAATCCGATGGAAAAACATAAACATTATTAGATTTTTCCATGATACCATAGTCGATTGAAATATTTTTACATCCATGGTAAACTCTATTTATAAATTCATCTTCTTTGGAAGTATTATAAAACTCCTTCCCATCTTCAAAAATATCAAACATATCTCTTAAATATTTTCTAAAGGCTAATATTATACTTTTTGCACTCCAAATAAAAATTCCAGAGTTCCAAAGAAAATCACCACTATTTAAAAAATTGAGAGCAAGTTCTTGATTTGGTTTTTCAGTAAATGTTTTCACTTTAAAAATCTGATTAGAAGATTGTAAATTTTCAGAAGTGTACTGTATGTATCCGTAACCTGTCTCAGGCTTTGAAGGATTTATACCTAAAGTCAACAAAACATCATGTTTACACACCACATCTAAACAATTACCTGCTATTCCTAAAAAACTTTCTTTATCCAAAATCAAATGATCCGAAGGAGCAACAATTATATTAGCTTTTTGGTTTAAATTATATATTTTAAATGAAGCATAAGCTATGCATGCCGCTGTATTTCTCATTGCGGGTTCACAAAGAATATTATCTGATGGCATTTGAGGGAGTTGACTCAAGCACAAATCTTTGTACTTTGCATTCGTTAAAACTAATATATTTTGCTTAGGAATTATCTTTTCCAGTCTATTAAAGGTTTGTTGAATTAAAGTTTTTCCAGTACCAAGTATATCTAAAAATTGTTTAGGAAAATTTTCTCTACTCATAGGCCAAAATCTTGAACCAATTCCTCCAGCCATTATTACAGCATAATTGTCTTTATTCATTTTAGTTTAATAAAAAAATAATTGCAAAAGTACATTATTTATTAATTTGTGTTTTTTGTACTTCAGCATAAGGATGAAACAAATAAATTTTATTTGTCTTTAGTTCAATACATTTAAATCTTCTTCTTTGTAATTTTCCTTTAACAAAAAGACGACCGTTAAATAATTGAAAAGTATCGCCTTCTTTTACATCCAAAATATATTTAGAACATGCTTTATCATATTTTTTCAATACAACTGTTAGTTTGTAATCTGAATATGTTGATGCTTTGGGGTTAATCATATAGCGACTAAGTTCTTTTAAAATATCCTCAGGAAAATATTCAGGACTGAGAAAATACAATAACATTGACCTAAATTTATGTTTCCATTTATCACCATGAGGTAGGACATTATTTTTAAATTCCCTAAATATAAAAGCGTGTGCTAGTTCATGTGTTAATGTTATAAGAAATGAATACTTATTTAAGTTATTATTAATTGTAATTAGTGATGAACCATTGCTAAATCTAAAGTCTCCTAATTTTGTTTTTCTAGCATTTGTAATTTTGATATTAACTTCTAACTCGTTAATCCATGATTTGAGAATTTTAATGCTTTTTTCTGGAACATATCTAATAAATTCACACATAGTTTAAATTAATTTGTAATTGAAACTTGCATAATTAAAGCAATATATCCAACAACTAGAGCGACAACAAATCCAATTAAAGAAACAAGTAACCCATCTTTTTTATTTTGAGCTATCAAAGGAAAAATTCCATCACCACTAGTAGCAATAGCCGCTGCAATTAATGCTGCAAGTGGAAAGTAATCTATGTTATTTAGATATGCTGTAGCAACAATAATCATTCCCCCACATCCTGGGGTAAGTCCTACCAAAGCCGCAATCGGAACCACAATGAATATTGCAGAGGATTGCATCCATAATTCAAATTTTTCAACTCCAATAATTACATCAATCACGTAATTAGATAAAACCAAACCAATAAATACATATGAGATAACCATGGATATATCTAAAATTGCATGTGAAATAACTGATTTTAAATTATCATGATCGCAATGACAATTATGTCTTTTGTATATAAAAGTACTCAAAAAGTAATATAATAGAGATAGAATAGTAAACAACATCATTGCATATTTAGTTAGTTCCTCTATGAGTTTTATTTCCGCGTTCCAAAACGCCATAATTGATCCAGGGGCAAGAAAGATTGAAATAATTACTATTGAACAAAAGATAAATTTTTCGAGAAAAAATGGTCTCCAGTTTTTTACATTATCAGTACTTTCAGTAATAATTGTAGTAGTTCTCCATTTTAAAACATCAACCAAATAGCCACTAATTGTACCCGCTAAAAATCCAAAAACAGTAATTATAGCGTATACTTCTAAGTTTCCGAGAACAGTTTTCGCTTCATCAGAAACTCCCAATAATACAAATGAACCCTCACCTAAAGTACTTATAAATGCAGCAAATAAACCTCCAAAAGAAATATTTTGATTTTTATAAAGTGAAGCAACTACTATTGTTGCCCCACAACCAGGTATAGAGCCAAACAAGGAGCCCACTACTGGATGAACCCATTTAGGGCCAATTTCTGTTGTAACCTTTTGATATTTTTGTTTAATATAAAAACTTGAAATTGCAAAACCAAAAATTGATATGGCAACATATCCACCTATATTTCCTGCAGGCTCAAGATTATCTATAATAAAACAAATAAATTCCATTTATTGAATATATATGACCATTAAAATTATCTTTACACAATAAATTACTTGTTTACAGAAAAATTAGGACATGAATTACATGGCTTTTGCTTAGAAATTGAGCAAGAACTCAATGCAAGTAAAACAATTATTAATAAAAGATGGTACTTTTGTAAATTCATAATGAGACAAATTTATCAATTATATTATTAAATGTTAAAATTATTAAAACATATTGGACTATATTTTATAATGATGAAAAAAGTCATTAGTGTTCCTGAAAAACCAAAAGCATTTAAGAAACAATTTGTTTTAGAATTAGAAAAAATAGGACTACAATCTATTGGTATTGTACTTTTTATTTCATTTTTTGTTGGTGGTGTTGTAAGTATTCAAACTGCCTTAAATTTACAAAACCCATTATTACCGACGTACTTAATTGGTCTGGCAAGCAGAGACTCATTAATTCTTGAGTTTTCTCCAACGATGATATCCTTAATACTTGCGGGTAAAGTAGGCTCCAGTATTGCATCTGAAATAGGTAGTATGAGAGTAAGTGAACAAATAGATGCTTTAGAAATTATGGGTGTAAATTCTGCATCTTTTCTAATACTACCCAAAATTATAGCATCAATGTTTTTTTTCCCTTGCTTAGTTATTTTAAGTATGGGAATTGGTATGATTGGGGCATGGGTTGGTGGGTTATCGGTTGACGTGACAACAACTGATTTTCTTTATGGCTTACAATATGAATTTGTTCCATTCTACGTAACGTACGCAATAATAAAAACCTTATTTTTTGCCTTTCTTGTATCATCTATATCATCTTATTTTGGATATTATTCAAAAGGTGGAGCTATATCTGTTGGTAAATCAAGTACAGAAGCTGTCGTTTACAGTAGTATATTTATACTTGTTTTTAATTTTATACTTACTAAAATTATACTAGCATGATTGAAATCCAGAATATTCACAAAAAATTTGATAATAATGAAGTTCTTAAAAACATATCATTAATCTTTAATGAAGGGAAAACGAATCTAATAATTGGAGAAAGCGGTTCTGGCAAAACAACATTAATAAAAATTTTAGTTGGTCTATACAAACATGATTACGGCACTGTTCTCTTTCATGGTAAAGATTTGGGTAAAATGAAAGCAAAACAAACTAGAAAATTACGTCAAGAAATTGGTATGTTATTTCAAGGTGGAGCTCTATACGACTACATGACAGTTGAAGAAAACATAATGTTTCCGTTAACCATGTTCACAAGTAAAAATGAACAAGAAATGATAGACAGAGTCAATTTTTGTTTAAAAAGAGTTAATCTTGAAAATAAAAATAAGCTAATGCCTTCAGAACTTAGTGGTGGAATGAAAAAAAGAGTTGCGATTGCAAGAGCGATAGTTATGCAACCCAAATACCTTTTTTGTGATGAACCTAATTCTGGGCTAGATCCTAAAACAGCAATAGTAATTGACAACTTAATTAAAGAAATTACTGAAGAGTATAATATAACAACAGTAATAAATACTCATGATATGAATTCTGTAATGCAAATAGGAGAAAAAATTGCATTTATTCATAAAGGTGAGTTATGGTGGGAAGGAGAAAAAGAAGAAATTATTAAATCAAAAAATAAAGAGTTAACAAATTTTGTTTTTGCCTCAGATCTTTTTAATAGATTAAGAACATCATAATGCAAAATGTTAGAGCAAAAAAATATCTCGGTCAACATTTTTTAAATAATGAAAAAATTGCTTTAAACATAGTTGATTTATTATCTAAAAAAACAAAACATGTTGTTGAAATTGGTCCTGGAATGGGAATATTAACACAGCATTTAATAAAAAATGATTATGAAATTCAAACTATTGAAATTGATAAAGAAAGTGTTGATTATCTAAATTCACATTACAAAAATTTATCAATTATTAATGATGATTTTCTCAAAATCAATCTCGCGCAAAAATTTTCGTTTAAATTTTCAATAATTGGAAATTTTCCATATAATATTTCATCACAAATATTATTTCAAATATTTGAAAATAAGGACCAGATAACTGAAGTAGTAGGTATGTTTCAAAAAGAAGTGGCTGAAAGGATTGCATGTAAAAATGGGAAAAAAAGAGGTATTTTATCTGTTCTCATTCAAACATATTATAATGTAGAATATTGTTTTTCTGTAGAACCTGAGATGTTTAACCCGTCTCCAAAAGTAAATTCTGGAGTTATTAAATTAGTTAGAAATGAACGAAAAGATTTAAAAACCATAAATAAAAAATTTAAACAGATTGTTAAAATGGCTTTTAACCAAAAACGAAAAACCGTAAAAAACTCTTTAAAATCTTTAAGTTTAGAGAAAAATAAAAAAATAGAAGATTTACTAAATTTACGAGCAGAACAGCTTACAACTGATGACTTTATATTAATTACAAAACATGCCTCATAAAGTAAATATAAACAAAGAGTATCTTCAAAAATTAGTTGATTATATTAATAATCGAAACATAGAAAAACTGTCTAAAATTATTAAAAAAATCCACGCAGCCGATATTGCTGAAATAATTAAAAATATAACAACTAAAGAAGCAAAATTTTTATACAATTTAATTTCTAATGAAGAACAAGCAGCAGCTGTACTTATTGAACTTGATGATGATATTAGAGAAAAACTTTTAGTTGATCTAACTCCAAAAGAAATTGCGGAAGATTTAATAGAAAATTTAGAAACAGATGATGCTGCAGATGTTATTTTAGAATTACCTAAACAAAAAAAAGAGGCAGTATTATCACATATTGAAAACACACAACATGCAAACAATATTAGTGACTTACTAGATTATAATGAAGATACAGCAGGCAGCTTAATGGCTAAAGAGTTAATAAAAGTTAATGAAAATTGGAATACTATTAAATGCCTAAAAGAAATGCGCAAGCAAGCAGAAACTATTAAAACAGTTCATACTATTTATGTAGTTGATGATCAAAATAATTTACTGGGATTAATGTCTTTGAGAAAATTATTACTTGCAGAAAAAAAAACAGAGATAAAAAAAATAATAAATAAAAATATTATCTCTGTCCAAGCATCAGAAAAGAATGAAAATGTAGCAGTTCTCATGCGAAAGTATGATTTAGTTACAATGCCAGTAGTCGATAATTTTGGAAAACTTATTGGAAGAATTACTATTGACGACATTATGGATTTTGTAAAAGAGGAAGCAGAAAAAGATTATCAACTTGCAAGCGGTATTAGTGAAGATATAGAAAGTAATGATTCTATTTGGACCCTGACAAAAGCTAGAATCCCATGGTTAATTATTGGAATGATTGGTGGAATTATTGGAGCTCAAATAATAGGTTTGTTTGATTTAAAGACAAATTTTGAACTTGCCTTTTTCATCCCATTAATCGCTGCAATGGGGGGTAATGTTGGCGTACAATCTGCTGCAATTGTTGTGCAGGGCATTGCTAATAAAAAGATCAAAGTAGAGAACATAGGTGTTAAAATAATTAAAGAATTAGGCGTTGGTTTATTTAATGGGTTAATATGCTCAATTGTTATTTTGTGCTGCTCACTGTTACTTGGATATAATTTATCTCTTTGTCTAACTGTAAGTATTTCCCTACTAGCTGTTATTATTTTTGCCGCCATATTTGGGGCTTTTATCCCATTAACTTTAAATCGATATAACATAGACCCAGCTCTAGCCACAGGGCCATTTATTACAACAATAAATGATGTATTTGGTTTATTTATATATTTCTGGATTGGACAAATAATACTGCAATGAGAATTCTATTTATTGACAAAATACATACTCATCTCAAAAATGAATTAGAAAAGTTAAATCATAAATGTGAAACTTGCTATGAATCAAGTAAAGTTGATATCGAACAAAAAATACACAAATATGATGGGATTGTATTAAGAAGTAGAATAAAAATTGATAAGCAATTAATTAACAAAGCAATTAATTTAAAGTTTATAGCAAGAGCAGGTAGTGGATTAGAAAATATTGACACAAAGTATGCAGAAAAAAAAAATATAAAATGCTATAATGCTGCAGAAGGTAATAGGCAAGCTGTAGCTGAACATGCATTAGGAATGATTTTATCATTATTTAATAATCTAAATATTGCAAATCAAGAAGTTCGTAAGGGTATTTGGAATCGTGAGAAAAATAGAGGAATTGAAATAAACGGAAAAACTATTGGTATTATTGGATATGGAAATAATGGTTCTGCTTTTGCAAATATACTTAAAGGATTTAAAGTAAATATTTTAGCATATGATAAATACCTTAAAACTTACAATTACAAAAGCAATATGCAGAATATTTTTGACAACGCAGATATACTTAGTTTACACGTCCCATTTACTGAAGAAACACATTACTTAGTTGACAACGCCTATATAAATAAATTCAAAAAACAAATTTATATTATCAATACTTCTAGAGGAAAGTGTGTGAAAACTATTGATTTAGTTAAAAATTTAAATAGCGGCAAAGTTATAGGAGCTTGTCTTGATGTATTAGAAAATGAAAATGTGTCATTTGAACAATTAAAAACACAAAAAATTTTTAGTAATCTCATCAAAAATGAAAATATAATTCTTTCTCCTCATATAGCAGGATGGACAAAAGAAAGCAATATAAAAATTGCTAAAATATTACTTAATAAAATTTTATCATCTAACTAATCTTTTAATACTAATTGTATCGTATTTCTAGATCTTTGTTCTAACAGCAATTTCTTTTTTTTAATTATATTTTTTAGAGACTCTGTGTTATAATTTCTAATAGTATAAAGAGATACTTTTTTATTATAGTAAATTTTAAATGATGATTGCAAGTCCTTCAACAAATGAGCAATAGTATGCCTATCATTATCTACACATATAGAAAAAGAAATTGCTGAATTTTGCATCATATTTACTCTTACTGAGTATTTTTCAAGAATTTTAAATATTTTACTTATATGTTCTTCAACAATAAATGAAAGTAAAGAATCTGAAATTGAAATCAAAATTTGATTTTGCTTATTAATATAAAATGGTAATTTAGATAACTCTTTTACATTATTAGAAATTAAAGTTCCTTTCTTCAAAGGTTGTTTAAAGGATTTAATATGTAGTGTAATCCCTTTCTTTTTAAGTGGTTGAATTGTTTTTGGATGGATTACTTTAGCTCCATAATATGCTAGTTCAATCGCTTCATCAAAAGACAACTCATCAACTAACTTTGAGTCGTTAAAAAAATTAGGGTCAGCATTCATCATCCCTGGAACATCCTTCCAAATTATAACATCTTTTGCTTCCAGAGCGAAGGCTAAGATTGCTGCTGTAAAGTCACTACCTTCTCTTCCCAAAGTAGTTGTAAAATTTTCTGATGTACATCCAATAAAACCTTGAGTAACATAGCATTTAGATACAATATTTGTATTAATAATGCTGGTTGTTGTGTGCCAATCTACCTTAGCATTTCTATGTGTATTGTCTGTACGAATTAAATTTCTTATATCAATTAGAGTATGTTTATAACTACACTGATTTAGATAAGCACTTAATATTTTGGTAGATAAGAACTCTCCAATAGAAACAATTTGATCATATATATAAGAATAATCCTTTGTGACTTTTTGTTCTTCAATTATGTATTCAATGTCAAGAATTAAATTATCTATATCTTCATAAATTGGGTCTTTTTTCTTAAACAGTTCATCAACGATTTTTAAATGAAAATTTTTTAAATTATCTAAAAGTGTAAAGGGATTATCTTCATTATAAAAATATGCATCAACAATTTTTTCTAGTTGGTTTGTTACTTTTCCAATAGCAGAAAAAACAATGACCAAATTTTCTCTTTTGTATGAATTTATAATTTCACAAACATTTACAATACTCGAGGCATCTTTAATTGATGCACCTCCAAATTTAAAAACTCTATACATTAAATTATTTAATGCTACAAAGTAAAGATTATTTTGACAGGTATTACTTTAATTTTTCGATATTTGTAATACAAAATTAAATTATGAAAGTTGCCTTTTTAACTGCAGGCGGTCTAGCCCCATGCTTATCCGCAACAATAGCTAGACTAACTAAAAATTATTTTGAAAATTATAACAATATTCAAATAATTGGATATTTATATGGCTACAAAGGATTATTACTTGGTAAATCTGTAAGTATACCAAAATCAATCATTCATAATATTGATAATACTTACCAATTTGGTGGATCTCCTTTGGGAAACAGCAGAGTCAAACTTACTAATATAGATGATTGTGTAAAAAAAGGATATATCAAAAAAGGGCAAACCCCTCTAGAAGTAGCAGCTAATCAATTAAAAAAAGATAATATAAAAATATTACATACAATTGGTGGCGACGACACCAATTCAACTGCTGCAGATTTATCTTTTTATTTGAAAAAAAATAATTACAACCTGACTGTAGTTGGACTTCCAAAGACAATTGATAATGATATATATCCAATTAAACAAACATTAGGAGGATGGACTGCCGCTGAACAAGGTGCAATCTTTTTTGAAAATATTATTAATGAAAATACTACTTCTGAAAAGCAATTGATTATACATGAAATTATGGGTCGTAATTGTGGTTGGCTTACAGCTGCAACAGCTTTAAAATACAGAGAAAGATTAAGTAAAAAAAAGTTCGTAAAAGAATTAGGCATAACAAAAGAAAAATGGGATATTCATGCTATTTTATTACCTGAAGATAAAATAAATTTCCAAGAAGAAATTAAAAGGCTAAATAAAATTATGAAAAAAAATGATTGTGTAAATATATTCTTGAGTGAAGGAGCTGGTATAGATATAATTATCAAAGAAACAGAAAAAGCTGGTTTTAAAATTAATAGAGATGCATTTGGCCATGTTCTTTTAGACGAACTTAATCCTGGTGTTTGGTTCGCAAAAGAGTTTGGCAGAAAATTAAACGCTAATAAAATTTTAATACAAAAAAGCGGTTATTTTGCAAGGTCTGCAAAAGCAAATCAACAAGATTTAAGTTTAATATTTGAAATGGCTGATTTTTCTATAAAAAGTGCTTTAAAAGGACACAATGGTGTTATAGGTCATGATGAAGAAAATAGCAATAAATTGAGTTGTATTAATTTTAATAGAATAAAGGGGGGGAAACCATTTGATATTTCAAGTAAATGGTATCAAAATATGTTAAATGAAATCAAAACAATTTAATTGATAGCAGACAATCACCTTATAAATATTGTTGACAAACAAAAGCAAGTCAGTAATATTCAATCTGCACTTGATAAAAAAATCAATAAAATAAATCTTATTGGTTTTATCGGATCTTCTTTAGCATTGTCTGCAAGCGCATTAATTTTAAAAAATAATCAACCTCATGTTTTTATACTGAAAGATAAAGAAAGTGCATCATACTTTGCAAATGATCTTGAAAATTTACTTAAAAAAAATATCTTTTTTTTTCCAAGCTCACACACAAAAAAATTTCAAATTAAAAAAAACAACACAGAAAATATTCTCTTAAGAATTGAATTACTAAGCAAAATTAATAATACTGAAAAACCAATAATAATAACATACACTGAAGCAATAGCAGAAAAGGTTATAAACCAAAAAGAACTACAAAATAAAAGTATAGTTTTAAAAGTAAATGAGGATTTACATATTCAGAAACTTGTAAGTAGTTTAGAGGATATGAATTTTGTTAAAGTTGATTTCATTTTAGAGCCTGGACAATATGCAGTAAGAGGGGGAATTGTTGATATTTACTCATATTCAAATGATAACCCATACAGAATAGAATTTTTTGATACTATTATTGAAAGTATTAGAACTTTTGATATAAATAATCAATTGTCAATAAAAAATGAAACTAAACTTAAAATTATTCCAAACACTGAATTACTAAAAACAAAACAAGAAAAAATATGTTTTATGCAATATCTTCCAAAAAACAGTATAATTTGGACAGAAGATATTAACTACTCTAAAAATGTAATAAAAAATCATTTCGATGAATCAAAAAAATATTTAAATGATGATAATTCATTAATAAATGATAAAGAATTAATTAAAACATTAGAGCAATTTACTGTTATTGAAAATAATAATCGTCCCTTTTTTGCTCCACAAGAAAAAGTTGAAATAAATACTGATCTGCTTACTAGATTTAATAAACAATTTAATTTATTAAAAGAAGAAATGCAAAAACACACAGATCAAGGAATTCAAAATATTATTTTATGCTCTTCTGAAGAACAAGAAAAAAGATTTAATGCAATATTTGAACAAAATGAAAAAATAAAATACGAATGTATACATCATACTCTTCACCAGGGATATATTGATTACACAAATAATCAAGCAATATATACGGATCATGAAATTTTTGAAAGACATTACAAATTAAAAGTTAGAGCAAAGTTTAGTAAAGAAAAAGCTATTACAATCCAACAATTAACCAACTTATCTATTGGTGACTTTGTCATTCATATAGATCATGGAATAGGTAAATATGAAGGGTTACATAAAATTAAAGTTAATGACAAAAAACAGGAAGTTTTAAAATTAACATATCAAAATGGTGATATTCTTTACACAAGCATACATGCGTTACATAAAATTGCAAAATACTCAGGAAAAGAAGGAATTACACCAAAAATCAATCAGTTAGGCTCAAATGTTTGGAGGAAGAAAAAAGAAAAGACAAAATCAAAAGTCAAACAAATTGCATTTAATCTAATTAAACTTTACGCAAAAAGAAAAATAAAAAAAGGATTTGCTTTTTCATCAGATTCATACTTGCAACATGAATTAGAGTCTTCTTTTATTTTTGAAGATACCCCTGATCAAATTAAAGCTACAAATGATATAAAAAAGGATATGGAAAATCATAATCCTATGGATCGACTTGTATGTGGAGATGTAGGATTTGGGAAAACAGAAGTAGCTATTAGGGCTGCATTTAAAGCAGTTTGTGATAACAAGCAAGTAGCTATATTAGTTCCTACAACAATTCTTGCGTTGCAACATTTTAAAACAATAAAAAAAAGACTTAAAGAATTCCCATGCTCTGTTGACTATATAAGTCGATTTAAATCAAAAAAACAACAAAAAAGTACTATTGAAAAAATTGCAGGTGGCCAAATTGATATTATAATTGGAACGCATCGATTAGTTAGTAAAGATGTATTATTTAAAGATTTAGGTTTATTAATCATTGATGAGGAACAAAAATTTGGTGTCAATATTAAAGATAAAATTAAACTAATCAAAGAAAATATTGATACACTGACATTAAGTGCGACTCCTATTCCAAGAACTCTACAGTTCTCATTACTTGGAGCAAGAGATCTATCGATAATAAATACACCCCCCCCAAACAGACAATCAGTAGAGACTAACATAATCAATATGAGTCATGAAAAAATCAGAGAGGCTATTATATTTGAAATGCAAAGAAATGGACAAATTTATTTTGTACACAATAGAATTGAAAATATAAATGAGGTTGGCAATTTAATCAAAAGTTTATGTCCAGAAGCAAAAATTAAAATTGGGCATGGGCAAATGGAAGGGACTCAACTAGAAGAATTAATTATTGAATTTATTGAAGGGGAATTTGATGTTTTAGTATCTACAACAATTATTGAAAATGGCGTTGATATTCCTAATGCTAATACAATAATAATTAATAATGCCCAAAACTTTGGTCTGAGTGACTTACACCAAATGAGAGGGCGTGTTGGAAGATCTAACAAAAAAGCTTTTTGTTATTTAATTAGTCCTCCAACTAATATTATTTCTGAAGAAAGCAGAAAAAGACTAAATACACTAGAACAATTTTCAACACTTGGAAGTGGATTTAAAATTGCTATGAGAGATCTAGATATAAGGGGAGCAGGAGATTTGCTTGGAGCTGACCAAAGTGGTTTTATAAATGATATTGGATTTGATACTTATCAAAAAATTTTAAATGAAGCGATTGAAGAATTAAAACAAGAAAAATTTGAGAGTTTACTTGGTGATAAAAATGATAAATTTTATGTTAAAGATTGTCAAATTGATACAGATTTACAAATTTTAATTCCTGATGATTATGTGGCAAATGTAAATGAGAGACTCAGCTTGTACAAAGAAATTAATAACACAGAAAATGAAAAAGATATTAATAATTTTTCTTTGAAAATTAAAGACAGATTTGGCAAAATACCTCAAGAAGTAGAAAACTTATTTAATATTTTAAGATTGAAATGGATTGCAAAAAAAATTGGATTTGAAAGAATTATATTAAAAGAAAATACTATGCGAGCTTTTTTACCGATAAAATCACAGGTTAGTTATTACAATTCTAATGAATTTAAAAAAGTTTTAAATTATTTAAAGCTAAATAATAATCACTGCCAAATAAAAGAAATAAAAGAAAAATTATGTCTAAAGATTTTATTTATTGACTCTGCACATATTGCTTTAAAAACCTGTCAAAATATTTACGATAATTAATTTTAATCAACAAAAAAAAAAATTTATCAACAATCCTTTTTTTTAGTAGTTATTCTTCTGATAATCCTCTAGGATTTAGTTAAAATTGCAATAAAGTAATAAATGCCAAGCAAGAAAGAAATAAAAAACGTACTGATATCTGTTTTTGACAAAGACGGACTGTCTCCTATTATTCATAAACTAAGTGAATTTTCTGTTAATATATTTTCAACAGGTGGTACAAAAGAATTTATTGAAAATGAAGGAGTTAATGTTACTGCTGTGGAAAATCTCACTACATTCCCCTCTATTCTAGGTGGAAGAGTAAAAACATTACATCCTAAGATTTTTGGAGGGATTTTATCAAGAAGAGATGTTACAAATGATGAACAAGAATTACAGAAATTTGACATAATAAAATTTGATTTGATTATTGTTGATCTTTATCCGTTTGAAAAAACAGTAGAGTCAGGAGCTAATGAAGCTGAAATAATTGAAAAGATTGATATAGGGGGTATATCTTTAATTCGAGCAGCTGCAAAGAATTATAAAGATGTTTTAGTTGTATCAGAAATGAAACTTTATAATGAACTTTTAAGAATTTTAAATAAAGGACCGTATTCTGATTTATCTCAAAGGAAAGAGTTTGCAAAAATTGCGTTTAATGTATCATCACATTATGACTCACATATCTTTAACTATTTTAATAACAACAAATGCGATACGTTAAAGCTGAGTGTACGTGAAAATAAAATTTTAAGATACGGTGAAAACCCTCATCAATCTGGCCGTTTTTTTGGAAATCTTGAAAAATTAGTTTCTAAAATAAATGGCAAAGAATTATCATATAATAATTTGCTTGACATAGATTCAGCTATCAATTTAATAAAAGAATTTAAAGAAACAACATTCGCAATCTTAAAGCACAATAATGCCTGCGGAGTTTCAACAAATCTTCAGCTTTTGAAGGCGTGGAAAGAAGCATTAGCGGGAGATCCTAGTTCTGCTTTTGGAGGTGTTTTAATTACAAATAAAGAAATTGATTTTGAAACTTCAAAAGAAATAAATAATCTTTTTTATGAGGTTTTGATTGCTCCATCTTTTGAAAAAGATGCACTAACACTACTCAAAAAGAAAAAAAACAGAATTATACTTACACAAAATCCAATTGATTTACCAGAAATTCAATTTAGGTCTGCACTAAATGGCGTACTAATGCAACAAAAAGATTTAAAAACTGATTCAAATTCCTCTATGAAAAGTGTAACTATAAAGAAGCCTACTAAAAAAGAAATAGAAGATCTAGAATTTGCATCAAAAATTTGTAAACACACAAAGTCAAATACTATTGTATTATCTAAAAACAAACAATTATTGGCTAGTGGAACTGGTCAAACATCTAGAATTGATGCACTAAACCAAGCCATAGAAAAAGCAAATAAATTTGGATTTAATTTAAAAGGAAGTGTTATGGCTTCTGATGCATTTTTTCCATTTCCAGACTGTGTTGAACTTGCTCATAAAGCAGGTATTTCCGCTGTAATTCAGCCTGGAGGATCAATAAAAGATCAATTATCTATTGACTATTGTAATGAAAATGGAATTGCTATGGTAATGACGGGAACGAGACATTTTAAACATTAAAATTAAGTAAATATGGGAATTTTTGATTTCATGCAAGAAGCACTTGCAATAGACTTAGGAACCGCAAACACTTTGATTATTCACAACGATAAAGTAGTCGTTGATGAGCCTTCTATTGTAGCGAAAAATATTAGAACTGGTGAAGTTGTAGCAATTGGAAAAAGAGCACAACAAATGCATGGAAAGACACATAAAGAAATAGAAACACTTAGACCTTTAAAAGACGGAGTAATTGCAGATTTTCAAGCATCAGAACAAATGATTCGTGGATTTATTAAAATGCTAAAAATGAAAGGTGGTATTTTTTCTCCTGCTTTGAAAATGGTTGTATGTATTCCATCAGGTGTCACTGAAGTTGAAAAAAGAGCCGTTATTGATTCAGCAGAACATGCAGGAGCCAAAGATGTTTGGCTAATACACGAACCAATGGCTGCTGCTATAGGAATTGGAATCGATGTTCTAGAACCAAAAGGGAATATGGTAATTGATATTGGTGGTGGTACTACAGAAATTGCTGTTATATCTCTTGGAGGAATTGTTTGTGACAAATCAATTAGAGTTGCTGGAGATGAATTTACAAACAATATTCAAACATATATGAAAACAAGACACAATATTGCAATTGGTGATATTATGGCTGAAAATATCAAAATTCATTGTGGTTCTGCCCTAACAGAATTAGAAGATCCTCCAGCCAACTATGCTGTTCATGGAAGAGATCTAATGAGTGGGATTCCGAAAGAAGTAATTGTAACATATAAAGAAATTGCAGGTGCATTAAATAACTCTATTGAACAAATTGAAGAAGCTATAATGAATGCGCTATTTAATACTCCTCCGGCTTTGTCAGCAGACATATATAATGAAGGATTATACTTAACTGGTGGAGGGTCTATGTTAAGAGGCTTAGATAAAAGAATTGAGAAAAAAACAAAACTTCCAGTATATGTTGCCGAGGACCCACTAAGGGCGGTAGCAAGAGGAACTGGGATATCTTTAAAAAATACAGATAGTTATACTTTCTTAATGAGATAGTAAATAATATAAATGCATAATCTATTAAGATTTATAAAAATAAATCACTTTCTATTAATATTTATTTTGATAGAAACTATCTCTATCTCATTATTATTGAATAACAATAAATACCAGTCCAATAAAGTAGTTGATTTTACAACTGAATACACAGGAATGATTTTTGATTATAAAAATTCAATATCTGATTATATTGGGCTAAAAAAAACAAATGAGTTTCTAATTGAAGAAAACGCCAAACTACTTTCAATTATTGAAAAGCAAGAGTACTATCCCAAAAAAGAGTTAGTTGAATCTAATAATTTCAACTATTATCCCGCCAAAGTAATAAATAAATCTATTTTTAAAAGAAATAATTTTTTAACTATAAACAAGGGAACCGAAGATGGTGTTAATGAGGGTATGGGCGTAATTACTGAAAAAGGAGTAATTGGTGTAATATATTCAGTCAGTGAAAATTATGCTTTGGTTCTGTCGTTCTTGCATAGTAAATCTGCAGTTGGCATATTTTTAAAAAAAAATATGCAAACAGGTATTTTAAAATGGGAAGGGTTTAATTATCAAACAGCATATATTGACGATTTACCGATACATGTTCCGGTAGAAATCGGAGATACAATTATTACAAATAGTTATAGTAATATTTTCCCCGAAGGTATTTCTATAGGTAAAATTAAAAATTTTGAAAAGATACTAGAGAGTGGATTCTATAAAATTAATATAAAATTATTTGAAGATTTTAATAATTTAAAATATGTATATGTAGTTGATAAAAACGGAATAAAAGAACAAAAAATATTAGAAGGAGAAATATATGAATAAAATCTATATCAAATATCTTAAGTTATTACCTGTTTATGTTCTAGTTCAAGTTCTAATTCTAAACGATATTTTGTTTTTCAATTATATAAATCCTTATATTTATGTTGCTCTTATAATTTGTTGGCCAATTAAAAACGAAAAATGGATTCTACTTTTGTATGCATTCATTTTAGGCTTTTTTATTGATTTATTTTCTGGAAGTCTAGGATTTCACTCAACTGCTGCAGTATTTATTGCATTTATCAGAAATAGTTTTATAAAAATAATTATAGCCAACAATCTTTTGACTGAAAATGATGAAATATCGCAGGCAAAAATTGGAAAAAAATCATTTATTTCATTTAGCTTCTTGATAATTTTTCTACATCATTTAATAATATTCATTTTAGAGCATCTTAAAATTAATTTAGAAATATTATTAAAAGTACTGCTTAGTAGTATAGTTACTTTAGTACTAATTTTAATATTAGAAATTATAAAATCATCAAAAAATGAATAAAGAATCGTTTAGATATAAAATGATTCTAAGTGCAGTTGCACTAGTTTCAATAATTTTTTTATCAAAGATTTTTTATATTCAAGTTATAAGTAAACACTATAAATTTTCTGCAAATAATAATGTACTTAGATATGAAGTGCAAGATGCTGTTAGAGGGTTGATATTTGATAGAAATCAAAATTTAATTGTAGCAAATGTACCAGCTTACGATTTAGTTATTGTTCCAGTAGAATTTCAAGCAAAACCAATTGATACTCTAAAATTATGTACTGTTTTAAACATATCAGAGAAATCATTTTTAGAGAAATATACTAAAGCAATAGAATACTCAGCCTTTAAAGAAAGTGTTTTCATTAAACACCTAGATATTGAAAGCGCAAGTGAAATTGGAGAACAATTGTATAATTTTCCTGGCCTATATTTGAAAAAAATTACAATGAGGCAATACCCTTCCAGCTCAGTAACACACGCTATAGGATTCCTGGGTGAAGTAGGTACAAAACAAATTAAAAATGATAAATATTATATTAATGGAGATTTATTTGGTGTTTCTGGTGTTGAAGGAGCCTACGAAAAAAAATTAAGAGGATCAAAAGGTATGGCTATCAAACTAGTAGATGTACATAATCGTGATCAAGGAAAATTTAAAGATGGTGAATTTGATATACTTGCGAAAAATGGTAAATCTATTACCACTACTCTTGATATTAAATTACAAGATTATGGAGAAAAATTGATGAAAAATAAAGTTGGTGCTATAGTAGCAATAGAGCCTAAATCAGGAGAAATCCTTAGCTTAATATCATCTCCAAGCTATAATCCTAATTTCCTTATTGGTCGAGATAGATCTAAAAATTATAAAATGTTGGCTGAAGACTCTAAAAAACCACTTTTTAATCGAGCAATTCAAGCAGAATATCCGCCTGGATCAATTTTTAAACTTATTAATGGATTAATTGTTTTACAAGAAGGAATTATAAATGAAAAGAGTACGTTTTCTTGTAAAAATGGAATAGGATACGAATATTCAAAAAATAAATATATTGGATGTCATCCGCATAAATCTATTATAAACTTATCAAAAAGTATTGAAATTTCTTGTAACACATATTTTTGTAGCACATATAATAAATACTTCAAAAAATTTAATTCATCAAAAATTGCATATGAGAATTGGTATAATCATGTGAAAAGTTTTGGTATTGGAGATTACCTAAATAATGATTTTATATCCGGGTCACCTGGAAAACTACCTAAATTATCATATTTTAATAAATTATACAGTGGCAGCTGGAATTCTAATACTATAATTTCCATGGCTATTGGTCAAGGAGAGTTATTATTAACGCCTATTCAAATGGCAAATTTAACAGCTATCATTGCTAACAGAGGCTTTTACTATACGCCACATATTATTAAAAAGATTGAGGGAGAAGCCGAAATTGATCTGAATTTTACAACAAAAAAATACTCAAGTATAAATGAAAAATTTTTCTCACCCATAATTGAAGGAATGATACAGGTTACTGAAGGTGAAGAAGGAACAGCAAAACACGGTCGCATAAAAGGAGTTGAGATCTGTGGAAAAACAGGTACTGCACAAAATCCTCATGGTGATGATCACTCAATATATATAGCATTTGCTCCAAAGGATGATCCTAAAATTGCCATTGCTGTGTATGTAGAAAATGGCGGATGGGGGTCTACATGGGCTGTCCCAATTGGTACATTGATGATAGAAAAATTCCTTAGAAATAACATCTCAAATACTTCGCTTGAAAATTTTATTTTAAATACCAAAATAAATAATTAATGAGAGTTGCTAAAGACCTGTTTGCTAATATTGATAAAACAAGTATTTTATTGTATATTTTTTTGGTAGTATTTGGATGGATAAATATATACGCCTCTCAATTTAGTAGTGAAATAAGCTTTACAATTGATTTAAATTCAAGATTTGGAAAACAAGCATTCTTTATTGGTTTTGCTGTACTTATTGCTTTTTTAATATTAATAATTGATTGGAAATTTTTTTATTCAATAGCATATCCAATTTACTTTATTATCATTTTATTATTAGTACTTGTTTTAATTAATGGAGTAATTACTAACGGTGCTCGATCTTGGTTTGAAATTGGGAACTTCAAATTTCAACCTTCAGAATTTGCAAAGTTCGCAACTGCTCTAGCATTAGCAAAGTACTATAACACAATACACATAAGAAAAATTTCTTTTATAAATAAGTTTAAGACCTTTGCAATTTTTACAACTCCATGTTTACTCATTATAATTCAAAATGATATTGGAAGTGCGCTAGTTTTTTCAGCTTTTATGATTGTTTTGTACAGGGAAGGACTATCAATATATATTTTAATTTTTGGTTTATTAACAACAATATTATTTGTATTAACACTTATTATTAAAAATTTCTTGATTATTTATACTTTAATATTTTTTATGTTATTATTTATAATATCAATAAAAAGAAAAAAAATATCAAGAATACTAACAACGGTATTTGTTATATCTTCCATTTTTATTTCTAGTGTTAATTATATTTTTAATGAAATATTATCCGATTATCAACAAAAAAGAATAAACGTATTACTTGGAAAAGAAATTGATCCTCAAGGGGCTAGCTATAATTTAATACAATCAAAAATTGCAATAGGAAGTGGAGGACTTACAGGTAAAGGGTTTTTAAATGGCACCCAAACCCGATTTGACTTTGTGCCTGAACAAAGCACTGACTTTATTTTTTGCACTATTGGAGAAGAATGGGGTTTTCTTGGAATAACTTTATTTTTATCTCTCTATACAGCTTTATTATTAAGAATTCTTTTTCTAGCTGAAAGACAAAGATCTAATTTCAGTAGAATTTACGGTTATAGCGTCGCACTAATATTGTTTATACATTTTACTATAAATATTGGTATGACTATAGGCCTTGTTCCTATTATTGGAATCCCTTTGCCTTTTATAAGTTATGGGGGATCTTCACTATTAGCTTTTACAATACTTCTTTTTATATTTTTAAATCTTGACTCTTATCGTTTACAAATTTTAAGATAAAATAATAAGCTAACAACTAATAAAAAAGAATTCTTTGGTCTGAAATATCAGAAGCATCTTTTAAAGCTTTATATGAAAAATCAGCGGAAAATGAACTTCTTTTTCTAATGTTATCTTTTCTAATTAGGATTTCATCTTCATCTACAGTTATATCATCAAACGATTTTACATTCACTATATAGATGGCGTTTCCTCCAACTATTGGCTTAGAAATTATATTAGGTTTACTGCCAAAAATATATCCTGACAATGATAATTCTCTTCCAAAACCAAGATTTGTTAAAGTATCAAATTTAATTGATTTATCTAAAACAACATTAGTTGAATACATATTAGCAATTTCATTTAAATCTGATAATTCACTTATATCCTCTTTAATTTTTATTGCTTTTTTCTCATTAATCACTATAGATTTTATTTGTTCCTTAACATCAGTTAATGGAATTACGCCTTCCTTATACTTTTTTAGAGCGTAAGCAACAACAATGTCACTGTTCGAGTTATATAGTTCTTTAACATCAGAGATGGATCCTTGATCATTTTTATAAAGCCATTTAATTATCTCTCTTGATTTATCAATATTTAAAATATTTTGATCGGTATATTTAACTTCTTTTGCTGATCTTAATAAACCATTATACTTTATAACTAAATTATCTAAATCAGCTTTGTTGTTAGAAAGCTCCTGTTTAAATTTTGCAGCCTGTAGTAAATAGTTATCTTTTGTCTGATCTGAAATCACAACTTCTTTATCAGCATAAACAATTTTAACTTTTCGAACTAATGGCCCTCTTTTGGTTACTTGAACTAAATGATATCCATAATCAGATCTGACTACAGATAAAGATCCGACCTCTTTTTCAAAACATAAATCATTAAATAACTGTGATTTTTCACCAAAGCCTGTTAGCATAGTTGTATTTTCTACAATCCAGCCTAAATTTCCTCCTCTATTTTTAGTCATTATATCATCTGATAGAGATACAAAATTATCAAAATCAGATCCTGATTCTATTAATAATTTTATACTGTCAATATCTTTTTTTGCATCTTCAACTAATACGGCGTATTGATCACCTGCCTGTTGAACAGAAGGAATAGATATCATTATGTGTCTTACTTCTACTGAATCAGGACGAAGCTCAACTGATGAGTTTTTTGCAATTCTATATACTCCTTCGCTTACTAAATAAGGCCCTATAACTTTACCTTCTTCTGATTCAAATAATTCTAACCATTGTTCTTTAGTCAATCCGTTTCTAGCCTCATTTTTTTGACTTTTAATATTTTCAAACGTTAATTTATAATCTGTAATAAGTTGGGATCTTATTTCAAATATTTTACTTCCAGCTGCTTTTTCTAATTCCTGTTGTGAACCATATGCGTCTATAAGCATTTGTAATTGTCTAGAAGCTTCTTTTTGTATTATATCTTCCCAATTAACAGAAGACACATTAGCATTGTTGTAAACATAATTATAAAAATTATCATACGGGCTAGATCTAAACAAATTATATTCTTGAGCACTTTCGAGATTAGTAATTGCTGAAGAAATAAATGATCTTGCATCATTGTCGTCCTCTTTTGAAGGTTCTGGAGTGAAAAATATAAGTTCAACGTCATTAGAGGATTGCTTTTTATAGTTAGCTTTATTTTTTGAATAATAATTTTCAATATCATTATCTGTAATGACTATATCTTCATTGTTGATATTAGTGAAAGGAATAGCCACATAATCAAATATTACATTTTGTTTATTAAATAATATATTATCTTTTGCCTCATATGAAGTAGCATACATTGACTGACCAATTAATGTTTGATATTTTTGAAATTTATAATCAAACAAAATACTTTCTTCACAATCCTTCCATAGCTTTTTGTTGGGATCTCCGTCTGGTAGTTGACTAATCTGTTGAATCTGACTCCATGCTAGTTCTCCATTATAGACTCCAGAAGAATCAGTAAATAGTTTTTTTAATATTTCGTGAGTATTATTTTGATCCTTAATTTTTAATACCCATTCTTCGTCAGATATATCAAGTCCAATTTTGTCAAATTCATTTTCCATAATGATTTTTTTAACATAATAATCCCAAACTTGATCTCTTAATAAAGCATCATCAACTATGTTTTGTCTGTATACAAAATTAATAATACCTTCTTGTTGTTTAATTTTATTCTCAAAATCTTCAATTGAAATATCCACTCCAGAGACAACTCCAACATTTTCAACAGAAGTAGAATTACAGCCTCCACCTGACAAAGAACTGGCGCCATCCATAAAAACAAACGCAAGTAATGCTACACCTATCACAGTAACTAATAACCATGACTTATCTCTAATCTTTTGTAATGTTGCCATATGTATTTTTTAAAGTTTGCGAATATACAATTGTTATCTAAAATATAAAAATATCTTAGATGATCAATCGAGAGAATCAATAATTAATTCAACTTCTTGTATTTTTGTCTTATTTACGTCTCTAATAGTAAAAGTAAAATTTTCTATCTTAACTAAATCATCTTTTTTGGGGATATCCTCTAAATGATCTAGTAACAATCCTGCCACTGTATCGTATTCATCAGATTCTGGTAACAATAAATTGTATTTTTTATTTATTTCTTCTACATAACTTCTTCCAAGTAAAATAAAAGTTCTATCATTGATCTTTTGATCATTTACTTCTTCATGATCATGTTCATCCATGATTTCACCAACAATTTCTTCTGTAACATCCTCAATAGTAATCATTCCCGCAGTACCACCAAACTCATCAACAACAACAGCAACCCCTTTATTATTTTCAATAAATTCATTTAGTAACTCCATGGCTTTCATACTCTCGGGAACAAATGAAAGTGGTAAAAGAATTGATTTTATATTCTTTGGATTTTTAAATAAATCAAACGAATGAATGTATCCAACAATATTATCGATATTATTTTTATAAACTAAAATCTTTGATAATTTTGTTTGAATAAATTTAGACTTTACAACATGTAAAGGAGTATTGAAATCTGTCGCTATAATTTCTGTTCTTGGAACCATGCACTCTCTAACTCTTTTTTCTGAAAGATCCAAAGCATTTTGTAACATCTCAACTTCTACACTTTGGTCTTGATGGCCATCAGCAGACTTTACATTACTTAATAAATCATCTAAATCATTCTTTCCAAATGTTGTGTGACCATCATTTTTCTTTTGATTTAACACATATTTAAGTAAAAAATTTGAAATTTTAAACATTACAATAGCTGCAGGTCTTAGAGCAACGAATAGTAACCAAATTGGAATAGTAAAAATATTTAAAATATAATTAGGGGATATTCTAAATATTGCCTTGGGCAAAAATTCTGCAGTAACTAACACAATAATTGTAGCAATAAAAGTCTGCAGCAATAAAAGTAGTGAGTCAGAACTAATATATAGTTCAAGTTTTGAAGTAAGTATTTGTGTCATAGCAATTCCATAAATTACTAATGAAATATTATTACCTACTAGCATAGTAATGATAAAATCTGATTCGTTCCTACAAAAAAAGGACTTCATTTTGGAAGAAATTTTAGTTTTACTTTTTTCTAATTCAAGTTGTAATTTATTGGCAGAAACAAAAGCTATTTCAACACCTGAAAAAAAAGCTGAGAAAAATAATGATAATATTGCTGTTATATAAAGCATTTATAAATATAATAAAAAATTAATCAGTATTTATATTAAGATCAATAACTCCAGTAATTTTAGATAGTTTATAATCTGAGAAGTCAAGGCTTGATTCAAACCCAACACCTTGAATAACTTCATTTTTAGTTGTAATAATTACTTTTTCATTTGTATAAACTTTTTCTTTTTGCTCATTTAAAACTAATTTTTCTGTTTCAAGTTTTTCTGATTTATTTGAAACTAAAACAACATTGTCTCTAGCTATCATAATATTCTTTTTTTCATATATCTCTACATAATTTGAGTTTAACATTGAGGTTGGGGATTTTGAATTGTCATAAAAAGTAATTTTGACACTTCCATTTAAAATTAATTCAGGTTCAGTATTTTCAAATCGTTTAATAGATTCTGATGAAATTTTAACTCTTAACTTGCCATCATTAGTAACTAAAATTTCAGCATTTTCTGTTTCTTCAGCGGGTAGCTCTTTATTTTCTACAAATTCCTGTACAACATTGGGATCATTTGTACAAGCGTAAAGAAATATTACAATAAAAAATGGAATTAAGTTAGTCACTAGTGCGAATAATTGTTTTTTTATCTATCCAACATCCAACATCGTACTCACTTTTTGGACTTAAACCGTAGAAAAAACATTCTTTAATAGTTGGGAAATATTTAGAATAGGTGTTTATTTGTTTTGCTGCATTTTTTTTGGTTTCTGGATCTGACAAAGCCTGTTGAAAAGCATCTACAGCAATCCAATATACAGTCTTTCTTTGAAAATCATCTTCTGCACATTCTTTACTACCAGCAACATAAATATTTCCTAAACTTATGTATGCCTTACCCCAATTATTTCTTATTTTAAGTGCATTATAAATTGCTGATCTTGCAGACGTATAAGCGCCAGCATATCTATATGAGTCAGCCAATGTTAAATAATAATCAGCTTTTTTAAAAGCGTCATTTTCTAAATCTATTGCCTCTTTTGAATACTTGATGGCAGATGAAAAATTTCTTTTAGAAATACTCATGTTGGCCATTAAATTAGCACTTGATGGTGACGGATCTAATTCATATAATTTCGAAGAAATATTAAAAAATAATTCTGAATCCATACATTTCTTAGCTTTTAATAGATTAGAAATTTTTCTTAAAAAATCTATATCATCACTTTTAGTATCAAATTTAGCAGAAAACAACTGAACTAAATCATCACAGTTAGCATATGGGGTAAATAAATTTTCTATTTTTTCTGAAAATTTAATAAAATTTTTTGCTGTTTTAGTTTGATTAATGATATTATAATCAATAATTTCAGAAACTCTGGAATAACCTTCAATTACATCTAGCTTAGTTTTTTGTCCTGCTTTTTCTAAAATTACAATGGAGCGCATATATCCATAAACAGCTTGAACAGAGGAATTGTTTTGATCTAAATTAATTGATTCTTCTAAATAACCATATGCTTCCTCTGCTCTTGACTTGTCAACGCCCAATAGCTCGTAGCCCTTTAATCCTAACACATATCCGTTAGAGCCAAAGCATTTAATTCTTTGGTCAAATACTGTAAGCAATGTATCAATATATGCAGATTTATTTTCTTTGTCTACTTTCATTTTTTCTTTGATAATTTTAGGTCCATTTTTGTATGTATTTATTGAGATACTTGCACAATTTTTAAATACCCAAGACCATGAATTATATGCACTTAGATAGTCCTTTTGTTTGTAATACTCTCTAAAAACAGATAGTTTTTCTTTACATTTTTGAATATTTATACTATCAATTTCCTGGCAATCTTGTGCACTATTAATATTAAAGTTTAATGAATATAAATCAATATTGATAATGATTGATATAAGAAAAATAAGGGCTTTTAATTTCATTTTTTTAATCATATTTACGTTTAACAAACCATATACCATCATAACTTACAGTTAATCCTAATTTGATAAACTGTTCTTTTAATAAATTATTTTCTGTAGTTCCTCTTTGACCAACAATACAAAATAAATTATATTTTGTTCTAGATTTTTTTACTGGTATTCCTAATCCAAAAGTTAACATAAGTTCTTCGAGTTGATTGTTTTCAAATTGCAGAGGAATATTTTTAAATGAAACACCTATATTATAGTCTAATCTTTTGAAATAATTATTAATAGAATTATAATCAGGAGTATATCTAAGACCTGCAGAGTATCCTTCAGTATTTTCAAGATTATCAGACTCATTAAACATTCTATATTCAGCCCAATTTTGCAAACTATACTCAGCTAAAATTATCCATTTGTTGTTTCTATATTCTATACCTGTTTTCAAATTTTGAGGTAAAATAACATCTCCCCACTCAACAGAATTAACAAATGTATCTTTAGGAATTTCTAAAATACCAGAAAACTCAAAAGATTCAATTAATTCAGTCTTTTTTGCTCTTATTGTAGAGTTATTATTTGTAGTAACTCCTAAAGAGAAATTTCCTTTTGAAAGTTTTTTTGAATAAAGGAGTCCAAATTCATAATAGTACCCTTTAACATTAATTTTACTATTTGAACGACTATTAAAAAAATCATCACTATTGTAAACTAAACTTTTTCTTCTATTTAAACCTCCAAACAAAAATGAGGAATTTACACCTAATGAAAGATTATCAGATAATTTATAAGCTCCTCCAAAATAAATTTTACTTATACCACCATCACCATAATAATTTGCAATTGCATTATGTGAAATATCGTTTTCATCAACAATATCTTCACTCATTGAATATCCAATACTACTGTATGGAAGCATACCTACACTTGCGGCCATTTTTTTATTTAAAGGAAATCCTAACACAAAGTGACTAAAGCCATTATTATTTGCAATTTGACTGTTAGTAGTGTTCATTATTTTGGTAGTTTGATGCCAACCTCCTGTTGAAAGTAAAAATGAATTTGGGCCAAATCTTGTGTAGGAAGCAGGGTTTGAAGGATTAACACTAAAAGGATCACTATATGCAACTACGGCTCCTCCTAATGAATTAAATTCAGCTAATGAACCATGATTAAGATCTCCCAATCCAAATCTTGAATATGGAGAGGATGTAGAAATTTGAGCACTAGCTACTAAACTAATGCAAAAAAAGAAGAAAGAAAGTAATATTTTACTCATTATAATCCAATATTTCATTTAATCCAACAAGCACTAAATTTTGATTTACAAATATGGGTCTTTTTAATTCGTTTTGCAAGTATAAAGCATCTCCTCCACATAGAACTATAATTAGATTGGGATTTTGATCACTATACTCTGAGATAATTTGATTTAACTCACTTAAAACACCTCGTTGAACACCTGAATTTATAGCTGATAATGTATCGTTTCCATAAAACTTAGTATTTTTTTTCAATTTATTTAACGGCAATTTATCAGTAAAAGTATTTAATGATTTAAATCTCATATTTATTCCCGGAGAAATTCGACCACCCAAATACTCTGCTCTTTTATTTAAAAAATCAATTGTTATACATGTACCAGCATCAATTATTATAACATCTTTTTTTGGATACAAAAAATTTGCCCCTACTACCAATGCTATTCTGTCATTTCCTAAAGTTTCAGGAGTTTTGTATAAATTATTTATTGGTATATGTGTATAATGTGTTAATATAATTGAATTATAATAATTAGATATATGTGTCACATCATTATTAAAATCTTTAACAGAACTTATAATTGATGATGTTATTTCTGCGTCGGAAACAAAGTCTTTCACTAATTTAAAGGTACACTGATTTAAAATTTTTTTAGAAATAATTTTTTTACCACTAAACAAAGCAAGTTTTGCTTTTGTATTTCCTATGTCTATAATAAGTTTCAAAAAAAAATTTTTTCAAAATTATAAAAATTGATATCGTAAAAAGGATTTAGTTAAAATTTTCTTTCAAATCAAAAAAACAATTAAATTTGTAGCTAAAATTTTGTTGGTGCTATAGCTCAGGTGGTAGAGCAATGGACTGAAAATCCATGTGTCCCTAGTTCGAATCTTGGTAGCACCACAAATAAAAATAGCCCACTTTTTAGTGGGCTATTTTATCTAAAAATCAAAATTAAAATTATTGTATAATTAATTTTTCAATATATATATCGGCTTCATTTCTCAAATGAATTGTATAATTACCTTTTGTAAGTTCAGATAAATCAATATCATTGTTCATATCAGTAATATTTTTAGAAAATACTAACTGACCTAACGTGTTATAAACCGATAAATCATATTCTTTATCATTATTTAAGCTAATAGTAAATTTTCCATTTGAAGGATTAGGATATATAGTAAAAGCATCATTTACAATATTATTTTGAGATGCTATTAATGAAGGATCAAAATTCATCCTTACCATTGGTGTTGTTGTTATGTAATACCATGTTGGCGTACCATTAGAACTAGAGCTTAAGCCCAACTCATCAAATAAACTATGTTCTCCGTTATATAAAGATGTCCCAGATGTTCCAATGTATGATTTTAATGTTGGGTGTTGATAACCAACAATACCAAATTCATAGGCAAATCCACTTCTTAAAGGGATTGGATCTAAGAAAGGAATATCTATCCAAGAATTTATATCTTGAGCTGTAATGGTATAATTATCTGATTCAGCTAAGAATATAACTCCACTTGAGGCTGTTGTGTCAAGCTCATATATAATAGCTTTAACCTCCGCTCCAACAATCTCATTAATATTAACATCTTGAGGTTTAGATATATACGCTCTAAGAGCATATAATTGTTCATCAGCATACATTTCAAACCTCGTAGTTATATGATTTTGATCTTCCAAACCTCCCAATATATATGAAGATGAGTTTGTTTCACCTAAATCTTTTCCATAAAGGTAATCTGTAACAAGAATATTACGAGTTTCCATGTTAGATAATGTTGTTGTTACACCAGCTCCAGCTGAATCTGCTTCTCCCCAAATATCAATTGTGTATACACCTAAACTTGTTGGAGCAAATGATGCACCTAAAAATGCACTATCCCCTGGGTTTAAAACCATTGTGTTTGATGAACCATTTGAAGCTGCTGTTCCAGTTACATCATATAATAAATTTACTGTTTGAGATTCTGTTCCTTCATTTCTAAATAAAGCTTCTATTGCAAAAGGGTGATTTTGTAATTGAGAAATTGGTGTTACACTATAATCAAGACCAACCATGTAGTTTAAACCCATTCCACTGTAATTAAGATAATCTAACCAGAATCCACCAATAACTTCATCTTCCATAGTCAATCTATTTGCTGGTGATTCTGAAATCTTCACATCGTCTATATACCATCCATAAGTAATCCAAGTATTATAGTAATATTGATCAGTGACAGGAAGGTTTAAAGCAGATGTCCAACTAAATCTAATCCATACAGAGGTAGGACTTGATCCTAAATAGTTAACAAGATTAATTTCTCTCAAAGCAGGATTAGGATAAGCAGAACCTCCACTGGCTGTTAATTGACTATATGCCTGATTATCTGCAACAGTAACAAAATTCATACCATCAGTACTAATTTGTACTTCTTGTAAATCATAAAAACGTGCTCCATATTCCTCAAAAGACAATGTCGCATTAGAAGAACCTATAGAATCAAAGACATTAATTGGTTGAGCAGTTGTCATGGTATATACTACAGCAGCAGCTTGTGTTCCTGACTGAGCATTTCCATTTGATAGTTCTGCAAAATTACCTCCCGAAGTTGAAGTAATCCCATTACCACTCCACCAACCATCTGAGTTAGCATCAATCGACCATCCATACTGAGGTGGATTTTGCCCAGAATTATCTAAAACCCAATCAGATGGATTAGAGAAATCACTCTCCCAAATTACATTAGCACTTGGTGATAATACAACATTATTACTATTATCTTCTTCAATATTTATAATCTCAATTTGATTAAAAACTTTAGAAGAATTAGCAAGATTGATATTTGTATTAACTTGTGCAACTAGAGAAACACAAAAAAATACAGTTAAAATAAAAAGATAAATTTTTTTCATATTAAAGTTTTTAAATATTATTTTGTAAATGTATTAAAAAAAACATAAAAAAAAGCCCAGAAAACTGGGCTCTTTAAATATAGTATTTCGATAATTAAATTATTCTATAATTATACGTTCTGTGTAAACAATATCAGAGTTTTGAAGTTCAATAGTATAGACTCCACTTTCAAGCTTTTCTAAATCGATTAAGGTACTTGTTGAATTTACTACCTTATTGTACACTTTTTGTCCAAGGGAATTAAAAATTGTAATATCATAGGATTTGTTGTCATTTAATTCCAAACTAAATACTCCTGATGTTGGATTTGGATAAACGTTAAATATATTTTGCTTCACTTCAGAAATACTTACAGCTGTTGAAGGATCAAAATTCATTCTTAACATAGGAATATCACTAATTGTATACCACCCCACAGAACCGTCATCTGACAATATTCCATCTTTGTCATTAAGTCCCTGAGCAGAATAATAATCACCTGGATCACTTACATTTACTCCTACAGTATCTGTTGGATGTATATTAGCTCCAATAGCAATTCTGTAAGTAGGAGTTGAAGCAAATAAATTTTGAGGAGTTAAAAATGGAATATTTACCCAATTTCCTAAATCTGATGAAGTAATTTCATAATTATCTGACTGAGCAAGTGGAATTGGGTTTCCTCCAGAAATATCTTCTTCATATAGTGCTATATAAACCTCAGCTCCAGGAATAGACCAATCTGCTATGTTAACATCAACAGAGTAAAGTGTAGCATCAGCATATATATCATAGCTTGATGAAACTTCAAATCCACCTGGATTTGGGAATACTCTGTTTAATCTCCAATAACCTCCATCATTTGTTCCATTATCTTTCCCATATATATAATCAGTTACCATTGACATTTTATTTGAAGTATCAGAGTACGTAATAACGTTTCCTAGTCCTGCAGAATCAGCTACTGCCCACATCTCTATATTGTATAAACCAGTTGAAGAAGGTGTGAAAGTAGATGTACCAGCAACAGTATCTTGCTCTCCTGATGCTAAGATTAATGGGTTAGATGTTGTTGAAAAATTACCTGCGCCAGAAACATTTGCATGCATAGTAGCTGATTGTGTTCCAATACCACCATTTCTAATAACAGATTCAAAAGCGTATGGGTTTGCTGAAGCCTGAGAAAGTGGGTTAAAAGTATAGTCTTGTCCTAAACCGCCAACAGTTTGGTATCCTATCCACCACCCTCCAAACGTTTCTTCAGACGAAACTATAAAATTATCTGGAAGCTCTGAAATTGCAATATCGTCTACAGCCCAAAACCATGCCCAATAGTCGTTGTCATTGTAATAGAACTGCACTAAAACCTCAGATTGACCTCCTGCCACTGATGATATGTCATATGTTGACATGTGAGGATTATCAGAACTTTGATTTGCATATGTATATCCTTGATTATTTGTAATCTCATCTATCTCAACCCAAGTTACCCCATTATCAGGTGATACTCTAACAGCTCTTGTATCTTGCCACCATCTAAAACAATGTTCAAATGTCAATTGAACATTTGGATAGTTTGTCAAATCGATTGGAGTGGCGTTTGTAAATTCAGTTGAAATTGTAGTTCCATCGTTATCAGTAGTCCCTCCATCAGCATCAGAATTAACAAACATATACCCGTTTGCAGCAGTTGCAGAAGCAATAGGAGAAACATCTGCAGATGGAATAGCAGCTGGATTATATTCTACTGCCCACTGAACTCCTAAAGTACTAGAATTAGTAATAGTCCAAGTAGAAATATCAGAGCAATCGTCATACCATATATTGTTTGGGACTAGAGAGCTACTGTTTGGGTTAGAATTAGCACTAACAATCATATTAGAATATCCTTTTTGTAGTGCTTCTTTAGGCATGTGATTTAGAGATGATTGGGCAGAGACGCATAACCCAATAAAAAATGCACACGCAATAAGTAATTTTTTTTTCATCTTTTTTGTTTTAAATTATTCAATAGCAAATATAGGATTTGTAGAAGAAATAACCAAAAATAATGAATAAAGTATTTACTCTTTAAAATCAGAAATAGGAGGACAAGAACATACTAAATTCCTGTCTCCAAATGCATCATTTATTCTTCTCACACTAGGCCAAAATTTGTGAGATTCAACCCATGGCATTGGATAAACAGCTTTTTTTCTTGAATATTTAAATGGCCAATTTTCCGAAACTATGAGAGAGATTGTGTGTGGTGCATTTCTTAAAACACTGTCTTCTATTTTAATCTTTTCATTTACAACCTCATTTATTTCAGTTTTAATTGATAAAAGCGCATCACAAAAGCGATCCAGTTCAAATTTACTTTCACTTTCAGTTGGTTCAATCATAATGGTACCTGCAACTGGAAATGATACAGTTGGCGCATGAAAACCATAATCCATAAGTCTCTTTGCAATATCAGTAACTTCAATACCATATTTTTTGTACATTCTAAAATCCACTATCATCTCATGAGCAACACGATTATTATTTTCACCAGTATATAAAACATCAAAATCAGTTTCTAATCGTTTTTTAATATAATTGGCATTTAAAATTGCAATTTCTGTAGATTTACGTAAACCAATCTCACCAAGCATTCTAATATATGCATAAGAAATTGTCAAAACCAAAGCACTACCCCATGGAGCAGATGAAATAGACATTCCATACTCCCCTCCCATTTTAATAATTGGATTATTTGGTAAAAATGGTTTAAGGTGCTCAACAACTCCAATTGGCCCCATTCCTGGACCACCTCCACCATGAGGAATAGCAAATGTTTTATGTAAATTTAAATGACATACGTCAGCTCCAATAATAGCTGGATTTGTGATTCCCACCTGAGCATTCATATTAGCTCCATCCATATAAACTTGCCCACCATTATCATGAATAATTTTTGTAATTTTCATTATGTCTTTTTCAAAAACTCCATGAGTAGAAGGGTAAGTAATCATTAAACTAGATAAATTATCAGAGTGTTCAATAGCCTTTTCTTCTAAAGCAATAACATCAATATCACCATTTTCATCACATGGAATTACTACAACTTTCATTCCAGCCATTACAGCAGAGGCAGGATTTGTTCCATGAGCTGAAGAAGGAATTAAACAAATATTTCTATGCTCATCACCTCTACTTCTATGATAGGCCCTTATAACCATTAAACCTGTAAACTCTCCTTGCGCTCCAGAATTAGGCTGTAAGCTTATTGCATCAAAGCCAGTAATTTCACAAAGCATTTCTTCTAATTCATGAAACATAATATGGTAACCTCTCGCTTGATGTGATGGAGCAAATGGATGTAAATTACCAAATTCTGACCAACTTAACGGAAATAATTCTGTTGCTGCATTCAACTTCATAGTACATGATCCCAGCGGAATCATAGAATGAGTTAATGAAAGGTCTTTATTCTCCAAACTTTTTATATATCTCATCATATCAGTTTCTGAATGATATGAATTAAAAACGCTATGTGTTAAAAAGGGTGATGTTCTGTATAGTGAATCAGGAATTCGTGCGACAGCCTCATTATAATCACCACTTAGTACTTCATTAATTAAGTCAGTTGAATCAGAATGATTACAACTTTTGGCAAAAATTTCTAAGATATCGTTGATATTATTTAAATCATCTTTTTCATCAACGCTGATAGATAAAGTTTCATTGTCGATATAATTGAAATTAACTTTAGCAACTTCCGCATATGTTTTTATGTTATCCATTGAAACATTTCCAACAGCTATTTTTAATGTATCAAAGAAAACCGTATTAAGCTGGTGGTATCCTAGTTGTGTTAACCCTTCGCATAATGCCGCTGTTAGAGAATGAATCTTTTTACTTATTGCTCTTAAACCATTTCTGCCGTGATAAACTCCGTACATACCAGCCATAACAGCCAACAATACCTGAGCAGTACAAATATTGGATGTTGCACTCTCTCTTCTAATATGCTGCTCTCTTGTTTGCAAAGCCATTCTTAATGCTTTATTTCCGTCTGTATCTTCAGAAACGCCAATTATTCTTCCTGGAATATTTCTTTTATACTTTTCATGTGTAGCAAAATATGCGGCATGTGGACCCCCATATCCCATGGGAATACCAAATCTTTGAGTAGTACCCACAACTACATCGGCACCCCATTCTCCTGGTGGAGTTAAAAGAGTTAACGAAAGTAAATCGGCAGCAACAACAATATTAACATCATTTTCTTTAGCTTGTTCTGCAAAATTAGAATAGTCAATTACATCACCATGATTTGCAGGATACTGCAATATACAACCAAAAAAACTGGAGTCAATCTTAACCTCCTCATGATTTCCATAAACAATTTCTATGTCTAATGGATTGGCACGTGTTTTTAGTATTTCTATAGTTTGCACATAACATAGTTCTGAAACAAAAAACTTATTGCACCCTTCCTTTTTTTGCTTTCTATTTCTCGTGCCAAACAACATTGCCATAGCTTCAGCCGCTGCAGTTCCTTCGTCAAGTAAAGAGGCGTTAGCAATTTCCATGGAGGTTAAATCCATAACCATTGTTTGAAAATTTAAAAGAGCCTCTAACCTTCCCTGTGCAATTTCAGCCTGGTAAGGGGTGTATGCGGTATACCAACCAGGATTCTCTAAAATATTCCTTTGTATAACTCCTGGTAAAATTGTATTAAAATAACCTAAGCCAATATAAGATCTATAATTTTTATTTTTTTGAGAAAGACTTTTCATATGATCAATAAATCTACTCTCCGTTAGTGGCTCAGGTAGATTCATTTTTTCTTTTAAATGAATATATTTTGGAACTGTTTGATCAATTAATTCGTTCAATGAATTAACGCCAACTGATTGTAACATGTTTTTTTCATCGTCTGCAGAAACGCCTATGTGTCTATCTAAAAAGGTATATTTATCCATTAATAAAATTTTATGCAAAAATACACTTTGTCAAACATATAAAACTAAAATAAAGACTAGTTTTATTCAAAGTTAAAAACTTCTTTTTAAGAATATAATTTACAAAAAAAGGTGAATTCTAATCTATAAGATTACTTTTGCAAAAAAATCCTTATGTTATTTACTGATACAGAACTGAATGAAAAAATAAAAAAAGCAATCTTAGAATTAGGATTTACAGAGCTAACACCAGTTCAAAAAGAAGCTATACCTTATTTACTAAATCATGAAGAAGACCTTATTGCTCTTGCACAAACTGGAACAGGAAAGACTGCTGCGTTTGGTTTGCCTATAATCCACAAAATAAATGTAAATAATAAAAAAACTCAAGCTATCGTTCTTTGCCCTACTAGAGAACTTTGCCTACAAATAACTAAAGATATTGAGTCATATTCAAAGTATTATAAAACCATAAATACAACAGCTGTATACGGTGGAGCGAACATTTCAACTCAAATTAATTCTTTAAGAAAGGGGTCTCAAATTATTATTGGTACGCCTGGTAGAGTCATCGACCTAATAAAGAGAAAAGTTTTAAAATTAAAAAGTATTGAATTTATAATTTTAGACGAAGCTGATGAAATGCTAAATATGGGTTTTAAAGAAGACCTTGATTTTATTTTGGCTGAAACACCAGTACAAAAACAAACTCTTTTATTTTCTGCGACTATGCCACGAGAAGTAATGAGGATTAGTAAAAACTATATGGTCAACCCAAAAACTATTGAAATAGCAAGCAGAAACGAAGGAACGAAAAATGTTGAGCATCACTATTATCTTGTTAATGCGAGAGATAAATATAAAGCACTAAGAAGAATATGTGATTTAAACCCAAGCATATATGGGATTATATTTTGTAGAACTAGAAGAGAGACAGCTGCTATAGCAGAAAAACTCATGCAAGACGGATATAACGCTGATGCTATACATGGTGAGTTATCACAAGCACAAAGAGATCATGTAATGGCAAGATTTAGAAATAAAAAATTACAATTACTAGTTGCAACAGATGTTGCGGCAAGGGGTATTGATATTAATGAACTAACACACGTAATAAACTATAATTTACCTGATGATAACGAAGTTTATGTTCATAGATCTGGAAGAACTGGTAGAGCCGGTAACAAAGGAATATCAGTTATTATTGCACATAATAGAGATGGTAGAAAATTACAAGCAATTGAAAAAATGATTAAACGAAGTTTAGTTTTAAAAAAAGTACCTCATGGGGATGAGATTTGCCACATTCAGTTAATGAATTTAATTGAAAAAGTTGTATCCACAGAGATAAATCCTCAAATTAATCAATATTTTGATTCAATTGAAAAAAAACTAACTCATCTAAACAAAGAGGAAATCATAAAACATTTTGTATCTACTGAATTTAATCGCTTCTTATCGTTTTACAAAGATGCTCCAGATCTTAATATTAAAAAGAAATTAAATAAAGATGAAAGAAAAATAAAAGGAAAAGCCGAAAAAGGATATACTCGATTTTTTATAAATATTGGTAAAAATCAAACACTACAAACACATAATCTAATTGGCCTAATAAATGAAAGGACTAAAAACAGAGATATACCAATTGGAAAAATTGATATCATGAGAAACTTTTCTTTTTTTGAAACTCCGATGGAGTTTGAAAATATCATTTTGAGCAATCTAAAGCAAGCAAATTGGAATGGAAATAAAGTAAAGGTTGAAATTTCTAAAGAGCCTAAAGATATAAGAAAGGAAAGAAAACCAGAAAAATTTCAAAATAAAAGAAAAAAATCAAAAAATAAAAAATCAAGCTTTAAAGACAGACTAAAAGCATCAAGAAAAAGATACATAAAATAAAATTTATTTTTTGGGTCCAGCTATAAAATCCTTCAAATAATAAGGTTCAAAATAGGCAACATCTTCAAAATCTTCATTTAAAAATTTTCTAAATCCTAAGATGCCTAAATTTTTGGCTGACGGAAAGATGTTTTCTTCAAAAACAGCATTTTTATGATTAATTAGTGATTTACATTTGATAGCACCAGGCCCGAAGAATATAATTTTTTTATTTAAAAAATTTAAATATGTTTTACTATCAACAATATCGGCTCTAATTTCTCTAGCTATTCTATTATCGCTATCGAATATAGCTGCATATACTTCATCTCGTCTTGCATCCAGCATTGGACAATAATAAAATACATTTTTGTTCTTTTTCAAACTAGCAGACATAGCTTCCAAAGTAGATACTGAAATTAGTGGAATATCCAAAGAATAACATAGCCCTTTAGCTGTTGAAGTACCTATACGTAATCCTGTATAAGAGCCAGGACCTTTACTTATTATGATAGCATTAATTTTTTTTATTGAAATATTTGATTTAGATAATGATTCTTCAATAAATAAATTTAATTTTTCAGAATGTAAATATTTATCTTCTCTTTGTTCTTTCAAATATAATAATGTATTATTCTCAAAAATTGCAACGGAACAATTTTTTGTGCAAGTTTCTAATGCTAGAAAATATGACATTATATATCGTAATAATGATTAAACAAATCACTCATCAAACTAATATTATAATATTTAGTATTTAAAAATCCATCATCGTTATTTAACTCTCTTAGTATTAGACCAAAGTTTAACTTAAGATTAGTTAAGGGATTAATAATATATGAAATGTCTAAAGACTTATATTCAATTGTTGTTAGATTGCCTTGATACATTTGGATATCAAAATCTGAAGGTCTTCCTGTACCCATTGCAACTAACCCTTCTTGCTCTGCATAATTTCCAGTTGAAAAGTATAAGTCATTTCCATATGATGTTGGATCATTTAAAATTTTTCCACCATATTTACTAAAAATTATTTTTCCACTTAGTTCAAATCTTTGATATTTGTAGTTTAATAAAAACAAAAACTCAGAAAAATTCGCGCCGAGTGGGTGAGCAAGAGGCTGATTATAATGCGCATAATTTTGTTGAGGATTATGGTGTGCATATGTATATGGCCTAACATAATTATACTCAGCTTGTAAGTTAAGTCTCTCTATGCCAAAAGCATCAAATATTTTATAGCCATATTGATAGCCAATCTTATTACCCCAAAAACCATTATCTTCTCTTAGATCATTTAGACTAAACTCATCTATAATGAGTTGACCATATAAATAAGATCTATTTATAATATACTTCGAATTCAGACCAATTAACACATTGTCAGGAGAATTTAACGAAAACTCAATCGGTCTTAGCATAGCAATTGGATTTAAATAGCTAACATCAAAGCCCCTTACTCCAGGAGCATGATTCACTCTCCAAACTACAGACTCAAAAAGTGAAATATTAAACTTATTAGTAAAATTATAACTCAAATAATGTGAAGAAATATATTTTTTTGGATAGCCCATTTGATCTATATTATCAACTAAATTTGTTTTAAAGTAATTAATATCCATCAACTCACAATAAAGATTTGTGTATTGTATTTTCGAAAAATTAGTTTGTATTTTAAGAAACGGATAATTAAATGAGTTGTCAGAAAGTAATAACGATCGATAACCATCTCCTATAAAATGCTTACCGTGACCAAATTGTAATAAAAACATTTTATTTGGTTTATAACTGACATGTCCTGAAGACATAGCATAATCAAAGCCTGTACCTTTGAAATCTCGCGCATAACCTTGACCTGGGACAACATTATTAGATTTAATGTATGAATGCAAATAATTTGGAAAAATTGCTTGGTTTTCACAAAAAGATGTGGAAAAAGAAATTTTTTTACCTAGCATGCCTTGCACAAAATAACCTCTAGTGTTGACAAATGTGCTCTTATTCTCTTCATTTTCAATACCTTTCGAAAAAGACACTATTGGAGATACACTTACATTATAATCGTCGCCGCTCAAGACAAATAAATGATTTGAAAATAATTGATTTAAATATTTATTTTTATTGCTATAGTTATCGTTTGATAATAAAAATGAATCAATATTAAATGAAAAACTAGACTTTAACATTGGCTTAAATGAGGTATGCATATTTGATTCTTCCGAATATAAATATTTATTAATATCATTATTCTCATTTAAATTTAAATTTTGTGCAACAAGAAAAGATGAAAAAAATGTAAATAAAGAAAAATAGATATATCTCATTCTTTGGTTTTATTATGTACTCTATAAAAGTAAAAAGGCAGGTATAAACAACAAAAATTAACAATAGCAAAAAAAAGTATAGCTAGATTTATATTTAAAGGTAATAAGAAATAAGTCAGTATAATTAACAATAAAAAATAAACGTATAAAATAATACTTGTTTTTTTATGTCCAAAACCCAATCTCAATAGGGCATGATGTATATGCCCCTTTCCTGGGTGAAATGGATGCTTACCTCTGAATAATCGTGAAACAAAAATTCTTAAAGAATCAAATAAAGGCAAAGACAGAAAAGATATTGCTATAAAGGGCCCCTTATTTGGAAAAGTTATAAAATCAGTTTTGATTCCAGAATTAATTAAATTGACTGCCAAAATAGAAAGTACCAAACCAATCAATAATGAACCGGTATCACCCATAAATATCTTTGCAGGATGAAAGTTATATTTTAAAAATGCCAATAATGACCCCAGTAACGAAAATGCTAAAATAGATATCTCAATTTTGTTCATGTAAAAAGCTAATAAGCCAAAACAAAGAGCCGAAATAGACCCTATTCCAGTTGCTAATCCATCTATTCCATCAATTAAATTCATACTATTAATAATTACAATAAATACAAAGGCAGTAAATAAAACAGAAATGAATTCAGGTAGTTCGTAAATACCCCAAACACCATAAAAACTACTAATTTTTAAATTAGCCAAAAAAATTATTATTGATATTGATATTAATTGACCTAACAGTTTTTTAATTGGGGAGAGCCCCAATAAATCATCAAGCATACCGACAAAAAAAACAATGACAATTGCCCCAGAAAGAAAAGTAATATCAGAAAAGTCAAAATAAAGTATCAAACAAGCTATGATACTAAAAAAAAATGCTACCCCCCCAAAGATTGGTACACTTCCTTTATGTGCAGATCTTTTTCCAGCAACGTCAGATAATCTATATCTAGATGCAAATGAAATTAATTTTGGAATAATCAAATAACTTATTGCAAATGAAGTTAAAAGCGCTAAAATTATATTGTAATTTGAATTTATCAATTAGTTTTTTGTTATGAAAGTAAAAATAAAAAAATTAAAAAAACTATAAAAACTCATCAGCCCATTTTGCTAAGGTATAAATATTATTAACCTTAACAGTATTTAATTGCATTGCATTTCCGGCCTGTATGTCTGAATCAGAATCTCCGATCATGTATGATTTTATAATGTCAATTTTTGGGAAATCCTTTAAAGCTTTTTCAAACATTTTGGTTCCAGGCTTTCTACAATTACATTTTTTAGAAGCTAAATCTGCACAATAATAAATAGCATCAATTTTACCGCCTTTCTTTTTTAACTCATGTATCATTTGTTTATGAAGAAGATCAAGTTCAATTTCAGTCATTAATCCTTTGCCTATTCCTTGTTGATTAGTTATAATAATTATATATTGAAATACCTGAGATAATTTTGATATTGCAGTTATTGCGCCAGGCATGAATGAAAATTCTTCAAAAAAACGAACATAACGACCTTCAAGTTTTTTATTTATAACACCATCTCTGTCTAAAAAAAGTGTGCTGCCATCAAACATTTGGAAACATTTCTTCTTCAATAAGTTGACAAATAATATGACCACATAAAATATGTATTTCTTGGATTCTTGCAGTATTATTTGATGGAACATTAATTATTATGTCACATAACGATTGCATTTTACTAACGTTGTTGCCAGTAAAACCAATAGTAAAAATATCTAAGCCACGTGCCTTTTTTAAAACCTCAATTATATTATTAGAATTACCTGATGTTGAAATTGCTAATAGAATATCCTTCTTTTTACCGCAAGCCTCTATCATTCTAGCAAATGTTTGGTCATAGCCAAAATCATTAGCCACAGCAGTTATGTAAGATGAATTTACATTTAACGCCTCAGCGTGTAAGGGCGGCCGGTCTTTATAAAATCGTCCACTTAACTCAGCAGCAATATGTTGAGCATCAGAGGCACTACCCCCATTTCCACATAAAAGTAATTTATTACCATTTCTAAATGCCTCCACGCATATTTCTACAATTTTTTTTATACTTCTTTGCAGAGTATAATCTTCTAACAAAATAGAATGGAGTTCAGAAGAATCTGATAAAATTTTTTGAATTCTTTCTTTCACGTACGTGTTTTTTTGCTAAAATACAACTTTATAAATTTTGATAGCCTTTTTTTGTTAAACTACCTATTTTTTGCCAGTCAAATTCATTTTTGATCATTACTTTTGCCTGCGAACTAATATTTTGCATATCATATTTTTCAGAGAATATATCATCAATTTTATTAATTAGTGCATCCCTGTCCTCAGACTTAAAAATAAAACCATTTACTTTATCTTCAATTATTTCTGTTAATGGACTTAAATCGGAGACTAATGCAATTTTTTGATAACTTAAAGTCATCATTAAAACACCACTCTGGTAGATTTTTTTATATGGCAAAACAACTAAATCAGCAGCGCTATAATAATACTTAACATCATTATGTGGAATAAAATTATTATGCAAGATAATATTTTCAGCTAGATTATTTTTATCAATTATTTGTTGATAATACGTAAAGTTGTTTTTCCATGTTTTGCCAGCTATTAATAAAATAGTATCAGGATGTTTTTTTATAATTTCACCCAAAGCATTTAGCAAAAGATCAAGACCCTTTACTTTTTTAATCAAACCAAAAAATAATAAAACTTTTTTGTCTCTGTCAATTGCTAAAAAATCTCTTGCTTTTTCCTTATCATTATGCACATTTATAAATGGTAAGTAATTTCCATGAGGAACAATTAAAATCTTTTCATCTATTTGGGGTGATATCTTTAAAACTTCTTTTTTACTAAAAGTATTGTGTGTAAAAATTAAATCTGCGTGACTATAAATTTGATTGTTTAAGAAAACATTTTTTGCTGATTTTGCAAAAGATACAACATCATGTATTGTAATTACTACTTTGCCAAAAAGTAATTTGACTAATATAATTTTTAGTAAAATAACAATATTATTTTCAAAAATATGAAAATGAAAAATTTTAGCTCCTGAAAATCTTGCATGAAATATTGATAGGACAAGACCAAAAATATACTTTAAAGCTCTAACAAATAAAAATTTACTTGAAAATAAGTTACCAAAAAACTGATAAAAATTAACAGATTGAATATTAGGATTTGGTGTATTACTATTTGTGTATAGAGATACATTTACTTTATTATCAACTAGACCTCTGATTTGTCCAAATAAATAAAAATGATGAGAACTTCCATGTGCACCCAATGAATCAATTATTGCTACTTTTTTTTTCATAGTTATTTAAAAAAGCCTTTGAAATAGGAATTATTAATTAGTAGCCAGGTATGAAAATTTTTTTTAATTCTTGAACTAAAAATAAAACGTATGTTATTTCTAAAAAATAACCAAAATATATACAAGTATGCAAAAAAACTTCCCTCTTTTCGCAAAAAATATACATGATTTGCAGTATTTTGTTTAATAAAAAAATCTCCTCTATATCTACTGTTGTCTGTTTTGTCAAATGATTTAGTGAGTGCTCCTACCTTATGATAAAAATTAACAAAAGGATAATAATAAATCTTATGTCTTCCATCTTTTAAAATTCTATAACAAAAATCAGTATCGTCAAAATAAACAAAATAACTTTCGTCCATAAAGCCAATGTCACTAAAAACCTTTGTATTAATTAATAAACAACAAGTTGGGGCATATTCGACAGTCTGTATTTGATCAAATTGTGATATATCTAATTGAGTTAAGCCTCTATGTATGGGTAAAAAACCTCTTTTCCTACTAAACCAACTACCAGCGTACCAGATTTGATTAGGTGCCGAATAATACATCATTTTTGGCACAACCAAACTACATTGTTTTTTATTTTGAAATTCTACTAACTTTTTTATTAAATCCTCTTCAAATTCAACATCATTATTAATTATTAATACCTTAGAACATTTATCCTCAATTGCTTGACTGATTCCTTGATTATTTGCTTTGGCAACACCACAATTATTAATATTTTTTATTAATTTTAGTCTTTTTTGATTAGCTTTTTCTAGAAATTTCAAAGTATTATCTGATGAACCATTGTCAATAACATATAATACAAAATTATTATATGTCTGTTGCCAAACACAATTTAAAAACGCAGAAATAACATTCTCTGAATTATATGTTATAGTAACAAGCCCTATTTTGTCCATGAACTTAAGTCTTGGTTTAATAACTTTGATAAATTTATAATATCATCTTTATAATGTGAAATTAAAAATTTTCTTGCACCTGAAGATAATTTTGGTTTTTTTGATTCTGTAAACAACATTTTAATTATGTAATTTACAGCTATTTTTGGAATAATTTGGGATAATATTTTTCTTAGTCTTGTAAAAGAGTAGACCCATCTAACAATTTTATTTCTTGGTCTTTTGAAACTATTGTAAGATTTTGTAAAGTCTACTTTAAACTTATGACTAACATTTAAAAAAAGACATATTTTTTCAAATGTATCAGCTAAATTATTTTTGAAATCGTCATAATTTATAATCAATAACTTTTCTGGTCCAAAAACCTTTATATATCTTTCAACTTGATGATAATACTCTCCTACTGAAACATATTGTTGATAATAAAGTAATGCGTTTTTATGATTTATTCTTTTATTTATGATATCTTCAAAATTTTCGGATACTAAACCTAATCTATAATCCATCAGATAATGTGAAAATGCTCTATCTACAGGATTTCTTAATATGATTATAATTTTTGCTTTTTCATTATATTTCTTGATTTTTTTAGCAACATCATCATAGAACAAATAGGAAACACTTGCTTCACCTCTTAAGAGATCTTTTTTATTAGAAAAAAGTTTATTATATTTTTCTAGATTTTGAATCGGATCATTTCCATAATAAGTTTGTTCCTTTTTTAAAGCTGTACATGAAAAAAAATCTGGTTCTTTGATCGAGCACATTTCAATCTCTTTATGTTGGCATAAGTACTGATACAATGATGTGGTTCCAGATTTTGGAGCTCCTGCTATAAAAAAATTAACTTTCATTTACAAAAAAATCTTTTTTTTAAAACTTCTAAGATATTACCCATTCTATGTATATTAAGTATAAAAGAAATACATAATTTAATTGGAAAGGTAATTTGATAATATAAAACTAAAGGAGGGAAAAATCCAATTTCTTTTTCTCGGTAGCCAAATTCTTGCATCATATCCTTTGAAAATTTTTGTGATAAATAAATTTCTGCTTTAGAAAGCCCTCCATTCTTCCAGTTGTTTATTTTAGATTTATCAATAAAATTTATTTTAGAATCGTATTTAGTAGAAGAACCAATGAGAGGAACGTTTAACATATCTTTAGAAAATTTAATTTTAAGGAACTTACATACCTCCTCAACAACATTTCTGGGGGAATGTAACAATTCCTCAAATTTAACAACTTTTACTCGCTTATGATTTTTAAACTTAGATGTATAAGATAAACTTGATCTCCAAATTCTTGCTATTGTTATCGGATGATAATTTATATATGATCGTAAAGCTTCAAAAAAAGGAATTTTATTTGCCCCTAAAAATTTTCGTCTCCATTTATTCTTTTGTGAAAGAAGCACGTCTCTTTGATCCCTTACTAAATTGACTATTAGTGCTTCAGGAAAAAAATTTAAAATTTCTTCTATATAATATAAGTTTTTTGGTGTTTGTTCGCACGAAATAGTTGCTGCATTTTCTTTAGTAATTGTATCTAAAAAAAATTTATATATATGCATAGGATTGGTGTAGTGCTTATTTTTTAAAATTTGTTTTGCCTGAAAAGAAAAATCTGCGAACTTTTTTTTATCAAAAATACCTCTGTTTTGTATACATAATAGAAGAGACATTAGATCTATTTGTTTTTTTTTAGTTAATTCCTGATTATCACTTAAGGTCCATATAGTGCCAAAAAAATGTAATTCTTTAAAAGTAAAAATATCTTTATGATTTGCTAAAATTCTTCCCATCATAGTAGTCCCGCTTCTACTACTACCGACAATAAATATTTGACGTGATTTAGTCATTTTTTAAATTCAACATTATAATCTAAAATACCGTTTTTATCAGCAACATCATATAAATTTTTACTTTTTAATATAGTTGTTTCATGTATATTGGATGACATATCAATACAACTAAATTTAAAATTATCCCAATCAATTGTAAAAACTAATTTTTCTAAACCATCACTATTATAGCATCTATATGTATAAATATTTTCTGTCACATTTTTAAGAATGTATGAAATTTCATTAGAAAATATTTTACCGATCATTAGCATAGAATTGTATGTACTATGTGTTTCAATAATTTCATTATTATTTCTAAAAATTGAACCAGCTATATCTCTGCCTCCCAAATTATGATATGTTGATAATTCAATAACATTTAAAGCCTTAGAACTCATACATTCTAATAAATATTGAGCAACAAACAAAGCTTGAAAAAGTGTATTTCCTGTTGTTTTAGATATTTGCAAATTCCATTCAGTTACCCAAATGGGTTTTTTAAAAATACTATAATATTTTTGAACTTCTTTAGGATAGTCTTTAAATAAATATTGTAGTGCTCTTTGCTTAAATTTATTAAAGAGCATATCAGGATTCTTACTATCTAAGTTTTCAGTAATCATCTGCCCATCTAGTGACTTACCCTTTATTACATTAGCATATGAATGTATTATTATGGCGTCATAAAAATCTTTTTTTGATAATTTTTCATTCCAAATATTATGTCTATGTCCTCGAGGCTTTCCTAAAGGAGCAGCCACAATTGCGATTTTAATTTTTGGGAATTTGTTTTTAATATTTTTACTACACCTTTGCGCAAAATTAATATAGTCATTTATATTATATCCTTTTAAGTAATAGCTTCTATTAGAAAGTTCACTACCTAATTCTACTCCCACAACATTAATATTATTTTCATGTAATTTTTTAATCATATTTATAATATCATCATCTGATTGAGTAAAAGGATTTGCTACTAATACAGCTGATGATTTTGTTTTATTAGCAAGAAAAATGAAATCATCTATGTAATCGTGATTATGTTGTTTTTTCTTTCTATATTTCTCTAGGCCCAAAGACCTTTTTGGAAATTTTCCGCCATGATATTTTTTAATTTCCAGAAAATCAAAACCATATCCCTTACCTCCAAAATGATAAAAATTACCAACAGCTCCTCCTGGAAATCTGAGTATTTGAGGATTGAGATTAATTATTTTATTAGTAAATAAGGTATCCTGAATATCACAAAATGTAAAAGTATTTGAAGTTGCAAAGCCAAAAACATTTGGTTTTAATTGCTGAGTTTTTTCCTGTGATTGACACGAAATAAAAAAAAGAATAAAAATCAAAAAAAAAATATTTTTTCTTATTCATTTTAATAAGCCCTTTTCTTTTAACTCATTTACTGAATAATCATAATTATCACGCATAATATTTTGATTTTTTACCCACTGGACAAAATTAATAACACCTTCTTGAAAATTAAACTTTGGACTAAAATTTAAGATTTTTTTAGCTTTTGTGATATCTGCAAAATTATGACGAATATCTCCAACTCTATATTTTCCACTGATAGAAATCTTTATATTAGATTGAAAATGTTTTTTTAGAATATTTGCAACATCTTTGACTGTGGTTGAAGTGCCGGAACCAATGTTGATAATTTCGTTAGATACTATATTTTTTTTAATGGCTAGAGTTGTAGCCTCTACAACATCATCAATGTATACAAAATCCCTTGTTTGTAATCCGTCTTCATAAATATCTATATTATTATTATTAAGAATTCTTGTAGAAAACACAGATAAAATTCCTGTATATGGATTTGACAATGATTGGCCTGGGCCATAAACATTTTGATATCTTAAGCATACAACCTGTATACCCAAAGTTCTTCCCATAAATAATACCATTTGCTCTTGTTGAAGTTTATTAATTGCATAAATTGAGAGTGGGTGTAATTCGGAATTTTCGTCAGTTGCAACATATTGCAATAGACTATTATTGTCTTTAATTTCAAATTGAGCGTTCTTTAAATCCTTTTCTGATCTTTGTAAAGGAAACAAAAACCTTTCTTTTTGTAAACACATATACTTGCCCTCACCATAAACAGCTCTGGATGAAGCAAAAATTATTTTTTTCACTTTACTTCTTTTTTCAGAAAGGACCTCCAGCATTTTTGCAGTACCTAGCACATTGACTTCAGTATAATTAGATATATCATACATTGATTGTCCAGTACCTGTTTCAGCTGCTAAATGGATTATACAATCCTGATTTTTAATAGCTTTAATCCAATCTGATTTATTTCTAACATCACCTTTTATAAATATACATTTGTCTTTTATCTTGTCTAATAAAGAAGAATCATTATTACCATGAATTTGGGTTGAAAGATTATCTAATACAGTTACTTTATATCCTCTTTCAAATAACTTTTCACATAATCTACTACCAATAAATCCTGCTCCTCCAGAAATTAAAACATTTTTCATAGTAAACTTGATTTATTTTGTATCACTTTATGAAAAAAATTTATAAATCCTGATATTATAAACATAAAAAAGAATGGCTTGTGTAATAAGGGTTCAGACATTGCAGAAACAAATATAAGAATTATGAAAATCATTTTATTATGTCTAATAATTTGTTGCTTTAAAAATGCGTAAATAAAAAGCGACATTATTGGAAACCCAAAACCCGCTAGTAAATATGTAAAGGAATTTGTACTACCTTTATTTGTTGTTTGATTATATTGACTGATAGAAATTGATTTATAAAAAGTCTGCAATATCTTAGAGTTAGGATAAAATTTAGATCGAAAATCAGAGAACTTATCTAAGTCAACTCCTACACCATTAATAGGATGCTCAATAGCAATGAATAGAGGTTGTGTAAAATCTAATAACCTCTTTTGAAATGAGGATTCTCCTTCACCATATACTTTTGTATTTAGGTTGCTACTAAGGACACTATAAATTGGAATAGCGATGATAAATACAATTAAAGTTGAATACTTCTTGTGCAACTTTTTATTTAAAAAATAAATAATTTGCAAAAAAAGTAATAACAGACCTGTTGTGGAATAAGTAGACAAAATAGCTAACGCAATTAAAAATAGCATAAAATTTCTTGTTCTATATAAACTAATTTCTAAAAAAAATAAAATATTCAGATAAAATTGTAAAATACCTGGCTCCCAAAATATACCTGAATTTCTTACTAAATTTACACCCAATAAAGTAACTTCAGCTTCAGGCTTATCAATAATATCTATATAGTAAAACAAATACTTAAATGTTTTTGCCGTATGTTTTTCTTCGCCATTAGCCATATACGCCTTTATTATTTCTAAATTGCCATCAATAAAAGGATATAATAGAAAACTAATTAAAGAGTGAAAAAGAATAATTTTAAGTATAAAATATAAACTATCAAGAAAAGCATTTTTATTCTCTTGATTATGAAAATAAAATAAAGAGAGTGCAGTAACAAAAAATACAACTACAAAAAAAGAGTACTTAGTTACAGACTGAGGTTGAATCTCAGCAACAAAAAAATTAATTATTAATAAAAATGTTACAGTAGCAAATGCCAACAATGATGAATAAAAGTTTACTGATTTTATTCTTTTTTCGAGTAAAAAAAAACTACAGATTATAATTAAAGAAAAAAATAAAAAAGAAAGATTTCTATTAAATACAAATAATAATCCTCCAGTACTTGAAACAAGCATAAATAGAATTAAATTATTTAATATTTTTCTTTTCATTAATCAAATCATTTCATCCAACTGGTTAAATCTCTTTTCAATAGGTCTTGTAATTTAAAGATATCTTCTCTGTAATATGAAATTAGTTTTTCTCTCATTTTACTGTTTAAACTATTTGTTTTAACAGTACCGTAATGTATTAAATTTTTTCTCAAAATAGCTCTAATTTTTTTATTTGAAATAACAAACTTGAAAAAAGACTTAATCTTATTTTCTGGTATTAATAAATTTCTTAAAAAATTGTTTTTAAACTTCCATCCCCCTTCCATATGTCTGATCGAAGTATCTATACATATACTTTCTAATCCCAAAAACGAAAAAACTTTTTCAAAACAATAATTAATATCTTTAACATAATCATCATAAAGAATGATGTGAACATTATCTTTAAACTCAGTTAAAAAAGAAGCCACTTGAGTAAAATAACTTCCAACATGAAGATATCTAGTGTCAGGAGTTATATTTTTATTATTTTTATACCTTTCTTCTGAATTTGCTATGGCTTCTTCAAATGATAAATTTTCCAGAGGATTGTATCTAACATTATGTAAATAACCTGCATATGCTCTTTCAATAGGATTTCTTAGCATTATAATTATCTTAACTGTTGATGACAGGTACTTTTTAATATTTTTGATTGAGTATTGAGGATATGCTAAATACATAACACTTGATTCTCCCTTAAATAAGTAATTTTTCTGAGTCTTAAACATTTGTTTGTAGTCATCAAATTTTAGTACTGCTTTATGAATTCTATTTTCACCTATTTCAGAGTTAATTAAAAAATGTGGTTCTTTATGGGCGCTCATGAAAATTTGAGGATGTTGTTTTAAATAATTGTGCAATGAAGTAGTGCCAGATTTAGCAGCACCAACAATTAAAAGATTGGGTAATTCTAATTTTGACGCCATATACTCAAATCTCTTTTAATTAATTTTTCTAATTTTTTAATGTCGCTTCTATAAAACAAAAATAATTCTTTTCTTAAATCCTCTTCCATATCTGCAGCTCTTACTGTAAACTGCTTTACTAGCTTTTGCTTTGCTTTAACTCGAGTTTTTTTAGGAATAAATGTTTTAATTATTTTTTTCAAAACCCCGTTTCCCATCAAAAATTCTTTTGCAATAGCACTATTCCACGACCTACCACCCATATTAATAATCTTTGTTGAATCAATTTTATATCTATCTTCTAGTTCTAAGAAGTTTAGAACCTTTGTTATTTCTAAGTTAGTATCAGCTACAAAATCATCATAAATAATACAATGCACATTTTTAAAGTTTTCAATGTAAGCTCTTACCATTTTATAGTATAAACCTAATTCCTTATACAAAATCATAGGACTCAAATATGGGTTTTTATCAAATCTTGTTTTATTATATTTCAAGGCTTCTTTAAATGGTAAATTTTCTTGTGTTGTTCTAGATGCAAATAAATATGCTGAATATGCTCGTTCAATTGGGTTTCTAAGCATTATAATTATTTTAACATCGTTTCCTAAATAGTACTTTATATTTTTAATAGCTGTTTGATAAAAAAACAAATAAAGGACTGTAGATTCTCCAATGGCTTCATGATGAAGTGCTTTTTCAAACAATGATTTATAAGTTTTTAAATCCCATACTCCTTTTGGCAATCTTTTTTGTACTTTTTCTTTAATCAAAAATCTGGGTTCTTTAACCTTTAGGCCTTTATCTGTGTAGGTAGGCATAAAAATATCAGGGTGTTGATTTAAATAATTATGTAATGCTGATGTACCGCTCTTTGCAGCTCCAACAATTAAGAAGTTTGGTAATTTATTTCTCATGTCTATTAATAAATAAACGAACTGTCCTAACTAATGGAATATAAAAAGTATAAAAACCAAACTCTCTTCTTACAAAATAAACCATAACTAAATTCCAAGAAGTATAGGACATCATACTTGCTAGCGCTGCACCTTCAATTCCCATTATAGGTACCAAAATATAATTTAATAATATATTAACAACAGCAGCAAATAAGAGAACATTCATAAATATTACTTGCCTTCCTGTCATTTGCAATAAATTACCAACAGAACCAGA
>MDTC01261331.1_pt1 | contig 76944 bp, 76 predicted proteins | sample 811181 | NCBI WGS metagenome assembly MDTC01 (sample SAMN05326644, study PRJNA326480) | marine metagenome | isolation source: seawater | place: Pacific Ocean: North | collected 2011
GACCGACAACCAGACCTATTGCGCGACGTTTCATGCTTAGCACCCTTGTTGCGATTGAGTCTCATTGTAGTTCGGCAATCGCCGGTGCTCACTGCGACATATCGTCGCGCACCGGGCCATCGGGCAGCATACCCATCTGCCGCGCACGCTGCTCCCAGCGCTGGCGGGCAAACAACTGAAGATCCTCGACTTCATCCGTTTCGTCGGTAATTTCCATACCCAACAGGGTTTCCAGCACATCCTCGGTCGTCACCACACCGTGGACTTCGCCGTATTCACCGACAGCAATCGCAATCTGCCCGCCGGGCACCAATACCTTTTTGATCAGGCCACGCAGCGGCAGTATTTCCGGCACGGCCAGCAGCGGCCGCTGCAAGGCGTCGACCTTGGTACCCGGCTGGTCGATGGCGGCCCTCAGCAACTCGTCTTTGCGCACAAAGGCATAGATATTATCGGGCTGATCCCGGTAGATGGGGATTCGCGAATAGGGCAACTGCTGGTGCTGTGCCAAAACCTCTTCCACCGTCAGCTCGCCATTCAGGCAGAATATCACCGTGCGCGGACTCATAATGTCGCGCACCTTCATATCGCCAAAGTGCAACAAGCTGCGCACCACCTGTGCTTCGCGCATCGAGAACACACCCTCGGCAGCGCCCAGCTCTGCCAGTGCGGCAAATTCCTCGCGACTGACAGAGCCCTCGTCGGCGCGCCGACTGAACAGTTTTGTGATCCACTGACTCAGCCACACCAGTGGCGCCATTAAACGCTGCACCACCGATAGAATCGCCGCACACGGTGCGGCCAGACGACGCCAGTGAAGCGCTCCCAAGGTTTTGGGGATGATTTCGGAGATAACCAGAATCAGCAGGGTCAGCACCGCCGAGATAATACCGAAGTAGAGTTCGCCAAACAGCTTGGTCGCCTGAGCCCCGGCACCGGCAGCGCCGACGGTATGAGCAATGGTGTTCAGGCTGAGAATGGATGCCAGCGGTTTATCAATATCTTCCTTGCACTGTTTCCACCACTGGCCATTGCGACGCCCGGCCGCGATTTCGCTGGCGATGTAGGAAGCGTTGACACTCAGCAGCACCGCCTCCAGCAAAGAGCAGAGAAACGATGCGCCAAGCGCGACGGAGATGTACAACAGCAACAGTGCCATAGTGAACGTATCCAGTACCCGAAACAGGCATCACTTTGGCACAGGGCGGCGCTCGCTTAAAGCGTCGCTAACGATTAGAACCGCCAGGCGACTTCCAGCCCCGCATTCCTCGGGTCGCCCTGAACATAGGTCCCTGCGCCGAGCAGTGCCGACACCGCAAAGCCACTGCGGTAATACACTTCATCGGTCAGGTTTTCTACGTAAGCCGTCACGCTCAGATTTTCAGCAGGCGTCCAGTTCAAGCGAAAATCCCACAACCACAGTTCGTCGATATAGGCGTTGCTGTATTCCACCGCCTTGTAATCAATACCGGTGAATAACTCACTGCGATAACGCGCCGACAGGCGTGGCACAAAAATCCCCAGATCCGTCAGCCAGTGGTAGCTTACGGAAATGCCGCCGCTATGCTCTGGCACCAAGGCAAAATCTTCCGCGCTGCGGTCCACTACCTGCTCGCCTTGCAAGGGAATCACTATCGGGGTGAGGAATTCATCATAACCCGCATCGGTATAGGAATAATTGGCCTGCACAAACCAGTTATCCATCACCAGCGTGGTCTCGAACTCCGCGCCCTGGACCGTGGCCTGACCGGCGTTAGAGAGGTACAGGAACAGGTCACTGATGGCATCGCCCTGTTCGGCGACACGAACCTGTATGTTCTCGTAATCCATGTAATACAGCGCCGCATTGAAACGGAGCTGGGAGTCGAGCGCATCGAGCTTCACCCCCACTTCAAAGTTGGTCACTTCTTCGGGATCGAAGGGCACCAGCTCATCCCCCTTCGGCTCAAACCCACCCGCTTTGAAGCCCTGGCTGTAAGTAAAGTAGGCCATAAAACTGTCCACGCCCAGATCGCTGTGCCAACGCTCGGGCGCAATAAACGACAGGGTTGCCGACGGCGTAAAGTTATTCCATTGCTCTTCAGCACTGTCGGCGTTGTCACGCATGATCAGCGGTAAATCCGGCGTGTTTTCGCCCAGCGCATTGAACTGCGCCAGAGTGATAGGAGAATAAATGCCCGCCGCGTCGATATACAGAGCGCCAATGCGGCTGCCGTATTCCTGAAAGTCGACATCGAAGACGGTCAGGTCACGACGTCGTTCTTCAACCGTATAGCGACCGCCCAGAGTAAACTGCAGGTACTCGGTAATATCGTAGGTCGCCTGAGCGAAGGCCGCCCAACTGCTGTTCTCGAGATCGCTGCGCGTGGCTAGAAAGGTAGCCAGAGGAATCACAGCAACGTCATCCAGCAGGCCACACACCACGGCTAGCCCGACAGCGTCACAGGCCGTGGAGGGACGAATACCTGCCAGCCCCTTTTTGCCAACCAACTGAGAAAAGTTGTTGTTGTCGATTTCCTCTATCGAGGCAAACAGGCCAAAGGTGTATTGCAGGCGGCTGTCGAAGGCCTGACCACTGAGCTGCAGCTCCTGGCTGAACTGCCAGCGTTTCTCGTCGGGCACCGATTTTCCATCGGCGGCAAGCGTGCGGTTAAGGGCCTCGGTACCGCTGTCTAATATGGGAATCGAGGTGCCGTCCTGATCATCATTACGGGCAATGCCGTCCTGCCAGCTAGCGGCGGAAATACTCTTCAGCGCCAACTGCTCGTTCAGTTCCCAGTCCAGCGTCAGCGCCGCCATGCGGCTTTCCATGGTGATTTCAGAATGCGCAGTGGTCACATCCAGCTTGCGGTCTTTCGCCAGCCGCTCACTTTTTTCACAGGCGTCACGAAACTCCGGCTGACCGGGATACCGCAGCGTTGCAATATTCGCCTCGGGGTTCTGGAACAAGCAGGACATCCCCGAGCTCAGCTCCTGCTGCCGACTCCAATACAGAAACACATCGCTGCTCACCGTATCCGTCAGCTGTGTCTGCCAGCGCGCAGAAAACGCCAGACGGTCTTCGTCGCCGAACATGGCGCCATCCGAATTTTCAAAGTAGCCGTCGAGGCGGGTACTGTTGATGGCAACACGCACGCCGGAGCGCCCTTCCACTAACGGAATATTCCCTGCCAGCTTGGCATCCCGCCGCCCATATTGGCCCACGCGCACATCCAGGCTGCCACTCACCTCGGAGAAATCCGCATTTTTCGTATTGACCAGAATTGCCCCGCCGGTGTTGTTTTTCCCGAACAGGGTTCCCTGCGGCCCGCGCAGCACCTGAATACTCTGGGTGTCGACGGTATCGAGCAACTGGGTATCCTGACGGGCAATAAAAATGCCGTTGAGATATACCCCAACGCCAGGATCGAGCACCGACGTGGCCTCGCGCTGACCGATCCCGCGAATGAAGATCGCCGGCGTTTTCGAGCCACTCTCGCCAAACTGCAAGCTGGGAACGGCCCCCTGAAGATCAGTGATCGCGGCAATCCCCGCCTCTGCCAGACTGTCGGCGCTCATCGCTGTCACCGCGACCGGCGTCTCCTGCAGCTTTTCTTCGCGACGCCGGGCCGTTACATAAACCTCTTCGACAATTTGCAGTGACTGGCCTCGGCCGGACTGAGCCGCTGCGTCGGCGCCCGGCTGCGCGTGAACCCCGACCGCCGCACTCGCGGCAGCCATCACTAGCGGGAAGGCTATCTTCTTCACGGTCTTCTCTCCCTGTCTTTTATTATTAAAATCCGACCTAGGAACGGCCGTACTGCCGCTTACAACTGGCCCACCCAATGCGCGGCAATATCGAGCAAGTAGAAAGTCAGCATGCTGGCACTGAGGCCACCTGCCACCACTTGAAGCAAGGTCCAGCGTCGTTCGCGCTGTTCGTCAATAAAGTAGTAAATCGGGAAGCTGGCGATGAAATAGGTCGCGTAAATGACCGAGCCATACGCCAACATGCGGGGAATATCTTTGTAGTAAAAACTGCTCGCCATCATCGGGTTCGCCATCGCCTTGGTTTCCATCCAGGCCCAGAAGTAGCCGACCGCGAAAATCACCACCGGGAACAGCAGAGCCATGCCCGGCACACCGCTGGTACGAATGCGGCGCAGCACAATGTTGGCGGTCGCGTGATAGGTGATGAAATAGGCGTGGGTATAGAAGTACATAATCAGCGGCACAGGCTGTTCGCCGCTGCCCACCATGGCAGAATCCAGATTGGTGGTGGCGTTGGGATAGTTGTAGACCATGCCCAGCACGTCAAAAAAGTATTCGGAGCCGAAATAATTCCCGAAGAAACCAAACACCACCATATACAGATTGGCTTTCAGCCAGTAGCTGTCGCGCCAGTCGCACTGCTCATAACGATGCGCCACCAGCATCGGCACCAGAATCGCGGGCAGCGCCGTGAGTATGCCGTGCCACAGTAATGCAGCGTCACCGAAGCTCTTGTCCCAGCCGGTGAACATCATCATCGCCATGGAGGCCATCCACAACGGCGAGTAAATCAGAAACCATTTTTCTACCCAGGCTTTATCCGGGTTAGGCGAAAACCAACGCGACATAGCGTTCCCCTTACTGTGTTTTATTGTTATGTGTTTTGGGTCGTTGGATGGGGCCGCTTTAGCGACCCGTCAACGCAATCTTTACCAGCGCCGCCGTATTGCGGATTTTCTGCAGTCGACCGGGTTCCTCGTGCAGCTTGTAATGACCCGGCAGCAGCACACCCTTGGCTTGTTTGTGGATCTTTTCCTTTACAACTGGCTCCAGTACTCCGGCACCTGCCAGCTCAAAGAACAGCGCCTTGGCATTGCCCAGATCGAAGAAGTCCCGCTGCCAGGACCACTGAAAATTGCCCGCATACTCAAACCAGGAGCCGCCAATACCGGCAATTTCCATACGGCTGCCATCCGGGCGCGTGGCGGTGACCGGCGCAAGCTGTTTCCAGAAGCCGATTACTGTGCCGCGTTTTTCGTCGATGATGATGTCGTGATAGGGGTACTCCCAATCTTCAAAGCCTTTCATCTGATAGCCCAATGCCACATCGCAAATTTCCTTGCGACCATTGGCGACAAACTGCTCATTGGGACCGATATTCCAGCCGTATACCGCATCCTCGGTGTACATCGGACCGAGGTGGGTGGTCCAGTCACCGGCCTTTTCGGCGTCAATATTCGCCTTCAGCCAGCGCTCCATCATTTCTTCCAGCTCTTCACGCGGGTAGGCTTTGTTGGGGGGCGTAATCGATGCAACGCGTTTATCAGACATGGTGAGTCCTCTTATTGTGATTATTGTTAACAGGGGTAAGGTGCCCGCACTGCTCTAGCCAACACAGAGTGTCGTGCACGGTGTCGGCAGCCGGACGGTATTCAAACGCCAGCGCATCACGCAGACGCTGGCTGCGCGACGGCGGGAAATGGCAGACTATTCGCGCCGCCTCGCGGGAGAGTGGAAAGTCCACCGTGATGACATGACGGCAGGCGTCGAGAAAGCGACCCGCGCTCATCAGCAACCAGGCCGGCAGTGGCAGGCGACGCACCGGCCGCTGGCTTGCCAGCAAGTCGGCGAATGCCCGCCAGGGCAGAAAATGTCCCGCCACCAGATAGCGCTCGTTGCAGGGATTGCCATTCATCGGTTTTTCCAGCAACAGGCGGTGCGCATCGGCGAGATCGCGGGCATCGACAAACTGCATCCCCGAGCGGGTTTGCGGGACAAAGCTGTTACAGAACGTACACAGCGCCGCATTGCTCTCGGACAACTTCGGGTCGTGAGGGCCAAATACCGCCGACGGGTAGCTGATAATGATGGGCGCTCCCTGACACTGCCAATCTCTGACGCGCTCCTCGCAGGCGCGCTTGGCCACGCTATAGGGCTCCCCACCGGGATTCAGCTCCCCATCTTCACGCAGATACTGGGCTTTGGGGTGCATCAGTACCGCGGCGCTGGAGACATAGAGGATGCGCGGAATACCCATCTTCCAGGCTTCACCGACAATGTTTTCCACCCCGGCGAGATTGCTTCGCAAGGTTTGCTCCGCCTCTGCCCGCTTGAGGTTAACAGCCGCTGCCGCGTGGACAACGGCATCACAGCCGTGCAGTGCACGGCGGGCCAATGCGCGGTCGCTCATATCGCCTTCAAACCACTCGCTCACTGCAATGTCCTGCGATGCACACCAGCGCTCGGCACGCTGCCGGTCTCGCACCAACAGCCGCAGACGATGCCCGGCGCGGTAAAGCGCCGCAGCGGTATGCGCCCCGACCAGCCCCGTCGCTCCGCTTACCAGCACATCCATCGCCTAGCGCTCGACAATCCGCAGAGCCTGATTGGGGCAGTATTTCACCGCCCGCTCCACCGCTTCGCGCTGCCCGGCATCGAACCGGGGCTTGAGGATTTGCAGTATGCCGTCCTCATCCAGCTTGAACACTTCGGGCGCTTCGCCCATGCACATGGCGTGGCCCTGACACAGCACGGTATCGACCTCGACGCACAGCGCCTTGACCGCCGGAGACGTGGCGTCGGCATTTTCGCTGTGGAATGGACAGCCGGAGCTGTCCGCCTGCTTGCCACCCGCCGATCCGGTGCCGGCCGGTGCCGCCACTTTTCGGCGACGATAACGGACACGACAGGGAGAGACGGGCTGCACGATCATATCTTTGTAGTTGTCACGATAACTGGCGGCGTCATCGACCAATTCAAACTCGTAACGACGCAGCAAAATCGCAAAAATCGCCTTGATCTGAAACATCGCAAAGGCGTTGCCGGAGCACTTATGCTTGCCACCACCGAAAGGCTGGTAAGCCATCAGGCGACGATCCTCCGCGCGCTCTTTGCTGTAGCGGTCGGGGTCAAAGGCGTCGGGATTTTCAAACAGCGAGGCCATGCGATGGGTGACCGGCGGCACTGCCCAGACCATATCGCCCTCGGCAATTTTGTACTCTTTGAAATGCAGCTCGCGACTGACCTGACGCATCAGAATAATCAGCGGCGGATGCAAGCGCAGTACTTCCTTGAGCACGTTTTCCAGCTTGGGCATTTCCCGCAGGCTCTGAAAGCTTACCTCGCCGTCAGCGCCCAGCAGCGCATCCAGTTCTGCAACCACATCGCGCAGTATGGCCGGATGCTTCAGCAGCTCTAGCAGAACCCAGGCTGCCGTGCCCGAGCTGGTGTGGTGGCCGGCAAAAATGGCGCCCACCAGCATGCCGGTAATTTCGTTGTGGCTGAGCTCAGTGCCGTCTTCATAGCGCATATCGATAAGTGCTTGAAACATATCCGAGGGTTTCTCGGTCTGCTGACTGCGCTTGTCGACGATCTCGCCGACCAGTTTCTGCAGGCGTTCACGCGCGCGGTCGCGGCGACGGAAACGAGGCAACGGCAAGTTCGGGAAGTGATAAGCCAACGGGTGAACGCCCTGTTCCAGATCGTGATAGATCTCGGCAAATTCCTCACTGAGTTCATAGCGAAACTCCCGCCCCAGCAGACAGTGGCTGGCGGTATTGATGGTGAGCTGTTTCATGAACTCAACCAGCTCGATCTCCCCGGACTCGTTCCAGCCGGCAATGGCGTCTTCCACTTCCTGAACAATTTTTCCCGAGTGGTTGCGCATGGCATCCATACGCAGCGACGGCATCAGCATTTTCAGCTGCTCATTCTTGCGCTCAATGGGCGCATCGAAAATCAGCCCCTCACCGAAGATCGGCGTCATCAACTTGTAGGCCGCCGACTGGTCCAGTTCCTCGTCGGACGAGCGGTAAAACAGGGCACTGGCTTCTTCGCCGGTGAGCATGACGATGCGCTGCCCCAGTAGTCGAAAGCTGACAATTTCGCCATAGTTGCCAGCAATCTTGCGGGCAAAGTTAAAGGGGTTACGGACAAAGTCGATCATGTGACCGAGCAGGGGCAAACCGCCGCCAGCGCGCGGAGGTTCCACACTGCCGAGATGTTCTGAGTTGGCCTTGGCTGTCATAATTATTCTCCTAAGGCTGTCGGTACTGGATCACCTCCCCCGCAGTCAGGCGGAGATGACAAAGCATCTTTACGAATTTACACTCTATGGAAAAGTGTAAAATACAAGCATCACCCATTTGGACGAGGAATCCCCGATTTTGGAGCCCATAAACGACACACAGCAGCGCATTCTGGATGCCACCATTGACTGCGTTAAAACCTGGGGAGTGGAAAAAACCAGTCTGAATGACATCGCAAAACGCGCCGGGGTGACCCGGCCGACGGTGTACAACTATTACGGCAACCGCACGGCCGTGATTCGCGCCGCCTTACTCAGCTCGGGCCACCATTTTGCCGAGCGCGTCATTGCGCATATTCAGGCCTGGCCCACCCCCGCTGACCGATTGGTCGAGGCCGTGGTCTTTGCGCTCGAAGAGCTGCCCAAAGAGCCGTATTTGGCCGTCATTACCCGCGCCGATCTGTCGAGCTACATCTACGAGGATGCCTTGAGCGACAGCGAGGGCGTCGAAATGTGCATGGCGATTTTCAACACCGTCTTCGACGGCACCACTCTCAGCGAGCAAGACCGCATCGAGGTGATGGAGCTGAGCGTGCGCCTGGCACTGTCACTGCTGATGCTGAGCGGCCCGGCCACCCATGAGGGCGACAACCTGCGCGGCTTTCTGCGTCGCAGACTGGTGCCGGCTGCCGGACTGTAAGTTCAGGCAGGGGGTCGCTGCCCGCCGCAAAGAATGTCCGTAACGCGCTCGGTATCCATGTACTCCTTCAGCTCCACAATCAGGCCGTCTTTGAACCGAAACAGAAAGTGGTAGCGATTGCGGTAAAGCTGCCCCGAGCTGTGCATACCTTCGCTCTGCGCTTCGACCGCTACCCGCTCGCCTTCGGCGGTGGTGGCCTGCACGGTAAAGCGCAGGCCATCGGGAAAGGCATCCAGCACCAGTGCCGCCGAGTTTTCAATTTCTTCCCGGCTGTAATACCCGGAGATCAGCGTGTTACCCGAGGTCCACAACTGCGCCTCGGGGTGGTACAGGCTTAAAAAGCCCGCTGTGTCGCCCTCCGACAGGCGACGGATAAATTCCAGCGCCAGAGCCCGACTGTGTTCTCCCTGCTCATCCGCCATTGGCTTTCGCCTCCGCTTCGGCTTTCTTTAATTTCGGCATCAGTCCCATCAGCGCCATACGCATCTTCGAAGCACGGGGATAGCCGATGTACTGGGTTAAAAACAGCACGGCTTCTTCCAACTGCGCTTCACTCAACTCGCCACGCTTATAGGCCGACTGCGCCTGAATGGTAAAGGTCATATCCTCTCCCTGGGCGGCGATGGCACCGAGCAACAGCAAGCGTCGCTCGCGAATACTCAGGGTGCTGTTGTCCCAGAGGTCGCCAAACAGCGAGCCCAGCATAAAGTCGAAAAAGCGGTCCTCGCCTTCTGCGGGTGGCTGTGGCAAATCGTTGCAATACACCTCGTTAAAGCGGGCAATGCCCCGCTCGCGTTTGCTGTCGCTCATCATTCCTCCTCACACCCGCATGAACTGACCGCCGTCCACATTCAGAATGTGGCCGGTAATCCAGGACGCCTGCTCCGACAATAAAAACAGTGCGGCATCGGCCATATCGTCCGGCGTACCCAGACGGCTGAGCGGCATTTGCTTGACCAGCTCGTCGGCGTAGTCGCCGGCGGTATTGCGCAGTGCCTGGGTTTCAGTCGGCCCCGGCGCAATCGCATTGATGCGGATTTTTCGCCAGCCGAGTTCCCGCGCCAGCGAGCCAGTAAGGCCATTCAGCGCCAGTTTCGCCACGCCGTAAAAACCCATATTCATCCACGCCGCCGTGGATGACTGGTTCACTATCGCGCTGCCTTTTGGCATGTGAGGAACACAGGCGCGGGCCATCAGCAAGCTGCCGTGCACATTCACCCGCATAAAGGTTTCCAGGTAATCCATGTCTACATTCATATAGCCTTCGATCTTCATATCGCCGAAGATCGCGGCATTGTTAATCAGGTAATCGATCTGGCCGAAGGCTTCCTTGGCGGCGTTGGCGCAGGCAATACAGGACTCCTCGTTACCCACATCGGTACGCACAAACAGCGCGTCGCCGCCCTGCTCGCGAATCTCGGCTGCGACCCGCTCGCCCTGCTCGCTGTTCAGCTCGGCCACCACCACTTTCATACCCTCGGCAGCGCAACGTTTGGCATAACCCTCGCCAATCCCCTGACCGGCGCCGGTAATCACCACCACTTTATTCGTGAAGCTCATTATTTTTCTCCTGTGTGCAGCGTAGCTCTGTGCTTAGCCCTGGGTTTCCGGTAAGTAAACGCGCAGCCCTTCCATCTCCGGGCCAACGCTGATCTGGCAACCGAGGCGACTGTTTTCACGGCGATCTATCGCGCTGTCGAGCATGCTGTCCTCACCGTCACTCACTGCAGGCATTTTTCCCTGCCACTCGTCGGGGATGTAGCAGTGGCAAGTGGCGCAGGAACAGATGCCACCGCACATGCCCTCTACTCCCGGCACCATATTCAGCGTCGCCCCTTCCATCAGGCTCATTTGTTCATCGACATCGACCGGATGCTCGGTGCCGTCGTGTTCGACATAGACAATTCCCACCATGTTGATCTCTCCTCAGAATTTGAATTTTTCGACGGGCGTACAGGGCCGCACTTCCAGCAGGTCGACAGACACCCCGGCAGGCATCTGCAAACAGAACAGCAGCGACTGAGCCACATGCTCGGGCTGCATGCCGCTGTCCATCCACGGCCCCTGCCGCTGCCAAGCCGTCACCGCTGACTTGAGCCGTTCAAACTCCCAGCCAGCGGCAAAGTCGGTCATCGCCGCGCCGGGGCGCAGAATCGTCACGCCGATACCGCTGTGTGCCAGCTCCCGGCGCAGGTCCCGGCTCAGCCGCTCCACCGCCGCTTTGCTGGCGGCGTACAGCGACAGCCCCGCCATTTCATCGTGATGCTCGGCGCTGGCACTGCTGACATTGACGATGCGGGGATTGGTGGAGGCTTTCAGCAGGGGCAAGGCGGCCCGGCAGCAATACATCAGTCCGGCAATATTCAGTTGCAACTGGGCGTTGATATCCTCATCGCGCCAATCGTCGGCAAAACCGGGGCGCGCCATACCGGCGTTGTTCACCAAGCCGTCCAGGCCGCCAAAATGCGCCGCCACTGACTGGATTGCCTTTGCAGCGGCCTCGCTGTGGCCGACATCCGCGGGCGCGGCAAAGGCGTTGGGCCCCAACTCGGCGCAGAGACTCTCCAGCTTGTCGGCGCTGCGAGCGATCAGGCCAACCTTGGCTCCGGCATCCAGCAGTGCCTTGGCCATCGCCAGACCAAAGCCCCCGGAGGCTCCCGTTACCGCAATGATGCGACCGTTTACTGTGCTCATCATCGGGGGGCTCCTACACGGCAATCGCGACGGTTTTGGTTTCGAGGTATTCCTCAAAACCCTCTGGGCCCATTTCGCGCCCGACACCACTTTGCTTGTAGCCACCAAAGGGCGCGTCGGGACCGAGGAAGTTGCCGCCGTTGACGTTCATCGTGCCGCTGCGCACCTGGCGGGCGAACGCCAGCGCGCGCGCTTCGCTGGCGGAGTACACTGCCCCCGACAAGCCGTACACCGAGTCATTGGCAATGCGCAGTGCATCGGCTTCGTCCTCGTAGGGAATCACCACCAGCACCGGACCAAAAATCTCTTCCCGGGCGATGCGCATGTCGTTGCGAACATCACTGAAGATGGTCGGCTCGACGAAGAAGCCCTTGTCGAGGTGCGCCGGCACACCGCCGCCAAGAACCAGCCGCGCGCCTTCACGCTTACCCAGCTCGATATAATCCAGCACGCGCTGGCGCTGGCGGGCGCTGATCAACGGGCCCTGCATTTCGCCACTGGTATCGGCGCTGCCGTAGGGCATACCGCCCACATAAGCGCGCAGCAATTCTTCGGTTTCTGCCAGTTTGTCTTTCGGCACCAACAGTCGGGTGGTAATGGCGCAGCCCTGACCGCTGTGCGCGCAGATGGCCAGCGAGCCAAACAGCGCCGTACCGAGATCGGCATCGTCCAGTACGACCATCGCCGACTTGCCACCCAGCTCAAGGAAGACCCGCTTCACGGTTTGCGCCGCGTTGGCCATTACGATTTTGCCGACGGCAGTGGAACCGGTGAACGACACCACATCCACCCGCGGGTCGGTACTGAGAAAATTGCCGATTTCGGCAGGATCGCTGGCGGTCAGCACATTGAATACCCCTGGTGGCATGTCCGCTTCGGCGGCAATGCGCCCCAGCAGTGACGCCGTCCACGGGGTTTCCGGCGCAGACTTGAGCACCACTGTGCAACCCGCCGCCAGTGCGGGCAGGCACTTGGCGAGATTGATTTGAATGGGGAAATTCCACGGCGAGATCGCCGCGACCACACCCGCTGCCTCCTTGAACACCACGCGGCGACTTTTCACCCCCATCACCTCGAAGTCGCCGAGTTCGCGCTGCCACTCGAAACGCTCGAGATAATCCAGCGGCCAGTGAGCCATACTGACCGGGCCGTCGCACTGCGGGCCGTTGACAAAGAATTGCGTGGCGCCGGTTTCATCGGCCACGGCCGCGCGCAGTTCATCGATATGGCGATTCAGGCCGTCCACAAAACGGCGCAAACAGCTCAGGCGCTTGGCGTGATCTGTCGACCAGTCGCTGTCGTCAAAGGCACGACGCGCCGCCGCCAGCGCGGCCTCAGCATCCTTCAGGCTGGCGTCCGCCGCCACACCGACCACCTCCTCGCTCAGAGGACTGATATTGGGGTACTGGCGACCACCCTCGGCGTCGCGTAACTCCCCATTGATATAGAGTCGCGCCTCGCCGTGATCGGGCTGCGGACTCAGAGACAACTCACTCATAATTCCCTCCACTTATTATTGTTATGGCTGTATTCGGCGTCATTCGCTCTTATTCGGCTTAGGGCTCGACGTCGGCGGGCGTCGCCATAAACACCGCATCGATATGGCGACGCACGGTGGTGGTCTGCGGCAGCGCGATGCCGAGCTGCCCGGCCAGCGCCAAGGCATGGTCCAGATCCTTTTCCGCCAGGCTGGCAAACGGCCCGAAAATGGCGCGCATGTCTTCATCACTGCAAGCCGCCTGCATGCCGTCGCGGCCGTCGATAAACTGCTTCATCATCGGCGTAACGACGCCATTGGCGGCGCCCACATCAAAGAGCGCCTGCACCTCCACGCCCGCGGCGCGCAGCAGTGCCGTGCCCTCGGAAATGGCGGAAAACGCCGCATAGTTCATCAGGTTATTGGCCAGCTTGACGACCGTGGCATTACCCACTTCGCCGGTATAGACCACCGCTTTGCTGGTGCAGGCAAACATTGGCTGACAGCGTGCAACGGCCTCTTCCTCGCCCCCTGCCATAATGCACAGGCTGCCGTCGGCCGCGCCGCCTGCGCCGCCGGTAATGGGTGCATCGACGATATGCAGCCCTTTATCAGCGGCATCCTTCGCCCAGCGCAGAATGCCGTCGCGGGTGACGGTGCTGTGAATCGCCATCACCGTGCCCTTCGCGGCCACGGCCAACATGCCGGGGCGCTCGCCATCACCGTAAAGCAGATTCTCCACATCGCCGTCGTGGCGCACGCAAATGCCAATCAGCGAGCACTGCCTGGCAATCGCCTCCGGGCTATCGGCCGACGTGGCGCCCAGCGCCACCATCTCCGCCACCGGCTCGGGCGCAATATCGAAAACATGCATCGCCAGCCCGTGCTGCTGCGCCTTCTTGGCGAGGTTGGCGCACATGGGTTTACCGATATTGCCAAGCCCGATATATCCACACTGAATCATCGCAACACCTCGCTTATCGACAGGGTGTGAACCGCATGGGCAGCGTGGTAAAGCCGCGCACATTGGGGTTGTGGGTGCGGTCGCTGCGCGACATATCCAGCTCGTAGTCGGGCATGACCTTAAGCAGCTCTTCGAAGCACACCCGCACCTCCAGGCGCGCCAGAGCCGCACCCAGACAGGAATGAATGCCCGCGCCAAAAGCCATGTGATCGCGGGCGCCCCGCGTCACGTCGTAGATATCGGCATTTTCATAGCGCTCTTCGTCGCGACTCGCCGAGATAATGCACATACCGATGCGCTCACCTTTCTTGATTTGCTGGCCGCGAATTTCCACATCCTGCATTACGGTGCGGCCGATCATTTGCGTGGAGCCGTCAAAGCGCAGGGTTTCCTCCACCGCGTCGCCGATCCGCGCCGGATCGTCCAGCAGGATTTGGCGCTGCTCGGGGAATTGCCACAGACGAAAGCCCATATTGCCGATCAGCTTGGTGGTCGTTTCATTGCCCGCCACCGCCAGCAAGATACCGAAGCCGATGATGTCATCGTGGGTCATCTTGCCGTCTTTCTCCGCCTGCAGAACGCAGCTGAACATGTCCTCGGGATCGTAGGGCTTGTCGGCCAGCGACTTGGCCAGCTCATCGAAATACTTCGCCAGATTAAAGTAGGCATTGATGTTGGCCTCACTCAGGCCGAACTGGCCGTCCTCGCGGAAGATCAGATCGTCGGCCCAACCGCGCACCATGGCCTGCTCTGACTCGGGCACGTGGATCATGGTGGAGATCACGTCCATCGGCAGGATGGCACTGAAATCCTTGATCAGGTCCATCTCGCCTTTCACAAGAAACGGTTCCAACAGCGAACGCGCCTTCTGACGGGTGTAGTCCTCGAGTCGGGCAATGCGCTGCGGCACCATCAGGCCCGACAGCAGCTTGCGAATGCGGGTGTGATCCGGCGGATCCATGTTGATAAACATCGGGTAGCCCGCCGAGGCACTCTGATCAGACTCCAGCGCGGGACCGTTGATGCTGCTGAAGGTTTTGAAATCGCGAAACGCCTTGAAGCAGTCTTCCCACTTCGACAGCAGCCAGAAGCCGTGCTCGGCGTTGTAATACACCGGCGCTTCCTCCCTCAAGCGTTTGTAGTAGGGATAGGGGTCCTCGTGAACAGCGTGGGAATAGGGATTGAACTCCACCGCGGTCATGCTGCGCTCCTGTTATTGCTTATTTTTTATCAACGCTAGCACAGCCCCTTCCTAAAGGTAAATACACTTAATTCAATTTAATAAATATATGTTACATTAATTTATCGAACAGCCCGGCTACAATACGCCGCGCACACCCACATCAACCCAGACCGAATTGGCCATGCCCGATAAACACTCTGCACTGCAGCGCTTTCGCGATAACCCCCTGCGTCGCCTGAACCACCTCAGCAACTACTGCGAGCAGCGTAGTATGCAGGCGCTGGAAGACCGGGGATTTGATCGTCTGGCCATGCACTTTGCCGCGCCGATGAGCCTGCTGGCCCAGCGCCCGCACCGCCTGACCGAACTGGCGGAGCGACTGGCAATGAGCAAACAACTCTGCCTGCAAAGCCTGCGGCCGATAGAACAGGCGGGGTATATCGAGCGCCGAAGCGACAGCGATGACCGGCGCGCCAAGCAGATCGCTCTGAGCAAGCGCGGCGAAGCATTGATTGCCGTTGCCGACGAAGCGATGCGCGCTATTAACGAGGAATTCAAAGCGCTGATCGGCGACGAAGCGGTAGAGTATCTCGGCCAGTTTTCGCTTGAGCTGTGTGAGCAGCTTGGGCTGCCCGGCTTCGCCCAGCAACGACCGGCAGGCTTGGCGGGTGGCTTGAACTTTCCGCTGCTGATCGGTCTGCTGAACCGCAGCATTCACCGCAGCCTGATGCAGGGGACGATGGCACGGGGCTACGACCGATTGCAGATGTCCCACGGTCAGGTACTGGCCTGTATAGATCCCGAGGGCAGCAGCGTCGGCGATATCGCCGCCCTGAATGCGGTCTCAAGCCAGGCGATTTCTCGCGTAGCGCGGCAGTTGAGTGAACTGGGATATATCGAACGCCGCAGCGATCCCAATGATGGGCGAAGCCAACGGCTGGTTTTAAGCGAGAGCGGTAAAGCGCTGGTGACCGATGCGGTCGCCGTGATGGATAACTTCGAATCCGTCCTGCAGATGGGACTCGGTGAAGCCGCGTATCAACGCTTCACAAATGCGGTAAACCAGCTACACAGCGCACTCTTTGAAACCGCGGCCCCGCCCGCAACGCAGACCTCTTCAGCCCTGTCGACAGAGACTTTGTTGCAGGCCTGCGCCGACTGCCTGGAGCATCGCCAGACGCGCCACAGCGCGCAACTGGAACAACGACTGGGCACAGACGGATACCAGCAGCTACAGCGACTCTTGGCGTTCGCCGCTGGCCGGCAGGTAGGGAGAAAGCCCTGACAGGCGCTGGTAGTAAGACAGGCTGCGGGCCATGTGTCGCGCCGAGCGTCGCTGCCAGCGCAGGGCATCCAGATACCGATCACCGTTTACGGTATTCTCGCGCCCTTCGGCAATATCGACCATCAGGGCTTCGCGCGCCTGCTCGGTATCCTGCTCACAGCGCGCGGCAAAAGCCACCGCCTGTTCTGCAGCCGCCGCCCAGTCCTCACTCGTCACCGTTTTCAACAGCTGCCGACAACCATCGTCAAAAACAACGCCCGAATGTAACGGCGGCCCTTTGTCCTGCCAGCGCTGCGCCGTTTCCCGATCGGCCAAGCGATGATGCAGACGCTGCATATGATCGATCATGTGCATACAGGCCAGCAGCGATTGCCACTCCTGCTGGTCGGTAGGGTGCAGGTGGATGTCATCGACAAAGCGCTGGCAGCGTTCAATCGCATCCCCCAATTCCCGGTGCCGCTCTGGCTGCGCGGATGGCTGATTACGCGATAGCGCAACCGTGTACTGCAGCAGCGCCGTGAACATCCGACCGAGGCTGTGGCGCACGGCCTCCAATGCAACCGTGGGGTCGCGCAGCAGTTGGCGATCCAGATTCTCGGTGAATGCGTCCTCTGGCGGCGGCACCAGCCACAGCATCAGCCGCGCAAACTGAGACGCCAGCGGCAGTACCAGCAGCACACCCAGAAGATTAAACAGGCTGTGAAAGCCAACCAGTGCCAGCTCGGCCTGCTGATAGATCGCGTCGGGCGAAAGCCACTGCCACAGGGCAACGTAAGGCAGCAACAAAACGAACGCCATCAGCCCGGTAAACAAATTGTAAACGACGTGGGAATAGCCGGTGCGGCGAGTGTCGGCCGAGCCGCCCAGCGTAGCAAACAAGGCGGTTGCGGTTGTTCCCACATCCATACCAATCACCAGCGCGGCCGCCTGCTCAAACTCCAGCACCCCACCGTGTACCGCGGTGATGGCGGTGGCGACCCCGGCGCTCGAAGATTGGGTAATCAGGGTAATCAGTACGCCCAGACCCAATAGCTGGAGACGCCCAAGCCAGGTGTTATCAGGAAAGACGGTCGGCGTGAGCTTGCCCTCGAGGCCCGCCATACCGCTTTGCATCACATCGATGCCGACAAAGATCAAGCCAAAACCGGCCACCGCCAGGCCGGCCGCGCGCGTTCGTCCACGCCCGAACAGGTGCAGCAGCGCCCCCAGCAGAACAACCGGCAGCAGCAGTGTTGCCAAATCGAGCTTGAAGCCCAGCAGGGCAACCATCCAGCCGGTAATGGTGGTGCCGAGATTGGCGCCGAAAATGATCCCCAAGGCCTGGGGATAGCTGAGCAGCCCCGCGCCGACAAAACCGACTGCGGCCACGGTTGTGGCGCTGGACGACTGAAGAATTGCCGTGCTTACCGCACCGCTGAGAGCCCCCGACGCCGGGCTGTGAGTAAAGCGTGTCAGGGCCCGTCGCATGAGCTCTCCGGCCACGGCCCGCAAACCATCGGTCATCAATATGACGCCGACCAGAAACAGCCCCAGCCCTCCGGCCAGCTCCATCCACTGATTCAAGATTGCCTGTCCTCCTTCGTCGGCACGACTTCTGCGCTACACCCTGACATTTGCAGGGTAACGGCAGGGTATTGTGCGGCGTTTCTGCCCCGGAAACGTCCCGTAGATATGCCTACCCTGTACGGTGGTAACGCGCCAGCAGGCGGTCCAGCTCGTTGGCAAACGCCTGTTTTTCACGCTGGCCGTAGGCATTCTGACCGCCGCTCTGAATTCCCGATGCGCGCAGGGTTTCCATAAAATCACGCATATTCAAACGGCTGCGGATCGTGTCTTCGGTGTAGCGCTCGCCCCTCGGATTCAGCGCCATACCGCCCTTGGCAATGACCTCCGCCGCAAGAGGAATATCGCTGGTGATCACCAGATCGTCGGGCTCGCAACGTTTTACAATCTCATTGTCGGCAACATCAAAGCCACTGCTGACCTGCAAACAACTCACCTGTGGCAGCGGCGGCACGGGCAGCGACTGGTTTGCCACCAGCGTCACGGTCACACCGGTTCGTTCAGCGGCCCGAAACAACATCTGCCTCACCACTACCGGACAGGCATCGGCATCCACCCAGATTTTCAAATGGTCTCTCCTTCCATTCGCCCGGCAGCGATTGGACAATGGCTGCGCCGAACTCATCGCTATGCAAAGATGATGCGTACAGACACTATTGCTGACGCTGGAGGGATTATGACGAGTCTTACCCTGTTTTACGACGGTCGCTGTCCACTCTGCGTTGCAGAAATGCGGCGCCTTGCCGAGCTGGATAGCGGCGCCCGGCTGATCTTTGAAGATATCAATCACGCCGACTTCAGCGACCGCTACCCTCATATCGATCCGATTGCCGCGAATCGCATTCTGCACGGCCAGACGAACACCGGGGAAATGCTCTACGGCTTGGATGTCAGCTGTCTGGCGTGGAAAGTCGTGGGCAAACACCGGTGGATGGCCGCGCTGCGCTGGCCGGTAATCCGCTGGTTTGCCGATATCGGCTATCGCTGTTTTGCCCGCCATCGCTATACCCTCTCGCGCTACCTCACCGGGCAGCCGCGCTGCACCAGCCATTGCGAAAACCTCCCCCGCCATGGCAAATGAGGCAACACTCGTTGTCGGCGCCAGCAGTGCCATCGCCCAGGCCCTCATCCGCGCCCAGCATCAACGTGGACACCGCGTTATTGCCATCAGCCGCCGCCCTGCAAGCGGCCAAACCGACTGGCTGCAATGCGACTACAGTGATGCCCAGATTGCCGATACCATCCACGCGCTGCGTGAACTGAATTGTCACTGGCGCCGGGTTTTTATCTGCAATGGTGTCCTTCATGACGAGCAGGCCATGCCCGAAAAGCGCCTCGAGGACCTGTCATCGACCACATTGCAGGCGCGCTTTCTCAGCAACAGCATCCTTCCCGCGATGTGGCTGCAGGCCCTGCTGCCACTGCTGCGCGGAAAGACGCCCTGCACCGTTGCGGTCCTCAGCGCCCGTATCGGCAGCATTGCGGATAATCAGCTCGGCGGCTGGTACAGCTACCGCGCGTCCAAGGCGGCATTGAATATGCTGCTGAAAACGGCGGCCATTGAATTCAGCCGGCGCGCCAAGAATATCAAACTTATCGCCTTCCACCCCGGCACCACTGACAGCCCACTGTCAGCCCCGTTTCAACATTCCGTCGCCGACGACGCCCTGTTCACCCCCGAGTTTGTGGCAGAGCGCCTGTTGTCGCTCTGCGATGCGCATTCCCCCGACGGACAGCTAAGCTATCTAGACTGGGCGGGAAAACCCATCGCCTGGTAGCCCCGCGAGTGGAAAATACGCATTTGCCACTCAGCGAGTCACACCTACCATGAATGTCTGCCCATCCCCCAGCCGGGAAGACGGGGGTGGGCACTCAGAGCGGAGAGAGCATGGGCTTAGGCAAATACAAACCGGGGCAGCGCGAGCTGACGGGCGTCGGCATCGACACGCCCGGCGGGCCGGTATGGTTGTACAAGGCCGCGCTGATCGCCTGTCTGGTGCTGATCGTTGGCGTTGCCATTTTTGTCGACATGCTCAACAGCCGCTACGAGCAGCTTAACCAGCGCGACGCCGTTCGCAGAGACCTCAGTGTGGTCGTCGCCCGCCTTGAAAGCAGTATTATGGGCGATATTCAGGCGGCAAGGGCGCTGATCGCGGCCGTTCGCCTGAACCCCGAGCTTGAAAAGACGCAGATGGATCACTATGCCGCTCCTCTTCTGGAAGGCGAGAACAATCTGCGGAGCCTCGCGGTCAGCCGTGACTATCGACTCGACTACGTCTACCCGCTCAAAGGCAATGAGGCCGCGCTGGGCCTGGACTTTCGCGATCACCCGAAACAACTGGCCGGCCTGCAACGCGCCCTTCAAAGCGGCCAACCTCAGCTCGTCGGTCCGATCAATCTCGTACAAGGCGGTCAGGCGATTATCATTCGACTGCCGGTTGCCAGTCGCCCCACCGCAGGCGGCGCCAACTATGCCGTATCGGCCGTTATTGATATCGACTCATTGATTCGCGACACCCTGGGCGACAGCCACGGCGTCAGGCTCGACGTTGCCATCCGCACCTTTAACAGCAGCGAAGATATCAGCACCTCTATCGCGGGCAAGATGTCTCTGTTTAACTCCTCGTCAAACCCAGTACTCAGCCAGGTCAGCCTGCCTTACAGCCAACCTTGGCAACTGGCTGCAACACCTGCTGGCGGCTGGCCCGCAGAAGCGCTTTTCACGCCTTTCCGGCTGGGGCTACTGGCCGCATCGCTGTTCATTTTTGGCGGTATTTTTGCGATCTCCTGGCTGATTCAGCGACGTCAGGAAAGCAACCAGCTTCTGGAGCGTCTGTTTGAACTGTCGCCGATCGGCATCGTTCTCAATGAGTTTTCCTCCGGACAATTTATCTCCGCCAACTCCGCTATGCGGGAACGGCTGGGCTACAGTTCCGCCGAGTTTGCCCACCTCAGCTATCAGCAAATCACGCCCCCGGATTTCGATGAAAGTGACAAGCGCTTTATTGCCACGCTGCACCGGGACGGCCGGATGGGCCCCTATCGTAAATCGCTGATCCGCCGGGACGGCAGTCTGATGCCCGTTGTCATCAACAGCATTCTGTTTAACGACAGCCGGGGGCGGCAGCTGATCTGGTCGATGATTGAAGATATCTCCGACAGCCAGCGCGCCGAGCAGGCCATGGCCCGGCAGCAGGAGATGCTGGAGTCCATGAGCGTACAGGCCCGCATTGGGGCCTGGGAGTACGACGTCGCCTCTGGCGAGTGGCGCTGGTCGGAAATGATCAAGGAAATCTGCGGTGTCAGTGACGAGTTTGAGCCGGATCTGGTATCCACGCAGGGCTTCTATACCAATGACGCCATGCGCGACGACTTCCGCCGCGGCATTCGCCGCGCGATCAAGTACGGCGAAGCATTCAGTAAAGAGCTGAAAATTCATACTCAGGACGGTCGCTCGCTGTGGGTACGCGTGATCGGCAATCCGGATATGGAAGAGGGCCGCTGCCTGCGCATTCACGGTTCCTTCCAGGATATTGACGAGCAGAAGCGAGCGGCGGAGGCCTTGATCAAGGCCCGTGACGACGCCGAGCAGGCCGCGCGGATCAAGAGCGAATTCCTTGCCACCATGAGCCACGAAATTCGCACCCCGATGAATGGCGTGCTTGGCATGCTGAATCTGCTGGATAATTCACGACTCGACTTCGAGCAGGAACGGCGGGTCAGCATCGCCCGCAGCAGCGCCAGATCGCTGCTGTCGCTCATTGATGATGTTCTCGATTTCTCGCGGATCGATGCCGGTAAGATGACGCTCGAAAGCCAGCCTTTCAAACTGCGAGAGCTGATTGAAGAAGTCTGCGAAAGCATGTCACTGCGCAGCCAGGAAAAAGGCCTGGAACTGATTATCGACGTCAGCCACATCGAGGTTGATACGGTGGTAGGCGACTCTGCCCGACTGCGCCAGGTACTGACTAATCTGCTGGGCAACGCGCTGAAGTTCACTGAAAAAGGTGAGGTTATCGTCGCCGCCAGCCTGCACAACAACGGTCGGAATTGGCAGCTGAACTGCCATGTACGGGATACCGGCATCGGCATTTCTGCAGAGAAACAGGACCAGTTGTTCACGGCATTTACGCAGGCCGATGCGAGTACGACTCGTCGCTATGGCGGCTCGGGGCTGGGACTGAGTATCAGCCAGAAAATCTGCGAAGCCATGGGCGGGAAGATTACCGTGACCAGCCTGCCGGGCGAGGGCAGCGACTTCTGCGTGACACTGTCGCTGGAGAAAAGCCCCGATGCAGAAACTGACGGCCAACCCGCTGCCGGCAAACGTATCTGGCTGGTGGAAGATAATCAGAGCACCCGTGAGAGCCTGACGCGTCAACTTCAACGCTGGGGCGCCGAGGTGATGTGCTCCACAAGCAGTGAGCAGGCCTTGAGCCAGGCGGAAAGTGGCAGCGATCAAATCGCCAACATCGATCTGGTGATTATCGACCGTTATATGGAAGGGCTGGACGGAACCGAACTGGTTCAGTTTCTGCGTCAGGAACCGCTGCTCTCGCAACTGCCCATCGTATTGCTGTGCAATATCGCCAGCGAGGGCACTGAAACGCATTTCCGCTCACTGGGCTTTGACGCTTGGTACCCCAAGCCCATTACCACCGCCAATCTGCGCGAGATGCTGGCGCTGGACCCGATGACCGCGTCCCCCATGAATGCCCGCCCACTTCAACGCGATACGACGTATGACAGCGAGCAACTGAGCGGCCGTCGTGTGCTGCTGGTTGAAGACAACGCCGTCAATCAGGAAGTGGTCCGCTGCCTGCTCGACGAGCTGGGGCTTCAGGTCACGGTCGCCGGAGACGGGGAGATCGCCCTGCGACTGCTAAAGCAACAGCAGAATGACGACTCTCCACCCTTTTCAGCGATCCTGATGGACTGCCAGATGCCTCACATGGACGGTTATGATTGCACCCGCCATATTCGTGCGGGTCTGGCAGGAGAGGCCGCCCGCCAGCTCCCGATCATTGCGCTCACGGCCAATGCCTTGTCTGGCGACCGGGAAAAATGCAGCGCAGCGGGTATGGATGATTATCTCAGCAAACCCATTGAGCCGGAGCGGCTGCAAAGCAAGCTGATGAACTGGATTGCGCCGACAGCCCATGAACGCTGCCCAGCACTGGAGGACGGCACCTGCCCCGAGCAACGGTGGAATGGCGCGAAGGCACTGGAATCAGTAATGGGGCAAGAGAAAACCCTGAATAAACTGCTGCTGATGTTCAATGACTACAGCCGGGAGCAGCAAAGCGCGCTGCGGGCTGCCGTCACCCAGGCCAACATTGAGGACATCGTTCGTATTACCCATGCGCTCAAAGGCAGCAGCGGCCAGTTGCAGGGAACAGCCTTGCGGGATGCCGCAGCGGCACTGGAACTTGCAGCCAGCGAAAACAACTGGGAAAAAATTCACTTCCTCTACCCGCAGTTGCAGCAGCAGTGGCAATTGCTGTGCGAATGCTTTGAACGGCACTTGAGCCGCCACGCCAGTCCTATTCGCCAGCAAATGAACAGCTGAGCCCTCGCTGGCGACGCAGGCGAGGTATACTCGCCGACATGTCGCATACCACTCCCACTCATTGGCAAAAGACCCTGCAGCAGATCGATACGATGCTGCAGGAGCACGTGCTGCTTTGGCAGGCAGAACATGCTCGCGACCACCGTGAGGCTCAGAGCCAGTCCCGTTATGCCTCCCTGTTTGAGGCGCTCCGGCGACTGAGTGACGACGACGTTTGGCAATTGCAGGGCGATGATCTTGCTCTGCTGAATACGCTCCGACCACACTTTTCCTCCGCCCGCGATATCGCGCGGCTGATTCACGTCCCCGGCGCAGAGGCATTGAGCGCCGTCGAGCCCCCGCCCGGCCTGCCGGGCAAAAAGTGGCAACAAGTCCAGGCCTTTCTCAACGGCCTGCTTCCTCGGCAACAGCGCGCTGTTGAATGGTGCAGCGGTAAAGGACTGATCGGTGAGGCACTGTGCCTGCCGCCCTTTTTATCGCCAGAACTGTCGATAGAAGGGCTAGATATCGATGAGCATCTGGTCTCAGCAGGCAATCAGCGCGCGCAGAAATATCAGCAGCCGCGCCGCCTCCATCAATGCGACATTTTCAGTCGAGCCAGCGAGCAGTGGCTCAGTCCAGCCCACACGGTGTTTGCGTTGCACGCTTGCGGCGGTCTGCACCAACATTTACTGGAACGGGGCTGCGAGCAGGGTGTCGCCCAAATCCTGCTGTCGCCCTGCTGCTATCACCGTTTTGTTGACCACTACGTACCGCTTTCAGCGCAACTGAAAGCCTCTCCACTCGCGCCATCGACAAACGACCTTCGCCTGGCCGTTAGACAGACGGCAACAGCTCGACAGGGCGAGCGGGAGGCAAGGCGGCAACTGCAGCTCTGGCACCTCGCCACAAAGCAATTCGCGGCGCGCCGGGGAGTGGCGATGTCGAACTATCGCAGCCTGCCCCACAGCGCGGCAAAACGCGGCTTCGACTATTTTCTGGCGCAACAGCTCGACGCCAATCGGCTGCCCAACAAGCTCGTCGGTGACGGAGAGCGAAAAGAACTATTGGACGACGCAGAGAGGCTGCTGTGTGATCAGGAGCGGCGCGAACTGGCGGCGATGATGTTTCGGCGCCTGCTAGAGTTGCGCTGTGTGCTCGACAGCGTGGTCTATCTTGAGGAACACGGCTATACGGTTGCGCTTGATCGCTTCTGCTCGCCCCAGCTAAGCCCGAGAAACCTGCGAATTCACGCCTGGCGAGGTGCGTCAGCGATCGGCGGAATATGACTGGCTGACACTGCGGCCGTTCCCGTCGGCCGCCAGATACTCTCGACTATCCACCCAACCGCTCTCCGTATAGAAGCCCCAGTGCCGAATCTTAGGCCCCGTAACAAACAGCGTTAAGCTGTCTGGCGATTGCAGGGCCAAGCGGTGAGGAGCCCGCGACATGCGTGCGGTGACACTGCCCTCCCGCAACAGGCGATGTCCCTCTGGCATGGTCTCATCGATCTTTCCGCGCAATACCACCGACAGATTGAACAGCCACGGGTGATCGTGCAGATGCGTATCGGGATCATCGGCCTGAACGTGGTGCAGATAGAGGTTAAACAAGCGGTTTTTGGGAATCACATGCCAGCGAGTCAGGTAGCGCTCACCAATGGTTTTGGCAGGTGGACGCTGCATGACTTGATCCGCGCGCTGCTGAAGATATCGGAGGACTGGCAAGGGTAGTTTCATAAACAACATCCAAGGCGACCATCTTGCAAACGGCCACTATTGCGAAATGCGCAAATTACCAGATGGCCGATAAACCGGCCACCGGCGACGTCAGGCAAATTGATCCAGCGCTTCAAGAAACGGCATCATGGCAGCACTGCTGTCATAGTCGGGATATTCGCCGCGCATCAAGCCGGCTTCAGTCAGCGCCGCAAGCAGCATACGGGCGTAGAGTTCGCGGTCGCGCTCACTCAACTGGCGATCTGGCCACATGGCATCGAGACGCATCTGGGCTTGCTGAACAACACCGCTGCCACGCAGCCGCTCACGACCCAGCACATGGGGCGCGTCGAACAGCACAACCTGCACGAAGCCCGGAACATCACACATCGCCATAAAACGGCGCCAGGACTCAGCCAAACCTGCAGGCTCGCCATTGGCGCCAGGTTGTTGCAGACACGCAAGCAACTCCTGCTCATAGCTGTCGGTCACTGCCTCAAACAGCGCTTCTTTGTTGCCAAAGTAGTGGTAAATCGGCCTGATGGTAGTCCCGGCCTCACTGGCAATATCTTCAAGCGCCGTGCCTTGATAGCCTTTTTCACCAAAGAGCTGGCGGGCACAGGCCAAAACCTTGCCTTGGGTTTCTTCACGCCGTTGCGCCTGGGTGCGTCGTTGGGTATGTGCCAAAAATGCATCTCCGCCTGTCGGGGGCGACAGTGTAGCTTGCTTTTTGCAACAATGATATGTAGCGTTATTACATATAATTAAAAGCCAATTTGAGACCGCCTCATGACCCATCCCGCAAACACCACCCCAATGGATCGCGAAGCCGCGTTACAGCATTGCTTCAGTCCCGCCACGCTCAACGGAGTCACGCTGAAAAATCGTCTGATTAAAGCGGGCACCTTCGAGAACATGACCCCTGGAGGCCGGCCGTCTCAGCGCCTGGAAGATTTTCATTGTCGACTGGCAGACGGCGGTGTAGCGATGACCAATATTGGCTATTGCGCGGTAACCGGCGACGGCCGGCTCAATGAGAATATGATGTACATGCACGAGGGCATACGCGGCGAACTCAGCTCACTGATCGACAAGCTTCACGAACGAGACTGCAAGGTATCCGGCCAAATGGGACACTGCGGCGGCTTCTCGAAAAACCGCGAACTCAAACGTAAACGACCGCTTGGCCCCAACTTCGCGGTCAATGGCCTGGGTGTCGGTTGTGGAATGTTCTTTGCCGATGGCATGACACATGCCGATATTGATGAAATGGTCGCCCAGTATCGAGACGCCGCCGGCTTTATGAAATCCGTGGGCTTCGATTCGCTGGAAATCCACTTCGGACACGGTTATGGACTCTGCCAGTTTATCAGCCCCAAAACCAATAAGCGCAAAGATGAGTACGGCGGCAGTCTGGAAAATCGCATGCGCTTGCCGCTACGTGTGCTGGCCGCCGTACGGGAGGCAGTGGGTGATGACTACCCTATTACCGGGAAGATCAGTATGACCGAAGGCGTTCGCGGGGGTATCAGCTACGACGACTCTGTCGAGATCAGCAAGCTGCTTGATAAGGGCGGGATAGACGCCATCGTGTGCAGCGGCGGCACCAGCACCATGAACCCGATGATTATGTTCCGCGGCGACAATATGCTCCAGCCGATGCTGGACAACGAAAAGAGCTGGATCATGAGGTCGATCCTTCGCCTCGCAGGAAAAAGCCTGTTCCGCGACTACCCTTATGAAGACCTGTATTTTCTCGATCAAGCCAAGCGTATCCGCGAGGCGGTGCAATGTCAGACGATCTATATCGGGGGCGCCAACGGCAACGATAATTTCGCAGAGCTTATGCAGGCCGGCTTTGACTTTGTGCAGATCGGCCGCAGCCTGTTGAGCGACCCGGATCTCCCCAACCGCAGCGCCGCCGACATCGGCTACCGCAGTCGCTGCCTTCACTGCAATGAATGTGTGGGGACAATAGAAAGCCCCCAAGGCATTCATTGCACTCGCTTCAGCCTATGATTCCCGGCGGTTCGCCAATGCAGAGACGATGAACAACGGCACAGCAAACATCGGCAGACACCCGGGAATATAGAAACCGTACACGATAAAGGCTTCCAAACCCGTTTCAGGCGCAATCAGGCGCTTTTGCACAAACAAGGCGTTGATGATGGGGCCGATGATATTGGCGTAGCAACCCAGGATCAGCGCCCAGCGGCCGACGCTGACCATTTTTCCCACGCGATAGATAGCTGGCCATGCGGCGGCGATGGCGATCACGGCAATACCGTTCACCAAGCCTTCCATATGCGCAAACCGCCAGCTTGCATAGAGCGGCGTGTCGTTGGACCCCGTCGCGGCGGCGACGGAAAAGCCGATCCCCGATAGCAAACCGAGAAAAAGAATGATCAGGCCGTGGCAAACCAGCGCCTGCTGTTGTGCTGTCGATTCCTGTTTCACAGACATAATGTCCCCTTTTTATTGTTATATCCGGTAGCTCTGAACACCGCTGTGAGGCGTATACCGCAGAGTTCAGCAGGCGAGATTATGGCGGTTAATGATGGTTCACCACAAGACGCAGCTCCCCAGCAAAATCTGTCCGGCCTGCCAGCGCCCATTTAACTGGCGGCGGAAATGGAAGCACCAATGGGATGAAATCCGTTACTGCTCACAGCACTGCCGACAAGCGCGGCGAGTTCACTCGGAAAAGTAGACGTCGAGACGAAATGTCAGACTTGCTTCCGCGTCCCAGCCATCCTCCCGCGCAAAATAGCTTTCCGGACTGACCGTCAGAAATACCCAGTCTTCGTGTATTCGCTTTCGGTAGTTAATGCCGACAAAATAAGCGGTGAGGCGCGCGTCGTTCTCTGTGCTGAATAGCACACCGCCGCGGTATTCGATCGATGTGCGGTCGGTTAAATCCGTACTGAGTGCCAGCATCTGCAAATGGTCCCAGTAGTCTTTATTGTCCTCAAACTCCAGAACGGTGAAATACCTGAGCTGACTCGCGCTCCACAGCGGTCGGCGCATATCGTACTCCGAAGTCGCCCCCCAACCGCGATCGCGATACCACCAGAACTCCTGCTGAAACTCTCGTCGCCATAAGCCCCAATCGTTAAATGGGCGCCGCAACCGCGTCCTGGCAAAAGGCACTAACGGCGCGCGTACGCGTATCCCGATTCGGTTACTTCGCTTCCATTTGTGCCATTCGGAATCGGGCGTAAATTCGAGACCGGCGACCGACTCCTCCCGGCGAATCCGTTCATCTGTTGAATTGCTACGCGTACGGCCTTCAAGATTGGAATCATTATCGGCGTCACTGTTAAAAAACAGTTTTGCCTTTTTTTCCGTGTTTGGCAGGTCAAACTTGGCTTTTATTCGGGCATCCGTACCCAATTCACCTTTCTCCTCCACGGTCTCCCGCAACTGGATTCGGATATAGCTTTCGTTCACATAATCGTTTGGAGGCGCCTGACTGCTGAAATAGCGATCCATGGTTTCAGCGAAGCTGACCCAACGGGCAGACCAAATATCGCGGGTCTCCTCAGCCGTACTCACGGAGCGGGACAAAAACCCATCCTGCGCATCATCCGCAATCGCGCCTTCCGCCAACACAACGGGACTGATGGCCAACAGCAACGCAACAACAGTAATCGATATCCGGCAACGAAATATAAGCCTGTCCCCTTTAGGAGGTCTTTACAGGAAACTATATAGGCTCAGCGCGTATTCGCCAGAGAGCGGGCAAAAAAAAGGCACCCTATTGGGTGCCTTGGCGATTCAACTCGTCTGATCAGCCGTCTTTCAACGCTTCCTGACGAGCCAGCTCACGGTCCATGAACTGTATCCACTGTGCGGCGTAATCCTTGGACTTTTCATCCTTCAGCGCAGCCTTAAAGGCCTTTCTCGCTCCATCGTAGTTCTGGAGGTTGAAACGGGCCATGCCCAGTACCAGATAGGCCGTATCAGGACGCTTCAGATCCCCTTTCTTGAATGCGTTTTCGATAGCCTGTGCAGACTTCTCAAACTCATCGTTATCCAGGTAGATACTGCCCAAACGTGCCCAGAGCTCGCCCTTATCAGACTTGGCTGCGGCCTTTTCCATTTCAGGAATCGCACGTTTGACTTCCTGCGCCTGGCGCCATGCGTTACCCAGCAACTCCAAGTTCTTGGAGGTCGACGGAATCGCGCCAGCTTTAATGCCTTTATCCAGAACTTTGGCTGCCTTATAAGGCACTTCCTGAGACAGGAACAGGTAAGCCATGTTGATCAGCTCTTTGTCCTTCTCAAGCATGCCTTGCTCGTAGGCGGCTTCCATTGTGGCAGTGGCTGCGAGTTCACGTTTCTGCTCGTTGTACATAGCAGACAGCTGTAACCAATAAGCCTTCTTCTGGTAGTGCTTCAGCGTCTCTTCGAGAATATCCACCACCTTGTTGATGTTGTTTTTCTCGTAGTACAGGTAACGCTGCAGCCCCCACCATTGCTCTTTGGGGACTTTGCCACGCGATTGGTAGTCATCGATAGCAACTTCGATGTACTTCAGCGCGCGATCAAGATCCTTAAGCTGGTAATAGCCCTGTGCCAACAGCGCATAGGCGCCTGCACCCGGCTCTTCCTGCAGCGCATCCTTCGCTTTAAACCACTCCAACAGCACTTTAACGCCGTTTTTGTAGTCTTCTTTAACGAAGTAAAGCTGTGCAATGGTGTACTTGGTATTCAGTTCCATTGCTTCAGGAATGTCCGGCTGCTTAACCACGTTGCGGTAAGCGTCCAGTGCCTGATCGTACTTCTCTTGCGTGAAGTAGATGAAGGCATACATGTTGTACAGGTTGGCCAACTCATAGCTGTTGAGCGAACCACGACCTTCTTTGTCGCGCAGATCGTTCAGCAGGCGAATAGCTTCGCTGTAACGCTTCTCGTCTGCAGCAACTTGAGCTTCGTTCAGCTTTTCGAAGATCTTGGCTCGAATCGCCGGCGTGCGACGCGTGCTGCGCTTGGGTTTGTCTTCCTGCGCATGGGCGGCACTGATGCCGTCCATCTGCAGAGCTGGCGCCAGCAGATTGCTGGCGACCGGCGCCGCCAGCATTGCGGCAACACCCAGACTGAAGGAGCATGCCAGATTGACCAGCACCGGGCGCACGGACTTCGTGCTCACGTGAGAATCAGTCATCATTTCTCCAACTCATAGGTGAAGCGGTTCTGAATCCCCGGTACTTCAATGGGCTCACCATCCACAACACGAGGTTTGTACTTAAACTTCTCGGCTGCTTTGATGGAGGCACGCTCGAAGTAACCCGGGGGGCTACAATCCACTGGCGCGATATCGCGAGTGGTACCGGCTTTGGTTACGGTGTACTCAACCGTACAGTAACCTTCGACACCACGGCTCTGTGCACGACGCGGATAAATGGGGGCAACCTTAACGATTGGCAGATATTCACCGTCGGACGCTGACAGACCGCCTGCAGTATTGGTCATCTGCAGGGACTGTTGAGGGGCCATGTTCACCACCTCCATGTCCGGGTTTACATCTTCCATCTCCGGCTGTTCCATATCCGGCGGCGGCTCTTCAGGCTGCTGCGGCTTGTCCGGCTTGCTGTCTTTTCTGGTTTCGATCTTAGTGTCCGGCATCTGAATATCGGCCAGCTTAGTACGCGGTTTTTCATCCAGCGTCTTGTCAGCTGTCTCGATCAGATAAGGCATGATGATGAACAGCGCTGCTGTCACCAAAAATGCCAGTCCGGCACCGATCAGAATGCGAATGCTCTTCATAATCGATCAGCTGTCTTCAGTGGCCAATGAAACATCGTATACGCCTGCCGCACGGCTGGCGTCGATAACCGCAGTAACCGTCTCAGTATTCGAGGCTTTATCCGCCTGAATAACAACAGCTCCTTTTGGGTTTTCAGCGTGCATACGCTCAACAACCGAACGCACTGCGCGCTTGTCTACCCGGCGCTTATCAATCCAGATTTCATTGGTACCGGTCACAGCAATCAGAATGTTGACATTCTCTTTCTTGCTCGACGTTGAAGCATCGGGGCGGTTTACCTCGACACCCGCTTCTTTAATGAACGACGCTGTCACGATGAAGAAGATCAACATGATGAAGACCACGTCGAGCATCGGCGTCAGGTCGATTTCTGAGGAATTCTCCTCTGCACCTGCTTTGCTATGCTTTCTCATAACTGTTCTCTTAATGATCTGTTGTCAGATGGTCTTCCAAAAGCTCATTCTCGCGCTCAGCAATACTCTTGATGTAGGTATTGATGAAAACACCGGAGAGCGCCGCAACCATCCCCGCCATAGTCGGGATGGTTGCTTTTGAAACACCGCCAGCCATCGATTTGGCATCGCCACCACCTGTTACCGCCATGATGTTGAACACTTCAATCATCCCGGTAACCGTGCCGAGCAGACCCAATAGCGGACACAGTGCCACCATGGTCTGAATCATTGGCAGGCTCGCGTTGATCTTGATGGAAACTTCCGAGATCAATTTTTCGCGAATCTGCTTGGCATTCCAGGAATTTCGCTCAGAGCGAGCTTCCCAGGTGTTAATGGCGTTGCCGACGTCTTTCGACAGCCCGAACTTGTAATACCAAACCCGTTCAATAGCGAGAGTCCACATGACGAAGGTCAGGGCGGCGATGGCCCAAAGTACATCGCCCCCAGACTCCATGAATCGTCTTATGATCTCGATCCATTCATTCAGTTGGTACATCGCTTAGTTACCCCGCGCGCCCTTCTGTGTGTTCGGCAATGATGCCGGTCGACTGCTCATCGAGCACGTGCAGAATTTTCTTGGCGCGACCGCTGACGAAGGTGTGCAGCAGTACAGTCGGGATAGCGACAATCAGACCCAGTACAGTAGTTACCAGTGCACCAGAGATACCACCCGCCATCGCTTTCGGGTCACCCGCACCGAAGATGGTGATCGCCTGGAAGGTAATGATCATACCGGTTACGGTACCCAGCAGACCCAGCAGCGGTGCAACCGCAGCAATGATCTTCAGCAGGTTCAGCGAGCGCTCAAGGCGAGGAGTCTCTTTCAGAATCGCCTCAGACAATTTCAGCTCGAGGGTTTCAGCATCCATATTTGGATTCTGCTCGTGCACTTTCAGTACACGACCCAGGCTGTTGTTGTCGTTTGCCGTGCTGCTCTTCAACTGTGCGCCCACTTTCATGTCTTCGATAGACAGAACGACCAGACGCCACAGAGCAATCAGCAATGCCAGAACACCGACGGCCGTGATGACGTAGCCAACAACACCACCTTGGTGCCAGCGTTCAGTCAGCGTCGGGCTGTCAATCAGTGCAGCCAGGTAAGAACCACCCGTCGGACCCGTGGGGTCAACACCGAAGGGGGTTACGCCAGAGCTGGCAGACGCCAGATCGCTTGCCCAGCTGTTGTACGCACCGCTTGGCTGACGAGACAGAACCGCAACGGTGCCATTCTCGGGGATGTACTGCAGGTAATCGCCGTCGCTATTAACCAGGTTGAAAGTACCCACACGAACGACGTCTTGCTGGGTCTTCTCGCCACCAGCAGTAGTCACTTCGGTGTTGAACTTAACAACACGGCCAGATTCAGTCATTTCGCGCTGAAGTTCGAACCAAATACGCTCGATTTCTTCGATGCTCGGCAGATCTTCGGCACCCGCCATTTTCTCGATCAGCTCGTCTACGAACTGCTCGCGATTGGGGTACTGAACACTAACGATAGACGTTTGGAAGTTAGAGCGCATGTCGCCAGCGGTTGAGGTCAGGTGACCAAACAGCTCGGTCAGGGTGCCCAGACGCTCTTTCAACTGACGCTGTTTCTCGGTCAGAACAGTTTCGTTCTCTTCGAAAGTGTCCTCGAGTCTGGAAGAACGCTTCTCTTCAGATTCCAGCGTCTTGTTGGCCTCGTCGAGCATTTTCTTCTGCTCGTAGCGGGCATTGATGAAGCGCTGCTCACGGGCCTTCTGCTCACGTGCATCGCTCGCACCGCCCTGTTTGACCATTTGCAGCAGTTCGTCCAGCGACTTGGCTTCTTGAGCCATCACTGGGCTAGTGGCAAAAGCAATTGTGCCGCCAATTGCCAGTACGGCGGCTTTCAACAGATTACGTTTCATTATTTAGCAGCCTCCGGAGCCGGAATCGGGAGTTTCATGATGTCGATAGACGCTTGCTTACGGGCAATACGCAGACCTTTCTGGATTGCACCGCGGTAATCACCCGCGTCCAGCTCAACCCATGCACCCTGAGTTTTATCCCAGGCACCTGAGTGCTCACCGTCTGTTGTTTGGTACAACAGACCAATACGGCCTATGCGCAGGAAGTTCACGTCGCGCTCTGCGCCGTTAACCGTTGCGACACCTTTATAGCTGTCGATTTTGCGGCCATATTCATTTTCGATTTTGTAGGCTTCCAGCACTTGGCGGAATTTCTCCGCGATGCTGATATCTGAGCGGTCCATGCTGCTGCGCAGGAATTCAACGCGCTCTTTGCGCTCGTCGATGTGGAAGGGCACGTCCAGATCAACAAACTGCTCCAGGCCATCGATCATGCGGATCAGCAGCGGAGTGATTTGGCGTTGGATAACGGTAGCTTCATCAACCGCCTTTTCCAGACTGGCGATACGACGCAGCTGACCAGCAATCTGCTTCTCAAGGCGAGCGTTGTAGACGCGAAGACCATCAACCTGCTTCATCACAGTTTTGTAGTCTTGCAGCAAGTCGCCCGTTTCCGCAGCCAGGCGGTCGATGCGAACTTGTGACGCCTGTGCAGATTTGGTGCGCTGCTCGCCAACCTTGACGACTGCACTGACGGGAACAAGCGGCTTGGCAGGCTTAACCTGCTCAGCAGCGTCCTGTTCAGCGGAATACGCAGACGACGCCGCTAACACACTGGCTGTCGCAGCGACCGCCAGCGCGATTGATTTCAATCGATGCATTTTCATGGGAATTGCTTTTCCTATTTGGGACGTTTAGTGAAAGCAGAGCTTATTATCTATCTGTCAGCCGTACGTACGACCAGTCTCAAGACCGTGCTTTCATACAGCGGGACTTATTTTAATCACGGGCATTCTCAAGAATCAACGAGAAAGCTAAATGTTTCGTAATATAAAATTTAGGAAAAACAGGGGGGCAAAATTTGTTACTCCAATGTAGTTTATGGTAACAAATTGAAATATTTAGGTAACAAAAGGAGCGTAGTATATTCTGCCCCCCAGGTTACAAATCGAGCAATATTCAGCGACTCAACGTCTCGACAACAGCACGAAGGCATAGGCCGGCTGATCAGCCTCCTCCGGGTAACACTCTCGAGACACTTCTTCCCACTCGCCATCAATCGGCGGATAGAAGGCATCACCAGCGACCCTAACGGCCACTTCTGTCAGATAAATCCGCTCCACGATTGCCATACTCTGGCGGTAAAGCGTCTCTCCACCGATCACAAACACCTCGTCAACACCATCGCGCCGAGCAATGGATTTGGCGGCGTCGAGCGCCGCCTCAAGACTGGCGACAAGCTCCGCCCCATCTGCGCGAAAATCAGACTGTGACGACACCACGATATTGCTGCGCCCCGGCAGCGGACGACCGATAGACTCCCAAGTCTTGCGCCCCATGATGATCGGCCTGCCCATGGTCAACGCCTTGAAATGCTTCAAGTCGGCCGACAGACGCCACGGCAGGGGGTTTTCGACTCCGATAACACGGTCATCGGCCATCGCAACGATATGGGCAACAGCAATACTCACAACAATCTCCTAAACCGCGATGGGGGCCTTGATTCCCGGCTGAGGGGAATAGCCCTCAAATTCGAAGTCATCAAACTCGTACTCAAAAATCGACGCGGGCTTGCGATGGATAATCAGCTTGGGCAGCTCTCCCGGTTCTCTCCGCAACTGCTCCTCGACAATCTCGTCAGTAAGATGGTTGTGATAGAGGTGGCAGTCGCCAAAGGTGTGCACAAAATCGCCTACCCCCAGATCACACTGCTGAGCAATCATATGTGTCAGCAAGGAATAGCTGGCGATATTGAAGGGTACGCCCAAGAACAGATCAGCACTGCGCTGATAGAGCTGACACGATAATTTGCCGTCGGCGACGTAGAACTGGAACAGCGTGTGACACGGCGGCAATGCCGCTCGCCCGCGGCGCACATTTTCGTGAGGACTCAGCGATTCATCCGGCAGATCAGCAGGATTCCAGGCATTCACCAGCAAGCGCCGCGAATTGGGCTTATTGCGAATCATGTCCACCACTTCACTGATCTGATCAATGGTTGAACCATCCGGACAGGCCCAGCTCCGCCATTGCTTGCCGTAGATCGGCCCGAGATCACCATTGTCCAAGGCCCACTCGTCCCAGATGCTGACACCCCGATCGCGCAGCCAGTGGTTGTCGCAACTGCCATTGAGGAACCAGATCAGCTCGTAAATCACGCTGCGCAGGTGCACTTTCTTCGTTGTCAGCAGAGGAAACCCCTTCGACAAATCAAAGCGCAGTTGGCGCCCGAACACCGACCGGGTGCCCACGCCTGTGCGGTCACCTTTATCGACACCGTTGTCGCGCACATCGCGCATTAAGTCGAGATATTGCTGCATCTTATTTCCCCTGAGCCGCAGCCCGGCGGTAGGCATAAACAAAAATTCCTGCACCGAGCAGAATCATCGGCAGCGACAGCAGCTGCCCGCGAGTCATCCAGCCCAAGGCATCGAAACCTATGTGACTGTCCGGCTCGCGCACAAACTCTACAATAAAGCGGAAGCAGCCATAGCAGAACAGGAACAACGCTCCGGGCGCCAGCGCCGGACGCTGGCGACGGGTATAAAAGAAGAGAATTAAAAACAGCAGCACACCTTCCAAGGCGAACTGATAGAGCTGCGAGGGGTGGCGCGGCAGCTGAGAGGGATCATTAGGAAAAATCATGCCGAACATACTGTCCGTCTGCCTGCCCCACAATTCCTGACCGATAAAGTTGCCAAGTCGCCCGAGCCCCAGGCCGATGGGGGCCAGCGGCGCAATGAAATCCCAAAGCGCAAACACCGATACGTTGATACGTCGGGCATAGAGCGCAATCGCAACGACCACGCCCAGCAGGCCGCCGTGAAATGCCATTCCACCTTCCCATACCCGCAACAGCCACAGGGGGTCACTGAGGAACTGTTCGAAATTGTAGAACAGCACATACCCCATGCGGCCACCAAGAATAACCCCCAGCGCACCGTAAAAAATCAGGTCCTCTAGCTGCTCTTCTTTTACCGGACTCCAAGGCTGGGCACAGCGCTTTTTGCCCAAGTACCAAGCGGCGGCAAAGCCAAACAGATACATCAGGCCGTACCAGTGAATCGCCAGCGGCCCGAGCTGGACCGCAACAGGATCGATATTCGGGTGAACCAACATGCCTATAAGGCTCCGTAAATAAAGTGACTGCCGATCGCAAACAAAAACAGCGCGAAACATTGCTTAAGTCGATCGGCGGGTAAGCGCTGCGCAAGATTAGCGCCGATACGCGCAACCGGCGTGCTGCAGAGAATAATGGCCAGCAGCGCGGGCCAATACACAAAGCCTGTGCTCCAGGCTGGCAAATCTGGATGACCGAAGCCTGCCACCATATTGCTGAGGGCACCGACAATCGCAATGGGCAAACCGCAAGCCGCCGCTGTCGCGACTGCGCGCTGCATTCGCACCTGACACCAGCTTAGATACGGCACGGTCAACGAGCCGCCGCCAATTCCAAACATGGCCGACAGAAAACCGATTCCGCCCCCTGCCACAAATACCGCCGGGCGGGAGGGCAGACTGCGCCCGGGGGAGGGTTTCAGGCCCAGCATCATCTGCACAGAAATCAGCAATGCAAAAATGCCAAATACCAGCTTCAGTCGCTCGCCTGGCAGCGCCGCTGCCAGCGCCACCCCACCTACAACCCCCAGGGCGATGCCGGGCGCCAACAAACGCCACACCGGCCAGTCAACATTCCCATGGGCGTGATGCGCACGCACCGAACTGATTGAGGTAAACACGATGGTTGCCAGCGACGTTCCCACAGCCAACTGCACGGCGACCAGCGAAGACACGCCCTGCAGCGCAAAACAGTAAATCAGGGCAGGCACAATCACCAGACCCCCGCCCACACCAAACAGGCCTGCGGCAAAACCCGCCAGCACGCCTACCAGGAGATAGATCAGGATAATGGTCACGCGCGCCCCCAAGAACAAAGCTGCTATTATGGCAGCCGAAATTTTCAAAGCCAGCCAAAAAAGTAACCGCATGTGCCTGATTCTTTTATCTTGGCAGGAGTCCGCGCAACGCCCACTGGTGGTCGCTGCCAACCGCGATGAATTTTTTCAACGCCCAACCGAGGCGGCCCACTTCTGGCCGGATCAACGCGACATCCTCGCTGGTCGCGACGGCGAGTACGGTGGCAGCTGGCTCGGTCTCAGCCGCAGCGGTCGCTTTGCCGCCATCACCAATCTCCGGGAAGCGAGTGGCGGCGAACGCAGCCGTGGCGAGCTGGTTCGCGATTTCCTGAGCAGTTCGACATCCTGCGACTATTTTTTCGAGAGCGTAGAAGCGAACAAGGCAGCTTACCGCCCCTTCAACATGATTGCCTTTGACGGCCAACAGCTCGCTATCAGCCATAGCCTGCAAAGCGGCTGGCAGGCGCTGCCCCCCGGCCTGCACTGTGTGGGCAATATTCCATTTGGGGAGCACAACGCAAAGATCAACAAAGCCCTGAGCGACTTCGAAGGCAGAATGAGCAAAGATAGCGCTGCCGCGCTGCTGGCATTAATGCAGGACGACACCGAGAGCGAGAGCAGCCCCGAACCGCTGCAACGCGCCCTGTCCTGTCGCTTTGTGCGCAGCGACGTTTACGGTACGCGCTCCAGCAGCGCGCTCATGCTTGACGACAAGCATCGCTGGGATTTTTGGGAGCAAAACTTTGACGACAAGCAACGCGCAAGTGCGCTTCAGCACTTTCAGCTTCAGGGGTCGGTAAAACGCTGATTATTGACTGGGCGGCGCCAGCTTTTCCATGCCGAAATCCACCAACGCAGCCCTGACCATCAGCTTAACTTCATCGGCGGTGTCAGACTTCATCACGCGCTCCAGCAAGTCGCCAAGCTCGCTGTACCGAGCCCCGCGAACCACCGCTTTGACTTTCAACAGGCTGCTGTCATTCATCGACAACATGTCATAACCCATCGCCATCAACAGCAGCACCGCGCCAGGGTCCCCCGCGAGCTCACCACAGATGCCGACCGGCTTGCCCTCAGCATGCGCAGCCCTCACAACCGTCAGCAGACACTCCATCACCGCAGGGTGGTAAGCGTGATAGAGGTCCGCCACGCGGGTATTGTTGCGATCCACCGCCAGCAAGTATTGCGTCAGATCATTGGACCCCACCGAGAGAAAATCAACACGGCGCGCCAGCTGCTGCGCCTGATAAACCGCCGCAGGCACTTCAACCATCACACCGATCGGCGGCATACTCAGGTCCCAGCCATCTTCCAGCAGCTCATTGTAGGCCCGCCTGATCAACTCCAGCGCCTCGTCCAGCTCCTGCACATTGCTGATCATCGGCAGCATGATGCGAAGATTATCCAGCCCCTCACTGGCTTTCAGCATCGCCCGAACCTGCACCAGAAAAATCTCCGGATGATCCAGCGTGACGCGAATGCCTCGCCAGCCCAAGAAGGGGTTTTCTTCTTCAATTGGGAAATAGGGCAGCGCCTTATCGCCACCGACATCCAAGGTACGCATCGTCACCGGCAAAGGCGCAAAAGCAAGTAGCTGCTCACGATATATGACCCGCTGCTCTTCCTCACTGGGAAAACGCTCGCGCAGCAGAAAAGGAATCTCGGTCCGGTACAGCCCGACACCTTCTGCGCCCCGATCCAAAGAGCGCACCACATCAGCCATCAAGCCGGTATTCACCCAAAGCGGCATACGGTGCCCGTCCAGCGTTTCACTGGGCAGGTCACGCAACGCCTCCAGCCCCTGATTGAGGGCCATATCCTCATCAGACAGCACCTTAAAGTGCTCATACACTTCCGCCGTTGGGTTGTAGTGCACAAAACCACTATAACCATCGACAATCAGGCTGGCGTGCTCAATCTGCGTATAGGGAAGATCACTCGCCCCCATCACGGTGGGAATCCCCATGGCCCGCGCCAGGATCGCCACATGGGAATTACTGGAACCGCGCACCGACACCATGCCCACCAGGTGCTCCCTGGGCACCTCACCCAGCATCGACGCGGTCAGCTCTTCGCCGACCAGAATCGTGTCGGGCGGATATTCGGTATCCCGCTCATTGCTGGCCTGCAAATAGCCCAGCACACGGCGCCCCAAATCTTTGATGTCGGTCGCGCGATCGCGAAAGTAGGCATCATCCATGGTCTCGAAGGCGTTAGCGTGGCCATTGACGACCTGAGCCAGCGCGCCCTGCGCCCACTCGCCTTCGCGGATCTTGTCGACAATCTCCGACAGCCAGGCGCTGTCATCAAGAATCCTCAGATAGACATCGAACAAGGCCAGCTCTTCGGATGAAAGCTGTCCCTTAAGTTTCTCGCCGAGTTGGCGAATATCCTCACGCACGGCATCCAAGGCATGATGAAAGGCCGCAATCTCCGCCTCGGGTTCATCAGTACGACGACGCGGCACAGAATTGAGATCGGCACTGGGCACGACAATCACCGCCCGCCCGATAGCGACCCCAGGTGCCCCTGCAATCCCCTTGAAAACAGCCGACGCAGCAACGGAATCCGCTTTTTGACTGATCGAGCCGGTGGCTCGCGCATGAGCAATAACGCCCGCTAATTGCGCCGCCGCCGTAACCAGGAAGGCCTCTTCGTCTTCGTCAAAACGGCGACTGTCCTTCTGCTGTACAACCAACACGCCCAAGACTTCACGCTGGTGAATAATCGGCGCACCGAGAAAAGAGTGGTAGTGTTCCTCGCCGATGCCCGGCAAGAACAGAAAGTTAGGATGCTTTTCCGCGTGATCCAGGTTCAGCGGCTCTTCGCGACGTGCCACCTGACCAACCAGACCCTCATCCGGGCTGAGGCTGATCTTACCGATCAATTCAGGGTTCAGACCCTGGTTGGCGGCGAACACCAGCCGACCTGTTTCCGGGTTACGCAGGTAGACGGTACACACCTCGGTGCCCATTACTTCGGCAACACGCTGAACAATAATCTCCAGCGTCGTCTGCAGGTCGCCAGCGGTATTGACCGACTGAACGATGCCCCTCAGCGCCGACAGCATCATCGCAGAGCACCACGCTGCGCATCACGCAGCAATCTGACATGTCGGGGAGAAAGCTCCTTCATTGCCCGCCGATACACCTCTCGTTTGAAAGCAACAACCTGGCCGAGCGGGTACCAGTAGCTGACCCACTGCCAGTAATCGAATTCGGGCTTGCGACCGCAGTTAAAGCGAATATTGGCTTCATCGCCGTGCAGGCGCAGCAAAAACCATTTCTGTTTCTGGCCGATACACAGCGGCTTATTATCGCGGCGCACCAGACGCTTGGGAAGGCGGTAGCGCAGCCAGCCACGCGTGCAAGCCAGCACCTCAACATCGTCTTCGCGCAAGCCGACCTCTTCATACAATTCCCGATACAGCGCCTGCTCCGGCGTCTCGCCGTCGTTGATGCCGCCCTGAGGGAACTGCCAGGCACTTTGACCAACCCGGCGCGCCCACAACACTTGGCCGTGCTCATTGGCAATCACGATGCCAACATTGGGACGAAAGCCATCCGAATCAATCACATGCTCACCTGTTTGTATCTTTTTTCTAGTTCGATCTATTGTTCCATAAATCGGCGGGACTGGGAATTCGCCACCACCTTACAAGGGCAGGTGCAAAAGCCCATAGCAGCCGTTATGCTTGCCAGCCTGCAACAGGAGACTGCGATGACACTGGCTATATTTGACCTTGATAATACCTTGCTCGGTGGCGACAGTGATCACGCCTGGGGGGAATTTCTGGTAGACCGCCAATGGGTGGATGCCGAGGAGCATCGCCAGCGCAATGATGAATTTTATCGCCAGTACCAGCAGGGCGGTCTGGATATAGACGCCTACCTTCGCTTTGCACTCGGTCCCATCGCCGGTCACCGCGTTGAAGAACTGCAGCCCCTGCACGACGATTTTATGGCGAATTATATCGCCCCCATGCGATTACCGAAGGCAGAACAGCTGATCGAACATCACCGTGCGCAGGGCGATACGCTGATGATCATTACGGCTACCAATCGCTTCGTCACCGAGCCGATCGCGCGAGCGATGGGCATTCAGATCATGCTGGCCAGCGAGGCCGAAGTCGTCGACGGGCGCTACACCGGTAATAGTGAGGATATCCCCTGTTTCCAGGGCGGGAAAGTCATACGCCTGCAGCGCTGGCTGCGTGAAAATGGCGAGACATTGGCGGGCAGCTACTTTTATAGCGATTCACACAATGATTTGCCGCTACTTGAGCAGGTCGATCACCCGGTTGCGGTAGACCCCGATGATCGCCTTCGCGAAGCCGCTAACCGCGCAGGCTGGCCAATTATCAGCCTGCGCTAACGGGTTTACTCACACTGGGCGTCGTAGTCTTCGGCGCTCAGCAGATTCTCCAGCTCGCTAACATCGCTGGGCTGAAGACGGAAGAACCAACCATCGCTGTAGGGATATTCGTTAACGGTTTCGGGGCTTTCTTCCAAGGCGTCATTCACGGCAATCACCTCACCGGCGATGGGCGCGTAGATATCTGACGCCGCCTTCACCGACTCAACGACGGCCGCTTCTTCACCCGCGCCGTACTCGGAACCCACTTCCGGCAGTTCTACAAACACCACATCACCGAGCGAATTCTGAGCATGATCCGTAATGCCCACGGTGACCGTGCCATCTTCTTCCAGGCGCGCCCATTCGTGGCTGCTGGCATATTTCAATTCGCTGGGGGTATTGCTCATGGAGCGCTCCTACCAAAAAAGGGGGAATTTGCGCGCATTTTAACGCCGTAGTCGGCAAATACAAAGGGGATCAATGCAAACGACTGGCGCGAATACTCAGCATCACAGGCACCAGCCCAGCCAGCACCAAGGCCAATGACGGTAACGCAGCCATCTCCCACTGCCCTTCCGCCGTCATTTCGAAAATGCGTACGGCCAGCGTATCCCAGCCAAAGGGGCGCAATAGCAATGTTGCCGGCATCTCTTTCATTACATCAACAAACACCAGCACCAGCGCGGTAAACACACCCGGCCGCAACATCGGCAAGTACACCTCACGCAACACTCGCCAATTTCCCGCGCCGAGAGTTCGCGCCGCCTCGGGCAAACTGGGCCGCACCCGCTCCAGAGCCGACTCCAGCGGACCGCTGGCCACCGCCAGAAAACGAATCCAGTACGCGGCAAGCAGAGTCAGCACCGACCCCAGCAGCAGCGGCTGTGGATCAAAACCCAGGCTCCGCTGCAAAGGCGCCAAGGCATTGTGCTCAATCCAGGTGAAGGACATCATGATTCCCACCGCCAGCACGGAGCCCGGCAGGGCGTAACCCAGTTGTGCCGCAGCATAGATATTACCGCCGCGCGGCGAGCTGAAGCGTCGGCAGAAGGCAAGAATCAGCGCCAGCGCGACGGTCAGCCCCGCGGCCATCCCCGCCAACCAGAGCGAATGTCCCAGCAGATCAAAGAAACGGGCGTTGAGTTGCTCAGCCCCCTCACCGACAGCCCACAGCAGCAATTGCACCATCGGCAACACAAACGCCAACAACAACACCAGCGAGCAGTAAGCAAACAGGCAAGCGCCAAGCAGAGGCGATGCCTGATAGCGTTGGCGATGTTGCAATCTGCCGCCCTGCACAAACCGGCTGCGCCCACGCGACTGCCGCTCGGCAAACAGCGTCAGCGCCACAAACAGCAATAACAGCGACGCCAGTTGCGCCGCTGCCTGCAGATTGAAAAAGCCAAACCAGGACTTATAGATCGCCGTCGTGAAGGTATCGAAGTTGAAAACGGCGACCGTACCGAAATCGGCCAGGGTTTCCATCAGCGCCAGGGCGATCCCGGCGGCGATCGCTGGACGCGCCATAGGCAGCGCCACTCGCAGAAAGGCCTGTCGACCGCTACAACCCAGCACGCGAGCCACTTCCAAGGTTTCGGTGCTCTGCGACAGAAAAGCACTCCGCGCCAGCATGTACACATAGGGGTAAAGCACCAGGCCGAACACCACAATCACACTGGCCGTGCTGCGCACATCCACCCCCCAATGGGGACCGAGGATGCCGCGCAGATAGCCTTGCAAGGGGCCGCCGAAGTCAAACACGCCCAGCACCACAAACGCCATGACATAGGCGGGCACAGCCAGTGGCAACATCAGCAACCACTCAAACCAGCCACGCCCGGGAAAGTCGCACATGGCAGTACACCAGGCCAGACTGACCCCCAGCACCGTGACCAGCAGGCCAACCCCCACCATCAGTATCACGGTATTCAGCAGCAGTTGCGCCAACTGGGTGTCAGCCAGATGCTGCCAGACGTCTCCCTCCGGGCTTGCCCAGCTGCTCAGCAGCACCAGTACCGGCACCAACACAGCGGCCACCAGCAGCAAACCCGCCGCACGGAGTAACAGCAGCGCCGACGGCCGCCGACTCAGACGCACACCAGCCGTCGGAGCGACGGCAGCCTCACTCACCCTAGCGGTATCCGGCGCGATCCATCAGGCGAATCGCCTCAGCCTGAAGACGTCCCGCCTCAACCACAGGCACATCGTCACCTTTGAATGGGCCCCAGTGTTTCAGCAGCTCCGAAGGCTGCGTATCAGGGTTTACCGGAAACTCCTGGTTGAGCTGCGCAAAGGCCTGCTGGGCCTCCGGGCCGGACAGCCACTCCAACAGCTGCTTGGCCAGACCCGGCTGTTTGCTGGCAAGGGTGACACCGGCACCGGAAATGTTCACATGCACACCGCGGTTCAATGGCGCCTCTCCACTTTGGTTTGCCCAGAACAGCTCTACCGGCAGCTCAGGATTATCTTTCTGCATCCGCGCCAGATAATAAGTATTCACCAGACCGACATCACACTGCCCGGCCGCAATAGCTTCTATCACTTTGTTATCACTGGAGAACGGCGGAACAGCGAGGTTATCGACCCAGCTCTTCACAATCTGACTGGCCTTTTCCTCGCCGTTTGCCACCATCATGGTCGCTACCAGCGACTGGTTATAGACCTTTTTGGAGGTACGCAGGCACAAGCGACCCGACCAGACCGGGTCGGCCAACTGCTCGTAACTGCTCAGCTCTGCGGGATCGACGCGCTCGGTGGAATAAACAATGGTGCGAGCCCGGATCGACAGACCAAACCAGCGCTCCTCGGGATCGTGCAGCGAGGTCGGCACATTGGCTTTAAGCACCTCAGATTCAATCGGCTGCAAAAGATCCATCTGCGCCGCCTGCCACAAATTGCCCACATCCACAGTCAGCAGGATATCGGCGGGGGAGTTTTCGCCCTCGGCCTGCAGGCGTGCCAGCAACGGCCCCGCCGAATCGGTGACGTAGCGAATTTCTACGCCGGTTTCCTCACTAAAGGTGTCAAAAATCGGCTTGATCAGCTGCTCAATGCGGGAGCTGTAAACCACCAGTTGCGGACCGGCAGGCTCCTCCGTGCGGCTGCATGCAGCCACAGACAGCAGGGTGGTAATAATCAGCAGCAAACGAAGCTTCATCAGGTAACACCTATATGTAATTTGTAAGAGCGAACAGGCGGACAATGATAATTATTATCATTAAGTGACTCAAGAGCCTGCTCGCAGAGATTGCTGCGCTAGCGCCCCAATCCCATCGCACGCGCGATGACTTGCCGCTTCAATGGCACAGCCTTATCCAGCCACCGCATCCCGACATTCCGCAGCATGCGCAGCGGTGCGGCATCACTCTCAAACAGATTCTGAAAACCCTGCATGGCGGCCATCATCGCGAGATTTTCTCCCTTGCGGCGACGCTGGTAGCGAGCCAGCACGCCACTGTCGGCAAGGCTCAAGCCCCGCGCCAGTGCGCGCTGACACTCTTGCGCCAGCACCTGCGCATCACCAAAGCCCAGATTGATACCCTGTCCTGCCAGCGGATGAATGGTGTGCGCGGCATCCCCCAGCAACACAATCCCCTGCCGGGAGTACTGCACGGCATGGCGCTGACGAAGCGGAAAACGCACCCGCCGACTGGTGGCAATCACCGCCCCCAGGCGGTACTCAAAATGCCGCGCCAGTGCCGCGTTGAACTCGCTGTCATCCATTGCCATCAATGTCTCGGCAAAGTCAGGGGTCGCCGACCACACAATTGAACTGTAGTGCTGGCTGCGATCGCGATCCGGCAAGGGCAAAAACGCCAGCGGCCCTTGAGGCAGAAAACGCTGCCAGGCGGTGGCCCGATGCGGTCTTTCGGTTTCCACCGTACAGACGATGGCATGGTGGTGGTAATCCCACTCCCGAGTCTGAAAACCGCCCCACTGGCGCATCCTCGAATTTGCACCATCAGCCGCAACGATCAGCGGCGCACGCAGCACCCGACCATCTTCCAACTGCAACTCCCCGCCATCGCCCACGGCCTGCCAGGCGGCTACCGGCGCATTGAACATCAAGCGTACGGACGTTTCCCTCAGCTTGTTGATCAGGGCAGCCGTGATCAACCGGTTCTCAACGATATGGCCCAGTGCCGACTGACCGACATCGTCGGCCGAAAAATGGATTTCACCGGTACCTTCCGCATCCCACACCTGCATATTGCGGTAGGCGCAGGCGCGGCGTTCGCTGATGGCTGACCACACGCCAAGACGGTCAAGGAACGTCCGCGACGCCTCGGTGAGAGCACTGACGCGAGCGTCATAGTCGAGCACGCTTTCATCCAGCGGCGGCCAGCCCTGACGCTCAGGCTGGGCATCGATCACGGCAATCTTTAGCGGTGACTCGGCCATTGCCAGCGCAAACGCACCGCCCGCCAAACCGGCACCCACAACAATCAAATCGTATTTTTCAGCCGAGGCAGTCACCGTGGCAGCTCTCCATCACGCCCATTCATGACCCCCGCCGCACGGGCAGTGAAACGGGATTTTAGCGGCGGATGACTATCCAGCAGAGCCAGCCCCAAGTTGCGCGCCAGACTCAGCACCGGCTGGCGGTTACTGAACAGCCGCGTGACGCGATCGGAGAATAGCGTGGTCAGCAACTGATCGCCGTACTGCCCTCGAAGATAGCGCTGCAGAACGGCCAACTCTCCCGGCGACTCACCGGTTTCAGCCGCTGCGCTGACCTCTCGCGCCAATGCATCGGCATCGCGCAGCGCCAGATTGTAGCCTTGACCGGCCACCGGGTGCAGCGCATGCGCCGCATTGCCCATCACCACAACATGGCGACGCACCTGCTCCTCTGCCACGCTGAGCTGCAGGGGAAAACGTGCTCGCTGGCCGACTTTTAACAAACGACCCAGGCGATAGCCGAACTGCTCTTGCAGGCGACGCAGAAACTCCTCGTCGCTCCAGTTTATGGCTGCGTCCGCATCGTCTTCCGGAAAGGTCCACACCAGCGCCGATCGCGATCGGCCCTCGTCATCGGGCAGCAGCGGCAACATTGCCATTGGCCCCTCTGCGGTAAAGCGCTCGTAAGCCATGCCGTCATGGGCACGCTCTGTTGCGATATTGGCGATTACCGCCGTCTGCGCGTACTCATCAACCTGCCGATGGATACCCAGACGGTCGCAAAGGCCCGAGGCCGCCCCATCAGCCACTACCAATAATTTGGCCGACAGCGACTCCACGGCATCTGCTCGCCGTACATCCAATGACGCCGCTCCGACGTTCAGGCTAACGGCCTCAACCGTGGCCGGAGAGATAAAATGCACGTTGGTATGACGACGCAGGTGATTCAGCAGAACATTGCCCAGCCAGGCATTTTCCACCACATAGCCCAGCGCCGGCCACTGCAGCTCCTCGCAGCGCATCATCGCACCGCCGAAATGACCGCGATCCGATACCTGAATCTGCGTGATATCCGCCACGTGGTCGCGCAGCGTTGGCCACAAGCCCAGCTCGTCATAGATACGCCGACTGCCATAAGATAGCGCGGTTGAACGGGCATCGAAACTCGGCCGATACGTCGGCCCCTCGGCATTCAGTGGCGGCAGCGGGAAGCTTTCCACCACCGCAACGTTCAGCCTGCCACGACTGTGGTGATGCAGGCACAAGGCCAGACTGGCCCCCACCATGCCACCTCCGGCAATCAACACATCGTAATCGGCACTCACCGACGCGCCTCCGCCATCAGTGCTTCGATGTCATCGGCGGCCTTTGGCACGCCACCGGTCAGAATTTCACAGCCGTCGCGGGTCACCACCACATCGTCTTCAATGCGAATGCCGATGCCACGCCAGCGCGCCTCGACATCACAATTATCCGGTGCAACATAAATGCCCGGCTCCACCGTCATGACCATGCCTTCTTCCAGCACTCGCCACTCACCGCCCACCTTGTAGTCACCGACGTCGTGAACATCCATCCCCAGCCAATGGCCCGCGCGGTGCATATAAAAAGGACGGTAGGCCTCCGCCTGAATCAGCGCATCGCGCTCACCCTGCAACAGCCCCAGTTCCAAAAGTCCTTCGGTGATCACCCGCACCGTTTCCTCGTGGGGTTGATTCCAGTGATTGCCTGGACGCGTCGCTGCGATGGCAGCTTCCTGTGCCGCGAGCACAATGTCATACAGCGCCCGCTGTTCCGGGGAAAAGCGACCATTGGCCGGGAAGGTACGGGTGATATCTGCGGCGTAGGCCTCGAATTCACAACCTGCGTCAATTAACACCAGGTCGCCATCACGAATCGCACTGCTGTTTTCCACGTAGTGCAAGATGCAGCCGTTTTTACCGGCACCGACAATGCTGCTGTAAGCGGGAAAGCGTGCGCCCGCCATGGCGAACTCGTGCTGAATCTCTGCCTCGAGCTGATATTCGTAGACACCGGGCTGACAGAAGCGCATCGCACGGCAATGGGCCTCGGCGGAAATTTCTCCGGCCCGGCGCATAATGCGCAGCTCCGCGGCGCTTTTGTACAGACGCATATCATGCAGCAGGTGGTCCAGGTCGAGAAACTCTCCCGGCGGCTGCGCGCCGCTGCGCACCTTGGAGCGAATCACATTTACCCAGTGCATGACCTGCTGATCGAACTCAGTGTGGCGGCCCATGGCGTAATACACTCGCTGCCGCCCCTCAATCAGGCCGGGCAGAATGTCATCAATATCACCAATGGGGAAAGCGTCATCGGCACCGAACTCTTCACAGGCGCCTTCCGGCCCGGCGCGATAGCCATTCCATAACTCCATCGCGGGATCGCGCTCGCGGCAAAACAGGATGTATTCACCCTGCTCTCGACCCGGCAGCAACACCAGTACCGCCTCGGGCTCGTCGAAGCCACTCAGGTAAAAAAAGTCGCTATCCTGACGAAAAGGGTATTCCGAATCGCGACTTCGGGTTTGCAGGCTGGCCGACGGCACAATGGCAATACTGCCCGGCTCAAGCAAGGCCATCAGATTTTTGCGACGACGCGCGAATTCCTGTTTGCTGATCCCCATACCGCCTCTTCTCTCTGTTCGCTGCACTCTCCAGTGCGCTATGCCCGTCTCTATCTACGGCGAACGGGCGCTCTCTGATTGCGGCCTCAGTGCAAGCGTGCCGCTGAACCTTTTCCCGGCGCGTCGCGATTGCATTCAAGGAAAATGCTCATTGCCACCACACGCACATATTCGCTGATTTCCACCAGATCCTGCTCGCCCTCTTCATGTTCGGCCTCGTCGGCGGAAATCTGGGCGATTGCCGCCAAGTCACTCAGCGCCTCACGACTGTCTTCCGACAGGGCGTCAAAGTTCGCGCCCTGGCCCTTGCGTTGCTTACCGGCCATCGCAAATCCTGTCAGGAAACCTTGCACCCATTGGCCGAGGCTGACAATACGCTGACTGAGGTCCAGCTCGTCGCCGGGCAACAACAATTGCAGGTCGAGATTTTCCGAGCTGAGCGCCGCCAGCGCATTGCGATAAACATCAAACAAGGCATCGCCCTGCTCGGGGTTCGGCGTCTCAACATCCAGCAGTTCGCCACAGTGCTTCAACCAGGCTTCGCGCTCAACGCGACCGCCTATCGCCAAAAAACCCACAGCGTAACCGTGCAGTTCAGCAGGCGGCTGCAACGCACCCATACTCAAAAACAGATTGGCTAACTCGTCGTGGTCGAGATTGTCTGACATTGCGCTCCCCGGCGTCATTTCAGGCAGGAAGCGCATGGTAGCGCCGATTGGGTCTAAAATCGAATAATGGAAAGCCCCTCAGCGTTGACCCGCCAACAAGCCGCAATCTACTATTGTGCGACCTTGCCCGGCGACGGAATGTAATAAGATGGATGATCGACAGCTACAATTGCTGGAACGAAAAGTCGATGAGCTGATCCAACTGTGCGAACAATTGGACCGCGAAAACCGCGCACTCAAATCCGACACTCAAGATTGGAAAATTGAGCGCGAATCGCTGATAGAAAAAACCGACACTGCCCGGGCCAAAGTCGATGCCATGATTCAGCGCTTACGCGCGCTGGAGAAAGACAGCTGATGGCCGCCTGACGCCCAATGGAGACACGCCGTGAGCAAAGAGACGGTCATCGTTAAAATCCTCGACAAGGAATATCAGGTCGCCTGCCCCCCCGATGAACAAACGGGATTGCTGGAAGCCGCTCGCTACCTCGACCAGAAAATGCGCCAGATTCGTAGCTCAGGAAAAATCATTGGCCTCGAGCGAATCGCCGTGATGGCCGCCCTGAACATCAGCTACGAACTTCGCGAAGCCAGCAAAAGCGGCGTCAGCAGTGGTCAGGAAGACGCCGCCAGCAAGCGCATTCACGACAAAATTGACGAGACCCTCCACCGTTGCCGACAACTGGATATCGGCTAAGCCTTTCGCAGGTCGGGTGTTAAGGCCCGCCAGCAAACGGTATACTTACAACACCCTGGGATATTGGCTAGGCCGTCTAGACCCCTGAGCCGATGCTTTTTACCCCGGAACAAACCAGTCGGTACTTGTGTGCATGTCCGCGTGACGGAAAGCCTTATAGTGCCACGGCGAGTTCCACCTTGAACCGCTGGGTTCAAGGGCCACGCGGCCGGCGGTATCTCGGGGCCCTTATCCTTCCCTGTCTTGTTGCCATGCCATCATGACCAGCAAAGCCCAGCTCCGCCAGACCCTGCGCGCTCGCCGTCGAGCACTGAGCACACAGCAACAATCGATTGCGGCACGGGGTATCATCAAGCAGCTGAACAAGCTGGCAAGCTTTCGCAAGGCACGGCATATCGCCTGCTATCTCGAAAATGATGGCGAACTTGGCACGCAGCCTCTGCGGCGGGATTGTCAGGGACGGGGCATCGCCTGCTATCTGCCTGTTGTGCATGCCGAGGCCGGGCACTTCTCCATGCGCTTTCATCATCACCGCCACGGCCAGAGCCTGCGCAGCAACCGTTTTGGTATTGCCGAGCCAAATGCCTGGCGCAGTCCGGCCATGCCCGCTCGCGAACTCGATATCGTACTGATGCCTCTGGTGGGGTTTGATCGGGCAGGACAGCGTCTCGGCATGGGTGGCGGCTTTTACGATCGCGCACTGGCTTTTATCGCCCGCCGTCCACCGCCGCGTAGGCGACCGCTGCTGGTTGGCGTGGCACACAGCTGCCAAGAACTCGCGCAGTTACCGCACGAGCCCTGGGACGTACCACTGGATATTATCGTGACCGAGCGGGAGCTGATTCGCCCCCGCAGGTAAACCTCAGCTCAGGAATTGCTGATAGGCGAGATTATCGCTCTCTTCATGATACGGGTAGGCGAGCTTCTCCAGGAAAACCTCAATCGCCTTCCGCTCTTCCTTGGTCGCCTGCAAACCCACCAGTACACGCCCGTAGGCCGCACCGTGATTTCGGTAATGGAACAGGGAAATATTCCAGCGATTGCCCAGACGCGTCAGGAAGTTCATCAGGGCGCCCGGACGCTCGGGAAACTCAAAGCGATACAATAGCTCGCTCTTCACTGCCGCCGGACGATGCCCGCCCACCATGTGGCGAATATGCAACTTGGCCATCTCGTTGTCGGTCATATCCTCGACGGGATAGCCCAGCTCGCGCAGTGACTCGACCAGCTCTTCGCGGCCGCTGCCGCCAGCCGCCACCGCTACACCCACAAAAATCTGCGCGTCGCGGTCGTCGCCGAAGCGATAGTTGAACTCGGTGATATTGCGCTTGCCCAGCGCCGCACAGAACTTTTTGAAGCTGCCCGGCTGCTCGGGGATCGTCACACTGAGGATGGCCTCGCGTTGCTCGCCGATTTCGGTGCGCTCAGAGATATAGCGCAGGCGATCAAAGTTGGTATTGGCGCCGCTGTCGATAGCCAGCAGGGTTTTGCCTTCGCAGCCTTCCTGCTCGATATATTTCTTCAGACCCGCCAGCGCCAACGCTCCGGCTGGCTCCGCAATCGAGCGGGTGTCTTCAAAAATATCCTTGATAGCCGCGCAGATTTCATCGGTATTGGCAGTAATCACCCCATCGATGGTCTTGCGCAACACCCGGAAGGTTTCCTTGCCGATTTGCGCCACAGCCACGCCATCGGCAAAGATACCGACCTCTTTCAGGCGCACCCGCCGCTGCTTTTCCATCGCCGCTTTCAGACAGGCAGCGTCTTCAGGCTCGACGGCAATCACTTTGACCTCGGGGCGAACATACTTGATGTAGGCTGCGACACCGGCGGCAAGACCGCCGCCCCCCACCGGCACGAACACCGCATCCAGCGGCCCGGTGACCTGGCGGAGAATCTCCATCCCCACCGTTCCCTGACCGGCGATCACCTCGGGATCATCGTAGGGATGGACATAGACCATGCCCTTTTCCTGAACCAGCTTCTGCGCATAGGCGGAGGCTTCGTCGTAGGTATCACCATGCAATACCACTTTGCCGCCGCGCGAGCGGACCGCATCCACCTTGATCTGCGGGGTGGTGCGCGGCATAACGATAGTCGCTTTCACACCCAGTTTCAGCGCCGACAGCGCCAGGCCCTGCGCGTGATTTCCCGCCGACGCCGCCACTACACCCAACTTGCGCTCAGCCTCGCTCAGGCTGGCCATTTTGTTGTAGGCCCCACGCAGTTTGAAGGAAAATACCGGCTGGAGATCTTCCCGCTTGAGCAGAATCTGGTTCGCAAAACGCTTGGAGAGCAGGCGCGCCTCATCAATTGGCGACTCAATCGCCACGTCGTAAACCCGCGCGTCGAGGATTTTCTTGATGTAGCTCTGCGGCATAACTCTCCAGCTCCTGTTGCCCCGCGGACCCGTCGGCCCGCGCAAATGGAAGCCAGCAAGTCTACCGCGTCACCGCCCGTCACACCATGAAGACAAAGCTCGCAGGCAGAAAAAAGCCCGCCGGAGCGGGCCTGGGTCAGGCAGCCATTCGCTAACCGTTCAAACGCCAGCCAAAGCGAACTTCCGCCGACGCCGCCTGCGGGATACCGCCGAGGGTTTCCGGCTCGAAGCGGCACTTCATGATGGCCTCCAGCGCCGCACTGTCCAGACGCTCAAAACCGCTGCTCTCGACCACTCTGCCGCCGATAACCTGACCGTCAGCATCGATATCAAACAGCATGCGAACCATGCCTTCCTGCCGCAGCCGGACGGCCGCACGGGGATAGCTGGGCTTGTTGCAGCTGTTCCAATCCACGCTCGCCCCAATACGTTCTGCATTCGCGCCGGGGCGCGGCAGCGACTTCACCTCTTCAGGCACTGCCGCTATCGCCTTTTCTCTTTGCTCTGCGCGCTGCCGATCCTGAACGCGCTGGCGAGCCAACTCGGCCTCACGGGCGCGGCGCTCTGCCTCCAGCGCACTCTGCCTTGCGGCCTCAGCCGCCGCCTGCGCTTCGGCCAGTGCTGAAGCCTGCTCTGCGAGGACCGCGTTCTGTTCCTGCTGACGCAGAGCCTGCTCGCGCTGGCTGAATGCGCGATCCAGACTGGCCTGCCACTGATTCAATGCCCGTCCCTCATCGTCGGCGAGATCGGCATCCGCCAAGCTCGCCAACACCTCAACGGTTTCAACACCGCCACCTTGCGACGCATCACCGTTGTCAGCAAGTTGCATAAACCATGCTGTGGCCGCCGCCACCGCGCACACAGCCAGCAATACCACCGCAATAAAGGTTTCCGCCGACTGAACCAGGTTCTGTTTGGCACTGTCGCCGTGCAAAGTTGACTCGATCGCTGTATTCACGCCCGCCCCCTATGCCGTCAAGCCAAACAGACGGCCGATACGACCGAAAATACCGCGCCGATCGGTCTCGGGTTTCGGCGGCGTTTTGGCCGCGGCCAGACGCCGAGTCTGCTCAGGGTTTTTCTTGAGAATATCAAAGCGACGTACCGCAAGATTGACGCTGCCACGAAGCAAGCCCTCACTGATGGGTTTGCTGAGAAAGCGGTAGATTTGTCCGCGATTGATCAATTCGATACCGTGACCGGCATCGGCCCTGGCGGTCAGAACAATCGCCACCAGCGCAGGATGGTGCTCGCGCAATGCCGCCAGCAATTGCGTTACGCTCTCGCCGCCTACCGCCAACTCGGTAATGATGACGCCAATATTCTGCTGCTCCAAGACATCCAGCGCGCTGTCGAGATCTGTCGCCGTGAAGACCGGCCGATCTTTGTGCAACACTCGCTGCAATACATCGCGGGTAGTGCTGTCCTCGTCCAGCACCAGAATCCCGGTCTGATCCGCATCAACGGCTGGCGCCGCAACCGCCGCCTCCGACTCTTTAGCCAGCGCCTGCGCCTCGGGCACCTGGTCCACTTCCGACGCCTTTACCGCTGCGGCAATGGTTTCGCGCAAGTCATTGTTCGACCAAGGCTTGTTGATAAAACGAAAAATCTCGCCATCATTGATCGCACCTAGAATCGCGCTGAGATCGGAATAGCCGGTCAACAAGACTCTGATCGCCCGCGGTCGCAGCTCACGCGCGCTGCGCAACACTTCCACTCCGGTCATCTCCGGCATACGCTGATCGGAGACAATCACATCGAAGTCCTTCTCCTTCAACAGCGCCACGGCATCGGCGCCACTGTTTGCCGTGCACACCTCATAGCTACTGCGGAACAATGCCTTCAACGCCACGAGAATACGTGGCTCGTCATCGACAAACAGAATGCGCGCTTTACTATCCGCTGCGGTTGTCATACTACCCACTCCTTTATGCCTCACTCTCACTGAGAATGACGCTTTCTTCTGTCACTACATCCCCTGCGGGCTGGCTCGCAGCACTAATCGGCAGACTCACCCGGAATTCCGTACCCTCGCCGGGCTGCGACTCCACGGTGATCTGGCCGCCATGATCCTCGATAATGCGGAACACAATTGACAGCCCCAGCCCCGTGCCTTCGCCAACCGGCTTGGTCGTAAAGAAGGGCTCGAAGATATGTGCCACCGTATCGGCATCCATACCGCAGCCGGTGTCGCGCACCTTCACCACGGCATTGTCGCCATCGCGCTCGGTCGTGACAGTCAGCGTTCCCTGTCCGTCCATCGCCTGAGCCGCGTTATTGATCAGATTCAGGAAAACCTGGTTAAGCTGGGATGGCGCGCAACTGATATCCGGCAACTCGGCAAACTGCTTTTCAACGACGAGGTCTTTGATCTGGTTCTGACAGATTTTCAGCGAGGTTTCGACCCCTTCATTGAGATCGAAAAGTTCGGTGTGGGAGCGATCGACACGACTGAAGTTCTTCAGACTCATGACCAACTCAGCGATCTGCTCCAGACCATACTGAGCATCCCCCAGCAGCATATCGAACTCTTCGCGGCTTTCTCCGTCGATCTGCTCCTCCATCGAGGCCACCAGCTCTCGCACGATGGACACATTGCTGTTGGCATAGCCCAGCGGTGTATTAATTTCATGCGCAACACCCGCCACCATCTGACCGAGCGATGCCATTTTCTCTGACTGAATAAGCTGCGCCTGTTGCAGGCGAAGATCGTCCAGTGCCTGACTCAGGTCCCGGGTGCGCTCAGCAACCACCCCTTCCAGGTTAACGTTGGCATCCTGCAGTTCCAGGTTGAGCTGATCCAGCTCCTGGAAGCTGCCCCGCAGTCGCCAGGCAATCAGACCAAAGGCCAGCAACAGCGCAGCCGCGTATACCGCCAAGGTGAGCTTGTTGCGATCAGCCGTCGCCTGTAACTGGGAAAAATGGTTTTCATATCGCGATGAGAGGTTCGCGAGCGCACTGGCGGCACCCGCCTCGGCAATCGTATCAAGCTGCTGCATCAGCTCATCGCGAGTAAATCGCAGACCATCAACCGTGTCCTGAAGCTGAGACAAGGCGATTAATGCCTCGCGATCATCCAGACTGCTCGCTTGAACAGTGATGGTCGCGTTGAGCTGATCAATGCGCTCGGCGTTATCGGCATCCGACAGCAAGCTGTAGGCGGTGGCTTCCTGCAACAAGCGTTTGATATCACGCTCTAACGCGGGGCTGTTATCGATGGCCGGCGCGCTCAGTACCGAGACACCGCCGGTACGCATGCCGGCAAACAACAGCCGGAAGCGGCGCAGCGCATCGCGGTAGGGCTCGAGCAGCTTGAGCTTTTCTTTCGCACTGGCCACATAATCATTCAGCGCGCGGTCGACCAGTGGCGACTGGCCTTTCATACCCGCCTGCCCTGTGGCAATCGCATTCACCTCTGCCTCAAAGCGCTCGGCGGCCGCCAGCATGGCGATGGGCTCACCGTCGAGCTGAAGCGGTGCGCGGACGATGGCGTGATTAAGCTGTCGGTCAGACAGCTGGAGTGCATCGAGCTGCTCCATCCGCACCACATGCAGCCCCGCCTCTAGCGGATCCCGAAGGGTTACCCACAACAGATAGCCCAGCATGGAAAATGCGAGAACAACAGCGACAGGGGCCAATACCCGCTGAATGCGGAATCCCCTTTTTACAGGCGCATTACGCAGCCCGTCTTGCGACGTCTTTTCGACTCGGCTCATGCGGTCTCCTACCAACCCCGGGTGTCAGAGCGCCAGCTGTTTCCGCTCGCTACTCCATTTTTATTCTTATTGGCGACCGTTTAGGTATTTATACGACTTCTTTGATCGCCAGATTAGTGATAGCCGAACGCTGGAGCATAAAAGCTCACCCGGAAAATGTCTAGGTAAGCCAAAGACCTGGCATTGCCCCCGCGCGCCAGCTTGGACTCGCCATCGTCACAAGCGCTGCTTTATACTGATCGCTTTGCAGCCCACGAACAGTCCGATTATGAATCAAGACCAGCTTAAGCAGGCGGTGGCCGCCGCCGCCATCGAACAGGTAAAAGACGCCATTTACGACGGTGAAATCATCGGCATTGGCACTGGCTCCACCGCCAACTGCTTTATTGACCTGCTGGCCGACTTCAAGAATGACATCAAAGCCACCGTCGCCAGCTCAGAAGCGTCGGCCGAGCGACTGCGCGGCCACGGCATCGAGGTGATGGATCTGAACAGCGCAGGCACACTGGCGGTGTATGTAGATGGCGCCGACGAGAGCAACCACCGACTGGAATTGATCAAGGGCGGCGGCGCCGCGCTGACCCGCGAAAAAATCGTCGCGGCGGCCAGCAAGAAATTCATCTGCATTGCCGACGAGAGTAAATTGGTCGACCAGCTGGGCGCCTTCCCCCTGCCAGTGGAGGTGATTCCCATGGCACGCAGCTACGTTGCCCGCGAGCTACTCAAACTCGGCGGCAACCCCATTTACCGGGAAGGCGTGGTCACGGACAACGGCAACATCATCCTCGACGTCTACGACTTCATGATCGCAACCCCTCAGAAAACCGAGGAAACCATCAACGGGATTACCGGGGTTGTCACTAACGGACTTTTTGCGCTGCGCCCTGCCGACTTGCTACTGCTCGGCACGCCCGAGGGTGTCAGAACCCTGCAACGCTAAACCCTGCTTTCAGGAACACCGACGATGTTCAACAATATTCTGATTGTCTGCATTGGCAACATTTGCCGCAGCCCCACCGTCGAATACATGCTCAAGCACAAGCTGGCCGGCAACAAACCTAACATTACCGTTCACTCGGCGGGATTGGGCGCTCTGGTCGATAAACCGATCGATGAATCTGCCGCTGCGCTACTCAGCGAGCACGATATTAATCCTGACGGACACAGCGCACGACAACTGACACGCGAGATGCTGACTCAGGCAGACTTGATCCTGACGATGGAGCAACGCCACATTCGCGACATCAACAAGATGGCCCCCCAGGTCGGCGGCAAGACGTTTCTGCTGGGCAAGTGGTCACAGAATCAGGAAGTGCCCGACCCCTATCGCAAAAGCCGCGAAGCGTTCGAGCATGTCTACGAACTGATGGATACATTCACCGACGACTGGATGAAGTATCTATAAGCGCCGCGAGTGCGGCGCTCGACGTGTCGATCAGGGGTGCGAGGCCTTACAGGCTTCCATCATGCGCTCAACCGGCTGCACCTGATTCATGGTGTAAAAGTGGATGCCCGGCGCACCGCCCTCCAGCAGTATCTGACACAGCTCGGTCACATACTCTTCGCCAAAGGCCGCAACACTCTCAAGGTCGCTGCCATAGCCTTCCAGCTTGCGACTTAGCCAGCGCGGAATTTCCGCTCCACAATTCCGCGAGAAACGCGCCAGATTACTGTAGTTAGTAATTGGCATAATGCCGGGGTAAATCGGCTTGTCGATACCCGCCTTCTCGCAGGCATCCAGAAAATAAAAATAGGCATCGGCGTTAAAGAAGTACTGGGTGATGGCACTGTTGGCACCGGCATCCAGCTTATCTTTCAGAAACTGAATATCCTGATCATAACTGGGCGCATCAGGGTGAATTTCCGGATAGGCGGCCACTTCCAGCTCGAAGTGATCGCCGGTGTGCTTGCGAATGAACTCCACCAGCTCGCGGGCGTAGATCAACCGCGTCGCTCCCATTCCTGAGGGAATATCGCCGCGCAGCGCCACAATGCGGCGCACACCCGCCTCACGATACTGCTCGATCAGTGACAGCACCTCAGCTTCTTCATCACCACCGAAGGACAGGTGCGGAGCCACATCAATGCCCGCCGCGAGCGTTTCCAGCACAATGCCTCGGGTATTGTCGCGAGTAGAACCGCCAGCACCATAGGTGACCGAGAAAAAATCCGGATCGAGAGCATTTAATTCGGTGCGCGTCTGCTTGAGCTTGTCGCGACCGGCTTCGGTTTTAGGAGGAAAGAATTCAAAACTGTAGCGCTTGGACATGGCGGTATCCGCTTATTCTGGGATGTTAAAACTGGCGTACCCGGCTGTATCGGGCAAGCAGCCGGGCAGCAGCGCCGCCCGACTGGTATGGCTTCGCCGAGACGGCTTAGTACTTGTAGCTGTCCGGCTTGAAGGGGCCTTCCACCTTCACACCGATGTAGTCGGCCTGATCCTGACGCAGCTTGGTGATCACACCACCAAAGCCCGCCACCATATGGGCAGCCACTTCTTCGTCCAGCTTCTTGGGCAGCACTTCAACGGTGATTGCGCCGTCTTTCAGCTCCGCTTCCAGATCGGCAAAGCGACGCTCGTACAGGTAGATTTGCGCCAGTACCTGGTTGGCGAAAGAGCCATCCATGATACGGCTGGGGGGACCCGTCGCATTACCCAGATTCACCAGGCGGCCTTCTGACAGCAGGATCAGGTGATCGTTGCTGCTGCGGTCGCGGTAAACCACGTGTACCTGGGGCTTGATCTCGTCCCACTCCCAGTTCTTGCGCATGTACGCCGTGTCGATCTCGTTGTCGAAGTGACCAATGTTGCAGACCACACAGCCATTTTTCAGCGCGGCCAGCATATTGGCATCGCAAACGTTGACGTTACCGGTGGTCGTCACCAGCAGATCAGTGTTGCCCAGCAGGTCGCGATTGATGCTGTCGGCACTGCCGGAATTAATACCATCGATGTAGGGCGATACCACTTCAAAACCGTCCATGCAGGCCTGCATCGCACAGATCGGATCGACTTCGGTTACCTTCACGATCATGCCTTCCTGACGCAGCGACTGAGCAGAACCTTTACCCACATCACCGTAGCCAATTACCAGGGCTTTTTTCCCTGACAACAGGTGGTCGGTCGCACGCTTGATGGCGTCATTCAGGCTGTGGCGGCAACCGTATTTGTTGTCGTTTTTCGACTTGGTGATCGAGTCATTCACGTTGATCGCAGGCACTTTCAGGGTACCTTTGCGCAGCATTTCCTGCAGGCGGTGCACACCTGTCGTCGTCTCTTCCGTGATGCCGTGAATCTTATCCAGCATCTGCGGATATTTGTCGTGCAGAATGCCGGTCAGGTCACCGCCATCATCCAGCACCATATTAGCATCCCAAGGCTGACCATCTTTCAGAATAGTCTGCTCAATGCACCACTCGTACTCTTCTTCCGTCTCACCCTTCCAGGCAAAAACCGGAATGCCCGCAGCGGCAATCGCAGCGGCGGCATGGTCCTGCGTCGAGAAGATGTTGCAGGATGACCAGCGCACTTCCGCGCCCAGCGCGATCAGCGTCTCGATCAGCACGCCGGTCTGGATAGTCATGTGGATACAACCCAGAATTTTCGCGCCAGCCAGCGGCTTGCTGTCACCGTACTTTTCACGCAGCGACATCAGCGCAGGCATTTCGCCTTCAGCGATGCTCAGCTCTTTGCGGCCCCAAGCGGCCAGTGAGATATCAGCCACTTTATAGTCGCTGAAGTTTTCCACGGCAGTTACCGTTGCAGTCATGATCAATTCCTCATCGTTGTCGGATTGGGCGGGCGCTTCTACACCGCCGCTTTCAGCGCTTCGGCGCGATCGGTTTTTTCCCAGCTAAACGCCGTGCTGGTCTCGCTGCGCACTTCGCCGTTTTCTTTCCACTCGTAGGTGTGCTCGTAGGGCTCGCGACCAAAGTGACCGTAGGCCGCAGTCGGCTGATACATCGGGTGCGCCAGGTCGAGCATGTTGGTAATGCCGTAGGGGCGCAGGTCGAAGACTTCGCGCACGGCAGCAACCAGCTTCTCATCGCTGACTTTGCCGGTGCCGAAGGTATTGATGGAAATCGAGGTCGGCTCTGCCACACCGATGGCGTAGCTCACCTGAATTTCACAGCGGTCAGCCAGGCCGGCGGCGACGATATTCTTCGCCACATATCGACCGGCATAGGCTGCGCTGCGATCCACTTTTGAGGGGTCCTTGCCCGAGAACGCACCGCCACCGTGACGCGCCATGCCACCGTAGGTATCCACGATAATCTTACGGCCGGTCAGGCCACAGTCGCCCACCGGCCCACCGATGACAAACTTGCCAGTCGGGTTGATGTGAAACTGGGTGCCCGCGTGCAGCAACTCGGCGGGCAGCACGTGCTTGATGATTTCCTCACGCACCGCTTCCTGCAGGTCGCTTTGGCTGATGTCCGGGTTGTGCTGGGTAGACAGCACCACCGCATCGACCGCGACCGGCTTGCCGTTTTCGTAGCGCAAGGTCACCTGGCTTTTGGCATCCGGGCGCAACCACGGCAGCACACCGTTTTTACGCAGGTAGGCCTGACGCTCCACCAAGCGGTGAGAGTAGAACAGCGGCGCAGGCATCAGCGTATCGGTTTCGTTGGTCGCGTAGCCGAACATCAGGCCCTGGTCACCGGCGCCCTGATCTTCGGGACGCGCGCGATCAACGCCCTGATTGATGTCCACCGACTGCTTGCCGATGGCATTCAGTACCGCGCAGCTGGCGCCGTCAAAACCCACGTCCGAGCTGTTGTAGCCGATGCCGGTAATCACGTCTCGAATAATGTCTTCGAGGTCGACATAACAGGAGGTGGTCACTTCACCGGCAACAATCGCCATGCCGGTTTTCACCAGCGTTTCCACCGCCACGCGCGCGTGCTTGTCGCGGGCCAGAATCGCATCGAGAACCGCATCAGAAACCTGATCGGCCATTTTGTCCGGGTGGCCTTCCGAGACCGACTCGGAGGTAAACAGACTGTATTCCGACATGAAGTGTCTTCCTCATCATTGTGGCCGATAGGGCCTGTTTGCTTATTAGCCGTCCGACTTCAAAAACTGCCGAACCTGTACGCGAAAACCGTTCAACTGGGCCAGATACACCGACGGCCCTTCTTCCAAGCCACTGCCAGTGGCCCACTCATTCAATTCTTCCGGCGCGATACCCAGCCACAGATCACCGCAGGCTTCCCGCGCCCAGTTCTGGTCGTGGGGGCAAAGCTCCGCCACACAAAACACCCCGCCAGGACGCAGCAGGCGCTGCGCATCGCGGAAGATATCCGCTGGCGAAGGCACGTGGTGCAGCACCATGTTCGCCACCACACAATCTGCTGTCGCGCTCGGCAACGCCGCGCTGCGGCTGTCGCCTAACAAGCAGCGCACATTATCCAGTGACTGCCTGGCAACGTACGCCTGCGCTTTGGCCAGCATCGCCTCGCTGTTATCCAGCGCAATCACCTGGCGGTAGCGCGGCGCCAACTCAGCCAGAAACGCCCCTTCACCGGGACCGATCTCAATGGCCAGCTCACCGCCCTCAGGCTGAGCGGCGCGCAGCATTTCCGCTGCGCTGGGGCCATACACCCCAAAGGCCACCATCTGTTCCTGCTGCTCACCAAACTCCCCGGCATGCTCGGCAAAAAACGCGCGGGAGCGCTCGGCGCGCTCGGCGACGACCTCTCCAAGACGCTGCTGCTGACCATCGTCCAGACCAAGCTGATCAGCCGCGTTAAGCACGGCGGTGTGCAGCTCCCGCAGCGCGGCCGTTTCGGCCTGCCAGTTGCGGCGGTAAAACAGGCTGTTGCCCTCGCGGCGACGAACCACCAAACCAGACGCTGCCAAAATTTTCAGGTGATGGCTCATACCGGACTGACGGACATCCAGGATCTGACACAGCTCCTGCACGCTATAAGCATCGCGACTCAATACCCGCAACACCTGCAGGCGCAGCATATCGCCGCCCGCCTTGCACAACTGCAACACCATGGCGCTGATATCGCCCCCCGAAGGGGGACGCGAGGGAGATTCTGAGGAATCTGCGGGCGTCATCGGGCAAGAGCTGGCTTCCATGGCGCCGCAGTGTAACAGCCTTTCAGGCTATATCAAAATATTTTGATATAGATTACAGCGTTGTCATTAACGGGCAATCAACGCCGCTCTCGGCGCGGGTGCCGACGGCATCGAATGACGGAGAATACGCCACACCACCTGCCCAAACTGGCGGGGTAGCGAGCCGGTATTATAGTGCTGGCCATAACGTCGACAGATCTCCTGCACGTCGAGGGAAAGCCCCTGGTAGCGGTGCGCGGGCACGGTGGGGAACAAGTGGTGCTCAATCTGATGACTCAGGTTACCGGACAGGATATGGAACCACTTGCCGCCGCGCAGATTGGAGGAACCCCGCAGTTGACGCAAATACCAGTGCCCGCGACTCTCACCATCCAGCACGGAGCGATGAAACACCTCGGCATCGGTGGTGAAATGGCCGCAGAAAATAATGGTAAAGGTCCAGAGGTTGCGAATCAGGTTCGCAACCAGATTACCGCTCAGCACGGTGAGAAAGAACGGCCCTGCCAACAAGGGAAAAAGCAGGTAATCCTTGAGCAGCAGGCGGCGGCTTTTCCGCCACACCGGACGAAACTCACGTCGAATTTGCGCCCAGCTTTTGCGGCCATTCAGCAGCTTGCCCAACTGCAACTCCTGAATGGCGACCCCCCACTGAAACAATAGCGCCAACAGGGCGGCGAAAAGTGGCTGAAGAATAAAAGCCGGATGCCAGCGCTGCTCTGGGAACAGACGCAACAGGCCATAGCCCACGTCATCGTCGACACCTTTGATATTGGTGTAGGTGTGGTGCTTGTAGTTGTGGCTTTCGCGCCAGTTATCGCTGGTGCCCACCGTATCCCACTCGTAACTGGCTCCACTGAGCGCAGGATCATTCATGAAATCGTACTGGCCGTGCATAACATTGTGGCCGATTTCCATATTCTCCAGAATTTTGGAAATACCCAATAACAGGGTTCCCAGCAACCATGCCGGCGGAAAAATGCCCGCAAACAAGAGACCGCGACCGGCAAACTCCAGATATTGCTGCACGCGAATAATCCGACGGATATAGCGCGCATCGCGCGCTCCCACATCAGCAATGGCCTGTTGCTGAAGCGCATCCAGCTCGGCACCAAAAGCCGCCAGCTCTTCGGGACTCAATGCCCGGCTTTTACTCTGACTCATCTCACTGTCCTCATAGATCCAGCTCAAGATCGCTGTTCGCCCGGCTCACACATAGGCGGACGGCACCCTGGCCTCGCAACGCTGCACCGTTAAGTTCGTTCACACTTTCGCCGCCGCGCTGCTGGCAACTGCAGCTGTTACAAATTCCCATTCGACAACCGTGCTCTGGCGACAAACCGGCGTCCTCTATCTGCTCCAGCAGCGATTGACGATTCGATACCCGCAGGGTTTTGCCGCTGCGCCGCAGCACCAGTCCGTAGAATTGCTCCTCGGCCTCGTCGTCGATGGTCGCGAACGATGGCGTAAAGGCTTCAGCACGGAATTCCTTGCCGACACCGCCCAGCAGCTCGCGCGCCGCGGTGACAAAGGCGCCACCACCACAGGCAACGATCGACGCAGCGGGATACGCCCCTGCCAGCCGCGCCGCCAACGCCGCATCCAGCCGCCCGCGCTCCGCATCCTCGCGCTCTTCGGCGGCGTTGCAAAAGCGGCTGACCCGAAACCCGGCATGCTCCGCCTGCAGGCGGTTCAGCTCTTCCGTGAAGCAAAAGCGGTCGGGCTGTTTCTCCCAATACAGTAACTCCCCCTGCAAAGAGCGCCCCGACGTCGCCATCGAGGCAAGCAGGTTGTAGATCGCCGTGATACCACTGCCGGCCGCCAACATCACCAGCGGGCGCGCCGCGTCGCTCAGCAGCCCGGTCGCCAAGTCGCCGTAGGGCTGACTCAACTCCAGCACATCACCGACCTGCACGTGATCGTGGAGAAAATTACTCACCAAACCACCGGGCTCTCGCCGCACGGTCAAGCAAATATCACGGCCACTGGCCAGCCGGGACAGACTGTAGCTGCGACAGTGACGGCGGCCAGCGATATCAGCGCTCAGGGTGAGGTGCTGACCGGCAGACACCGGGCCCAGGTTGCGGTTGGGGCGCAGCGTCAAGGTCAGCGTATCGGCGGCCTCCCACTGCGCAGCCACCACCCTGGCAAAGACCCGGCGCCAGGCAGCAGTGCTCCCCAGCTCACGAGACCAGAAGTCGTACTGCCCCTCAGTCATAAACGCGGCGACGAGCCCACCCAACAGGGGTTTGCGTGCAATCAGGCCCTCTGCGGAAAATAGAAACGGCGATGTCATAGGCCACCTCAACTGGTGATTTTTCGATCAATATACACTTGTATTTATAAGTGTCAATACACTTGTATATTCATGTGTATATTTACCTGTATATACGAACGTTTCCTAAGCCCCTAAACTAGGCTGACATTCACAACCAGCAACACGTGGAAACGATGAGTATTCGGGCAAGACGAAGCACCAAGAAGACGGACAGCGGCCGCCAGCGCCGACAGGTGACAGAACAGGATTTAATGGATGCCGCCGTGCGGCTGCTGGGCGATCACCGCAGCGTATCGACCCTGAGTCTCAGGGAAATTGCCCGTGAGGCGGGGATCGCACCCAATAGCTTCTACCGTTATTTTCGCGACGTCGATGAGCTGACCGTCGCACTGATCGATCAGGCCGGGCGAGCACTGCGAGGCATTATTCGAGAGGCCCGCCAGCGACTGTCCATGGAGCGCAGTGCTATTCGCACGTCGGTGGAAGCGTTTATGGAGCAGCTCGATGCCGACGAGAAATACCTTCAGGTATTGCTGCGGGAAATGTCGACGGGATCAGATGCCTTCCGGGAGGCTGTGGAAAATGAACTCACTTATTTCGAGGATGAGTTGCGCGATGAACTGGAACGCATGGAGAAGCTGACCGGCCACGCGACCTACGAACCCGCACTGACCGCCAAGGCCATTACCCGTCTGGTGGTGGCCATGGGTGCCAACGCAGCCAACCTTCCAAAGGATTCACGCGCCGCGCTTATCGACCAGACCGTCGTCATGATCCGCATGATTATGGAAGGCTCCCAGTCACTGGCCAAAAAGCACCGGCGATCAGCAAAGTAACACCCATAAAAAAGGGGCCAAGAGGCCCCAAGAAATCAAAAGACTGTCGTCTTTAGATGCGCTTAAGAACAATGGGCAGGTCGTCCGCTGGCTTGGGCAGGGGAACGGTCTGCATGCTGTCGCTGTAACCGTCTGCCAGACGGAATTCGTAACGGCGCAGGAACTGGTGCAGGAAGTTCTTCACCTGCATCAGCGCAAAGTGCATACCGATACATTTGTGAGCACCGCCGCCGAAACCGACAAAGCTGAAGGTATGACGCTTGTGCTCGTTGCGCGGCTCCAGCCAGCGATCAAGATCAAACTTCAGCGGGTTATCCCAGTACTCTTCCATGCGGTGAGTGTGCTGCGGGGTCATAAACAGAATCGTGTTTGCCGGAATGCGGTAGCCGCCCAGCTCACACTCATTGATAGTGCGGCGTTGCATCATCATTACAGACGGATGCAGACGCAGTGCTTCTTTCGCGGCAATTTCTGCCAGCGGCATTTTCTCCAGATCTTCGTACTCAAGAAACTCTTTATCGATCGCCATCGCTTCGTCACGCAGGCGCTGCTGAGCCTCTTGATCCTGACCCAGGTAGTAGAGCAGGTGGCTTAGTGCACTGGTGGTCGTGTCGTGCGCCGCAAACAGCAGGAAGCTCATGTGGGCGGTAATATCTTCGTGGCTGAAGAACTCACCGTCTTCCGTTTTTTCCTTGGTGAAGTAACTGAAGGTATCGGTACCGTTACCCGCACGGCGCTCGTCAATCAGGCTGTAGAAGAAGGACTTCAGCTGACGCTCACCCTTTTTCGCTTTGTAGTGCAGCGTGCCGGGAATTTCCTTCTTGATGATCCCCATCATGCCATTGGCAACATCGGTAAAGGTCTGATTCATCGACTGGGCGCGCTCGTCGCCTTTATCCAGACCGACGAAGATCGTTGCCGCGACGTCCAGCAGGTTCTGCTTGATCGCCGGGAAGAACAGCATCTCCTCGTTCTTACCCCAGCTTTCAACAGCCTCGGCAATCATTGGCCCCATGGTGTCGATGTAGCCTTTCATCGCATCGTTTTTAAATGCGGTCTGCATCATCCGACGCTGGAAGCGGTGCTCGTCGTGATCACGCAGCAGCAAAGCGCCTTTGTAATAACGACCCAGCGAGCCCATGTAACCCATCTCTGCTGAGAAGTTTTTATCCTTGTCCAGATACACTTCTTTGTAGAGATCGGGGCCAACCAGCAATACGCCCTTGAATCCCGCCAGGCCAAAGCGCGAGACATTACCAAACTCGCGGTACTGCTTATCAATAGTGCCGTACAGGTCTTTGACGAGCGCAAAAGTATGTCCAATGATCGGCATACCAAATGAGCCGGGGATGTGTTGCAGATCCGTGCAATCCGGAGCCTGTTTGTAATCGGTGTTTACAGCGGTGCTTGCCATGGCGTCATGCCCTCCGAAGGGGGTCGTTATCAATTTATTGGTGCCCATCATAGAAGGGCTTATGATACATATCAAGCGTTCGATATGAATTATATTTCATCTTAAGGTATAGTTGGCAGCGCAAATTTGTACGCACTGAAAGGAACTGGCAAACCGTGAGAAAAGTTGACCACGACAGCCGTCGTGAAGAAGTGGCTGGCGCCGCCGCCAGACTGATCGCGGAAAAAGGTCTGGAAGCCCTGACGACGCGGGCCCTCGCCAAATCCTTGGGGTGCTCTATTGGCGTCCTCTCTCACTACTTCAGCAGCAAAGAAGAGATCGTTATCGCCGCCTTCCGCTGGGCGGACCAGCGCATTGACCTGCGTATGCAGGAAGCCATTGCCACCGACAACCCCGGTCTGGACAGCTTTTTTCCGGTCATCAAAGCCGGCCTGCCACTGGACGAGGAATCCGACCTTGAGTGGCGCGTTCGCCTGAATTTGCACAGCTTTGCACTGACCCACGAAGACAGCTTCTTTGCTCAGCGGGAGAAGGATCAGCATTTCAGCGGCCTGATGCTGGAGATGATCGCCAGCATGCAGAAGCAGGGAAAACTGCGGGATGATCTGAGCGCGGAAGACATTACGCATATCGCCTTCGACCTTGTCATCGGCATGGCTAAAAACCTGCTGATGCTGCCGCTCGAAGAACGCGAAACGCGCGCCGCCTACTTATTCAGAATGATCGAACAGCTGCGCCCCCCTGCTGACCCCTGCTGAGCGGCGCAGCTTTCTCGTTTAGCGACTCTTATTGATCACTTCTTCGGCATACCACGTCATCATGCCGATTTTTTCTTCCACAGTTTTGGTATCGGGCTCCGAGGCGTACACGTCGCGGAATGCCACCAGCACCTCATCCACGCCAATATCCTCAAGCCGCTTGATTCCGTCGGCACTGTAGGCTTCTGCCGTCATAGCCTGGAATTCAAAGGGCAGGTGATCGCGGCCGTACTCCACGCGGAACTCATTAATCTGGTCGATCATGGCCTTGATTGAGTCCAGATCGCCACCGGCGGCAATCCAGCCATCCCCCAGACGCGCGGCGCGGCGCAGAGCAGGCTTGGAATGACCACCGACCAGAATGGGCGGACGCACACTGGGTGGCGGGCAGATTTTCACTTCGGGCACATCGAAGATCTCGCCCTTGTAGCCAAAATACTCGCCGCTCATCAGCCCGTTGATGATCTCAATCATCTCGTCCATACGCTTGCCGCGGCGCTCCCAAGGTACATTTGTCACCTCGAAGTCCTCGGCCCAGGGACTGATACCGACACCGTAACCAAAACGGTTATTGGTCAGTACCGCCAGCGTTGACAGCGTTTTGGCGATCAAGACCGGCTCATGTACGGCCAGTTTATGCACCGAGGTCGTAAAGCGGATTGTCTCGGTTTGTGCGGCCAGATGGGCCGTCAGCAGGAAGGGTTCCATAAACGGAACACCGTCCAGAAACTCACGACTGCCGTCGCTGTTGTAAGGGTATTTGGAACTGGCCTCTTTGGGGTAACAGATGCTGTCAGGCATGGTAACGGTGTCAAAGCCCAGCTTTTCGGCTTCGACGCTCAGCGGCACATACTGCTCCACGGGGCACATACTGTGGTGGTAGGCAAACTTCATGCAGATTTCCTTCTTGGCATTATTTTCCAGGATTCGCGCCGCGGCACCGCACGGCCAGTCGAGCACTACTATAGATCGGCAGGTAACGGCTCGATAACCTCCGAACGGATGACTTTACGCAGTCCAGCCGTCTTTGGAGCAAGCGTCACTATCGGCCAAAGCTGCGCCAGCATCGGCGCCAAGCCCGCGAAATAAAAGGAATTTCTTGCTAAGCTTCAGACAAGTGACCACACCACAGAAAAAGGACGATGACCCTGAGCGCCGCCAAAGACACTCGCAGCCACCGTACCCGCGACAGCATTGTCCGCGCGGCGGAAACCCTGTTCGCCGAACAGGGTATCGACGGCGTGTCGCTGAACACCATCACCCGCGCCGCCGGTCAGGCCAATCGCAACGCGGTGCAATACCACTTCGGGAATAAAGATGGTCTGCTCCAGGCGATCTTTGACAAACACGGCCCGGCACTGGCAGAGCGTCGCGCCAAACTGATCGACGAGCTGCTCAAGCAGGGCATGCCAGCCGCGCGCCTGATTGCCACCGCCATTGTGGAGCCACTACTGGAGAAACTGGACGATGCCGACGGCGGCGAAGCCTACCTGCATATCAGCGCCGAGCTGATTGCCAGCAATACCCTGGGCTACGCCCTGCCGGAAAAACATTCCCTGCAGCTTACCCGCGAGACCAAGCTGGCTAATCTCACAGCCCAGGAGCTTACCCAACTGCCGCCAGAGATCGCTCAGCACCGTATTCTGCTCATCAATGTGCTGGGGTTTCACGGCATTTCCGACCATGCCCGGGTCCGCCACAACGATACTTACGACCCACTGATTCGCGACACTGATTTTATGGCCAGCAACCTGATCGACAGTATGGTTGCCATTCTCGAGGCACCGCCATCATCGAGAAGCCTGGATATTCTTGCCCGCCGCCGGGCACCGAGGGAGGGCTGATCATGCGCGTGACCTTTCTGGGCACCAGTGCCGGCACCCCGACCCGACAGCGCAATGTCACGGGCCTGGCGATGGCGATCGATGACGCCCGCGACTGGTACCTGTTCGATTGCGGCGAAGCCACCCAGCACCAGTTACAGCACACCCGCTACACCACCGCCAGACTGCGCGCCGTTTTCATCACCCACGTGCACGGCGACCATTGCTACGGTCTGCCGGGGCTGATTGCCAGCGCCAATATGAGTGGCCGCAAGACACCGCTCACGATCTGCGCCCCCGATGGTATCGAACAATTTATCCGGGCGACGTTTCTGCACACCGACATCCGCGAGCTGCGCTTTCCCCTGCATTTTGTCCGCAGCGACTTGCCAGATTTCAGCTACGATGACGGTCAGCTGCACGTCAGTGCTCACCTGCTGTCGCACCGGGTACCCTGCTTTGCCTACCGCGCAGAAGAGCAGCCGCCCCGACACCTGCTGGAGGCCGAACTGGATGAAGCGGGCTTGCCCAGAGGCCCGCAGTGGAATCGACTGCAACGGGGTGAAGATGTGGTATCCGAGTCTGGCGAGCTGTTCCGTAGCCATGATTTCAGCCGTCCGGCCTGGCCGCCGCGCAGCATTATTGTGGGCGGCGACAACGACCGGCCCGAACTCCTGCACGATGCGATGTGCCGCAGCGATGCGATGATTCACGAAGCGACCTTCAGCGAAGAAGTACTGGCCAAAGTCGGCCCCAAATACATGCACAGTACCGCCGCGATGGTTGCCAAAGCCGCCAGCGAGGCCGGACTCCGCCAGCTCATTCTCACTCACTTCAGCCAGCGCTACCGCCTCAAGGGTGGCGACCATGTCGAGCACAGCATTGATGACTTGATCCGCGAAGCCCGCAGCTATTACGAGGGCAACTTATACATGGCGGAAGACCTGCACAGCTACCAACTGAACCGCGACCGCCAATTGTATCGGCTCGATGAACCCGGGCATTAAAGCCCCGTTGACGACAGTGCATCCAGCGCCGCCAGTTGACGCTCCAGCTCATCACGCACCCATTGGCGATTGGATGCGCCGGGGATAAACAGCGCCGGCGGGCGCTCCAGCTCCAGCGCCGCCAGACTGGCCGCCGCCACTTCTTCCGAGGTCTGCCAGAATTCCTCCGGCACCGTGCTCTTATCAAATTCACCCAGCGCTTCCCGGTAGTGGAAGTCGCTGTGGGTGTAGCCCGGACACAGGCACTGCACCACGACTCCGGCACTGCGCTCTTCCTTCGCTAGGCATTGGCTAAATGCAGAGAGGAATGCCTTGCTGCCGCCATACACTGCCGCGCCCTTCATCGGAATCAAGCCCGCCAGCGAGGCAACATTGACGATCCGCCCCCGCCCCAGCTCTGTCATATAAGGCAGTGCCGCCCGGCACAGGGCCACCGTGGCGGTGCAATGCAGGTCGACCATTTTCTGCTCCAGGTCGAGATCGCTGTGCTTCAAATTACTGTGTGTAGCAAAACCCGCATTGTTGATCAGGATGCTGACAGGACCCTTTTGACGAATGGCTTCCAGCACTTCAGCCACGGCCACTGGCTGTGTTAGATCCAGAGCCAGAGTGTGGATATCGCAGCCCGATGGCCGCAGCTCGGCCGCGACCGTTGCCAGCTTGTCGGCATCGCGGCCGACCAGAATCATCGCCTTGCAGCGCGGCGCCAACTGCTCGGCAAACGCGCGACCGATGCCGGCGGAGGCGCCGGTGATCAATGCAATATCGGAATTTTTATTTGCTGCCATAGTCCATCTCGTATCCACTGTATTCGGGGGAACAAATTCTGCCCGTATGCAGCGCCAAGGGAAAGCCGAAGCGACGATTCCCAGGCCACGACGCGACAACGGAGACCATCATGCGATCATATTTACTGAGCTATGCGGCAGGGAATGTCGGCGGATTACTGAACAGCCTGGCGCTTTGGCTGGCAGGCAGCTACGGTCTGACCGCCGCACTCGGCGTGAGTATCGGCCCCTCACTCTCACCCGAATGGCTCTACCCAAGACTGGTCTGGGGCGGCTTGTGGGGCCTGCTGTTCGCAATGCCCTTGCTCGCCCAACACTGGCTGCGCAGAGCCCTGCTGTTGAGCCTGCTGCCCAGCGCTGTGCAACTGTTTATCGTCTTTCCCTATCACTCGCCTTACGGTCAGGCGGGACTGGCACTGGGCACACTCACCCCGCTGGTGGTGTTACTCGCTAACGCCGTCTGGGGCGTCGGCACTGCCCTCACCCTGCGACTGAGCCGCTAGCGCCTCGTAGGCGGCTTCCCCCCGCGCCGCCACAATGGCGTCGCGGTTCTGCAACATCAACAGTGACCAGGCCACAGACTCCAGCCGCTGGCGCTCGACCTCAGGCACACCCGCCAGCACAAACAGCTGCCGCTGAGGGCTCTTGGCCTTTGCCAGCACCGTGATGCCGACAAACTGCTTTGCCACCCCGATATCGTCCAGATCTGGCACCCGCAGGCGAACATCGCTCAACTGCGGCTGCAGCTTCTCCACCGCGTCGGTAAACAGCGCGCGCAACACACCGCTGACCGCATCGCGCCCAGCCAGACGATTTTGCAGGGAAATCGACGGCATACGGGTTTTGCTGCCCACCGCCGTGTGGAAGGCGCCTTCATACTGGTGCTCACCACATAGCCATTCAGGCGCCGACGCCCGTTCGCTGTCGGGAAAATCACAAGCCCAGGCCGCAGGAGCCAGCAGCAGGAGAGGAATCAACAGTCGCAACATAATCGGGCCTTATCGTTTGTAAAAGTATGCACTCTAAAATGAGGAGCCGGGCTGGCGCAAAAATTCTTGCTCTTCCGGCGTGGAGTGCCGCCCCAATACCGCGTTGCGGTGAGGGTATCGGCCAAAGCGTTCGATAATTTCCGCATGGCGGCGGGCAAAGTCCATATTCGTGGGCTTTCCCAGGCGCTCGAACAAACGCAGAGACTCGCGCTGAATCCGCGGTGACTCGCTGTGCATAAACGGCATGTACAGAAACACCTGCTGATCGCCGCTGAGCGAATCATCCACGCCACCCGCAATGGCTTCCTGCGCCAGCACTAGCGCCGCCGCATCGCAGGCAAAGGCGCGTGCATCATCGCGGTACAGGTTTCGGGAAAACTGATCAAGCACCAGAATCTCCGCCAGTCGCCCCTCAGGAGAACACCGCCAGCCGTATAGCTCTCCAGCCGCGCCAGCACGATGGCACTCGGCAAATTGCCGACGAATCTGCGCATCGACATCGTCGCTGCGACCAAACCAGTCGCCCGGCTCCAAGGTATCAAACCAGAACGTCAGTACCTGTGCGGCATCCATGTTCCCTTCTCCCGGCAGTAGCACGTTCCCAGCATAATCGATTGTTGCCCCCAGGCCCACGAAGCGTGGGCAGCGGCGCACAGACACTGGTAAAATACTCCGCTTTACGTACTCAGCCATCCTGGAGAACACCATGGCCAAGGCCAAAGCCCCGAATTTCGAGTCTGCACTCAGTGAGCTGGAGCAACTGGTTCACACCATGGAATCGGGCGAGCTCAGTCTGGAAGACTCCCTCAAAGCCTTTGAGAAAGGCATGCAGCTCAGCCTCGATTGCCAGAAGGCACTGGCGGATGCCGAGCTGAAAGTGCAGGAGCTGACCGCGCAGGATACCCACCCGGACAGCGACGAATGAGTGACAGCTTCAGCGATTACCTGCAGCGCAGCCAGCAGCGTCTGCAAGCGGCACTGCCCGGCAGGTTGGGCCACAGTGGCAGTGAGTTCAGCGATGCGGAGGCCAGCGCGGTACTCCACCGCCTGTTTGAGGCCAGCGAATACAGTCTGATGAACGGCGGCAAGCGAGTCCGGGCGACGCTGGTCTACGCGACCGCCGCCGCGCTCAGCGAAAGCAGCAACGACGCGGTGCTGGATGACTGCGCCTGCGCACTGGAAATGATCCACGCCTATTCACTGGTGCACGACGACCTGCCCGCCATGGACGACGACGATCTGCGCCGAGGCAAGCCCACTTGCCATATCGCTTACGACGAAGCCACGGCCATTCTGGTGGGCGATGGCCTGCAAAGCCGTGCCTTTGAGTTGTTGGCAGACCTGGATCTGCCCGCCGAGCGCAATCTCGCCATGGTTAAACTACTGGCAGCCGCCAGCGGACCGCGCGGCATGGTTGGCGGCCAGGCCATTGATCTGGCCAACGTCAATCGCCAACTCGATCTGAGCACGCTGCAAACCATGCACCAACTGAAAACCGGCGCATTGATCCGCGCCGCCGTAGGCCTCGGTGCTCTCGCCGGGGGTGCCAGTGCGGCACAGCGCCAGCAGCTCGATGACTACGGACGCGCCATCGGCCTGGCTTTTCAGGTGCAGGACGACATTCTCGATATTGAGAGCAATACCGAGGTGCTGGGCAAAACGCAGGGGGCGGACCAATCGCTGAACAAGCCCACCTTCCCCGCCCTGCTGGGCATGGACGGTGCCAAGCGCCTGGCCCGCGAACTGCACGACGATGCCATCTCCGCACTGGGCGGCTTTGGTCCGACGGCAGAACCACTGCGACAACTGGCGGCGTATATCATTGAGCGCGAGCACTAATCGGCATTTCTACACACGCTGCGCCGTGTCGCTGCAGGGCAATTGGTTTACAATTGCGGCCTTTGCGCCGTCAGGTTAGAGATTCATGTTTCGGAAAATTCCCACGCAACGGCCGTCGACCCCACTGCTCGACGGCATCGCCGACCCCGACGATCTGCGCGGACTGGACGAGCATCAGCTACCCCAGCTGGCGACAGAGCTGCGTGAATTTCTGCTGTACTCGGTCGGCCAGACCGGCGGCCACTTCGGCGCAGGCCTCGGCGTTGTTGAGCTGACCGTCGCCCTGCACTACATCTACAACACCCCCGACGACCGGCTGGTGTGGGATGTGGGCCACCAGTGTTACCCCCACAAAATTCTCACCGGTCGTCGCGAGCGTATGCTGAGTATGCGCAAGGCTGGCGGGCTGGCAGGCTTCCCGAAACGCGAGGAAAGCCCTTACGACACCTTTGGCGTCGGCCATTCCAGCACCAGCATCAGCGCCGCGCTGGGGATGGCGATCGCCGCCCGCCAGCAGGGTATCGATCGCCGTACCGTCGCAGTCATCGGCGATGGTGCCATGACCGCGGGCATGGCTTTTGAAGCCATCACCCACGCCAGCCATACCGGCGCCAATATGCTGGTGGTACTCAACGACAATCAAATGTCGATTTCCAAAAACACCGGCGGACTGAACACCTACTTCTCCAAAATCTGGGCGTCAAAAACCTACAACCAGTTGCGCAGCGGCGGTAAGTCGGTACTGCAGAAATTTCCCGGCCCGGCCAAGGAAATCGCCTCGCGCCTGGAAGAATACATGAAGGGCATGGTCTCCCCCGCCACCCTGTTCGAGGAGCTGGGCTTTAACTATATCGGCCCCATCGACGGCCACGACCTCGATGTACTGGTCCCCACCCTGCGCAATTTGCGTGAGCTTGACGGCCCGCAAATGCTGCACATCATGACGCAGAAAGGAAAGGGCTTTGCCCCGGCTGAACAGGACCCGGTGGGCTTCCACGCGATTTCCAAAATCGAGCCCGACGATGCCGGCAACAAGCCTGCGCCGGTAAAGAAAGGCCCCAAGTATCAGGATATTTTCGGCCAGTGGCTGTGTGATGAAGCCAGCGACTGCGACAAGCTGGTCGCCATTACCCCCGCCATGTGCGAAGGCTCAGGCATGGTGGAGTACGCCCGGCGTTTTGAAGACCGTTTTTACGATGTCGCCATTGCCGAGCAGCACGCGCTGACGCTGGCAGCTGGCATGGCCTGCGATGGCCTCAAGCCCGTGGTCGCGATTTACTCCACTTTTTTGCAGCGTGCCTACGATCAGCTTATTCACGACATTGCCCTGCAGAATCTGGACGTGACCTTCGGCATCGACCGGGCGGGACTGGTCGGCGAAGACGGGCCCACCCACGCCGGGGCCTTCGACCTCAGTTTCCTGCGCTGCATTCCCAATATGGTGATCATGGCTCCGGCCGACGAAGACGAGACCCGTCAGTTGCTGCACACCGCCTATCACTACCCCGGTCCAGCAGCCGTTCGCTACCCGCGCGGCACCGGCCCCGGCGTGGACATTCAAGCGAAAATGCACTGTCTTCCGATCGGCAAGGGCCGCCAACTGCGCAGCGGTCAATCGGTGGCGATCGTCAACTTTGGCACCCTGTTGAGTGCCGCCAGCGAAGCCGCACAGGCACTGAATGCCACGCTGGCAGATATGCGTTTTGTAAAGCCGCTGGATACCGCATTGCTCGACGAACTGGCCGCCAATCATGATCTGATTGTTACGCTGGAAGAGAACGTGATCGCAGGCGGTGCCGGTAGCGCAGTCACGGAATACCTGAACAGCCGCGACATTGACCTGCCCGTGCTGCAACTGGGGCTGCCCGATCGCTTTGTCGATCACGGCAAACACGGGGTGCTGCTCAGCGAAGTGGGGCTGGACGCCAACGGTATTGAACACAGCATCCGCAACCGTATGACGGCGCTCAAGCTGTTACCAGACTCGGCGGCAGGCTGATCGACTCCCTCGTTGCTGGCGGCGCGCTGATCGCCGTCAGCGCACAAATCTGCTGATAAATCGTCTCGAGGTGCTGCCGATAGCTGCGCAACGGCGGTATGTCTGTCGGCTGATAGTCCACCAGCTCACCGATAGACAGGCGCTCGATCAAGCGCTGATCGGCGAGGTAGCTCACCGCCCTCAGGTGAGTACCGCTCACAACGGCCCGCGCCGGGCGCAAACTGACCACAGGCTTCCCCATCGCCACCGCTTCGGAAAGCATACTCAAGCTGTCTTCCGTGCAAAACAGTCGCTCGCCGGCACCGAGGAAAGCATCGGCCGAGGGACTGTCCGGGCCCCGGTAATAAATACTGGCGAAGCAATTTTCCTCATTCAATCCATGGCGCAGAATTTCCGCCGCCCCCGCAGAGCGCCGGGAAGTACTCAGCAACCAGCGAATACCGTAGCGCCGGCTGAGCTGAGCCATCGCCACCACCAATGCACGCCAGTCGTCATCGCTGTAGCGGTAACCGCTGCCGGGACCGCCAACCAGCATTGTCCACAGCGGCGCCGGGGATTGCTCCCACAAGAGGTTGCCCAGTCGCTCACAGTGACTGCGTTCAGTTTTGCACAGCGCGACCTGACTGCCGATATTTCGGCGCTGCCAGTCGGCGCTTCGTGCCCGGTCGACAAAGGCGGTGAGATTGACCGACACACTGTCGGCAGGCAGACCATAACAGTTACCCACCACCAGATTTGGGCAGTCCAGCAGACGGCTGAGGGCGACATTAAGCGCCAGCACATTGCCGCCGAAGGAGATAATCAGATCGGGCGCCTCATCGGGCAATGCCTCGCGGCGATACGCCAGTGGCAGCCAGCGCAACAATGACGCCCCGGCACGCGCCGCAAGGAAGCGAAGCGCGTGATTCGCCAGTTTGAGTTTGGGCTTCGCCTGAATAGCCCTCA
>MDTC01255991.1_pt1 | contig 76656 bp, 55 predicted proteins | sample 811181 | NCBI WGS metagenome assembly MDTC01 (sample SAMN05326644, study PRJNA326480) | marine metagenome | isolation source: seawater | place: Pacific Ocean: North | collected 2011
CGCAGTTTCGGAAACTTTTCCACGAACTGACGGCGAAAAAACACATTCAACAATCGAATGAATCTGGTGAAATGAGAGATGCGCATTGACTGCACTCCGCACAAACGCTTGTTCTCGTCGAGATAGAAACCGAGATTATTCACCTCAGAATAATCTAACAAAGCGTTTAGCAGTTTTTCCTCGGGGTCACCGAACACCATTTCGGGATGTTTGCCATCCTGCATCTTTTGCAACGCCTCGGCGCAACCGGCTCGGTTATACTCGCTTATCCAGTTGTTGAAGAAAAAGGCACGCCCTCCCGCAAGAACAGATTCCAGTTGCTCGACCTGCCTATCACTCAATTGCTCTTCCGTAGCGACGTCTTGCGATCGATCGTCAAAGCCAGCCTTTGTCGCTCCGTAAATGCCTTCGTACTTGAGAGCAATCAACAAGGTGTCATTATTTTTTTTCATATCGATAAACCAGCTCCTGACTTTCGAATTCGATGCAGGAGCTGAAAGGAATTGCAGAACAAATCACGATAATCCTGAAGAGCAAACTCTTCATTTAATGAAACCTAAGTATTCCTAATACTTAGGCAAAGGATTTGTTGCGCTTAAACGAAAAACCTAGAAAAGAGACTCTATGAAAGTTCATTTGACCGTCATCATAACCTTGTTTTCAATGGCATCGAGCGCAGCGGCTGTAAAAGAAGCGAAAGCAAAACCTCTCTACGCCAAGGTAGCCCCTGCATGTTTGGAAATACTTGTGGGCGGCAGGCTAGACGGTTCAGCGACAATTGTAAGCAAAGAAGGTCTTGTCCTCACCGCCTGTCACGTCATTCGGAAGAAGAGCAAGCGTTACGAGGCTCTCTCCCCCACCCTTGGTCGCCATCCACTGAAACTAGTTTGTACGGACCGTTCCCATGATCTGGCCCTGCTATCCCTGCCCAAACGAGAAACCCCATATCCTTTTCTTCCAATCGCTAAAAACATCCCAAACGAGGGAAGGCCAAGCTATCTCTTTGGAGCTCCAGTATTTCGGCACAATCTCCTCATCACCGGATATGTGGCTAAGAAAAAATCGAGTTTCGAGTGGTACGACGGCGCCTTTGCCGAAACCTTCGCCATAGCGGGCATTGGAGCGGGTGGCACATCGGGGGGACCATGGCTAAATTCCAGAGGTGAGATCATTGGTGTTCAGGTTGCCTCCATGACTTTGGGCGAAGTACATCAAGGGATTGCTTCCGCCATTCCTCCAACTGCAATCCGCTCCTTGATTGAAAAGAAACTGACAGTCGTCACCACTACCATGCAGGCAGCGGTTGAGGAAATCTGGGGGCAATCTTCCGAGTTTCAGGAAAAACTTAAACCAAAGACTAAAGGTCTGTTGTTAAGACAGGTCGCCAAAGGTGGAGTCGCGGCAAAGGTGGGGCTAAAAGACGAAGAAATTATTCTGAAAGTCGGTGGCAAGAGAATCTTCGAAAGGATTGAACCTTTCATGCAAATGCTACGCAGGAAAAAACCTGGCGACACGTTACTCCTTCACATCGCAGATTCGAAGGGGGAAGGTGAGCGTGCAGTAAAGATCAAGTTGGCCGAACTCAAATAACTAGAAAGTTCTTCAGCTACCCTTTTGGTAAATCTCAACCGTGCTGCGAAGCCTAAGAAGACGCGAGCTGACCTTGAGATTGCGTGAAGCATAACCCTCCCTATTAATCAACAGTTTAACACGATTTCGTGATCTCACAATGCTCACGCAAGCTCCTTCGCTAGCAAACTTACTCCCCTCGCCTATGGCCAGCACGCCTTTCTTGTCGCATAGCGTACATTCGGACCATCTGTTTTCCTCCGATTGCAGGAAGTAGACGACGGCGCAATCCTTAAAAACTTCATTCTCCTCGTCGGCATCAGGGATGCGCGCTAAGGAAAACACCTTTACCTTGCGTCCTTGAAGCGTGATTTTCAATTCGTCGATAAGGAATAAAAGAACCTGAGCAAAATGGTGACGGTCCTGACCTACTACGGCAAGACCAACGGTAGAACGGGCACTTGGCAGATCCTCCTCATCCCAAGTCGAATAGTGAAGGAGGTGGGCGAGGTAAGCCGCCTTGAGACGAGCCTCCGTTCTCGCATCCTCCGAAAAATCCGTTTTCCCGAAACTCGCATTGAAGCAGACGCAAACAGACACAATGGCGAAGGACGTAAACCACATCGCCTTAGCGAAATTTTTGAATCTGGTAATCAGGGAAAGCACGGAAGGAAAAAATTCAGAATCTCTTGGTTATGGATAAAAGGAGGGAACGCTCGACTCGGGCAGGCTCGAGCTCCAAGTCTTGGTACATGTTTTCGGGGTGATGGGGATCGAGAAGATCGCGACCGAAAAGGCCGATTTCAAGACTTTCGTCGGGTCTCCAGATGAATCCGAGATCCATCCGCAAGTGAGCGGGGATGAACTGGGGATTGTATGCAGAGGGGATCGTCCTTTCCGCAGCATAGTAGAAATTCTGGGTGAAGGTGAGATCGTCCCGCAAGCGAATATGAGAAGAAAAATTGGCCAAGGTCTTGGGGAAATTGTTGGTTTCCACACCTTCCTTCTTGCTAATGGTACGGGATGCACCTCCCTTCAGTGTCCAATAATGGAAAGGGCTGTAGTCGAAGGTAAACTCTCCCCCCGAAGTCTTGACGTCGTGGGCTTCGTAAATAGGGGGACCGGAAAAAATGGCATTTGTGGTATCGTAGTGATAAAGAGACAGTTCAACAGTAAAATCGACCCACGGTTGAGAACGCCAACCGATTTCGAAAGCATCGGTTTCCTCTTTTTCATTGTTGGGGTTACCTGCAAAGGATTGATTCATCCAGAATCCCTTTGCCGGATTCAGTGGATCCGCCAGATCGGTTGGCACCCACACGCGGGCGTAGGAAACTTTAGTGTAACGTTCCACTAATGAAGGAGTGCGATAAGCCCGAGAATACGCTGACCATAAGACGTTGTATTCGTTGACTGCCCACGAAAGGCGCGCTCCCGGTTGGACGCCGGTACCGGCAAGGTCACTCTCTTCAAATTTTGCTCCGGCAGAAAGCAGGAGAGTGTCGGTAAATTCGTACGAATCTTGAAAGAAAGCTGAAAAACGATCGAACTTCGTCAGATTCTCACCGTAGTCGAGAATAGGTATGTCCGAAGTAGGAACCATGGAGGAAGGAGTCGTTGTGCCGGGTATCGTATCGATAACCGGAAAGTTCCAAGGGGGCGTAACCACGTCCTCGACTTCCAAATTCATATGACGAGATGCCAGGCCGAAGGCTATGTTATGCCGATCGCCGAGGATCGTATTCGCCCGGAAGTCGATGTCGTATTCTTTGCGTTCCCAACGATGACCGACATGCCCGAGGAAAGTTTTGTATTGCTCGGCATAAAAGGCCAAAGACCATTCCAAGTCAGAGTCGCTAACTCCCGAAAGCTTGGTTCTCAGATGACCTGCATCATGAGGCATTTCTCCCCAATATTCGTATCGAGTAAACCCAGCAGGCATCGAGAGATCGGAAGCACGAGAGGAGGGCCAAGTACCTGGAATGTGCGTGGGCAAATTGGCAATGGGAACGAGGGGAGTTGCTCCCAAAGTTCCAGCAGAATTATCATAATATAACCGCTGGCTCAAATCCAACACATGATCCACTCGCCGCTTGCCCAGGGCGCCTGCGAAAGTGAAGTCAATATCCCTTGACAAGGTTTTGTCATAACGGAAACCCACCTTGCGGAAGTAACCGTCGTCCTTGGCGGGCAATCCTGAGCTTAAGGTGCCCTCGGCATACTCTTGGTCGCGAAACCAGATTCGATAAAAGGCATCCTCTCCCGCCCGACCTCCATGAACGTAGTCTCCGAGAAAAGTACCATCGTCACGCAAAACCAAACGCACGGAATCTCCTTGCGTGGCGGCCGTGCTCTTGGTGACGACGTTGTAGACGCCACTTACTGCATTTGTGCCCCATATCGAAGCGCCGGGACCGCGAATGATTTCCACTCGATCCAAAATCTCCAAGGGAACGCCCTCGCCCGTGGCATTGACCGTTCCACCCATAATTTGAAGAACCTCCCTGCCATCCACCATAGCGAGAAACTTCTCCGTGGAGGAACCGCTGAAGTTCCGCATAATGGCAAAATCGTCGTAACCCGTACCACGAGTGACGTGCATTCCCGGGACGCCCCGAAAAGCTTCCACGGTAAGCACATGACCATTGAGACTGACGTCATCCGGTCGCAAAACGTAGACCGAGGCAGGATTACGCCAGTATTCTTGCTCGTAACCTAAAACCCCACGGATAGGACGCCGAGCCAATTCCCTCAAGCCCAAGCCGAACAATCGCCGAAGTTCAGTCTTTTCAAAAGGAGTAAGAGCGTCCTGATTACGCTCGATTGGAACCAATGCAAGTTTGGGCAAAGTTGCATTTGCCTCTATCCCATTCAAAGGAACCTGTCCGGGAACTGAAGAAGGAAACGCCCCAAACAGGAAAAACCCAAAGACAGAAACTATTACAACTGAGCGTGTATAAAAAAGCACTTGGTGAATAAGTATTAAAAATCTTCCAATTACAGAATGAAATTCACAAGTAGAAAGCCAACCTAATGTAGCTTTTAATTAAAAATTAACAAGTTGAAAACAAAAACTAATCAATTCCAAGAAATGCATACAGATCCACATTAGTCTTTCCAGACACAAATAGTGCGGAAAAGCATTGATTGGCACAAAGGGAAAGCCAACCTGCAAGAACCAAGTTCAGAAGAAGAACCCTGCCCGCGCCAAAGCCAAGGCAAAGCTTAGCTCCGAGAAACCCTTAAGAGTCCCGAACGTCGAGCATCGCCTTGAGGATGACGTTCCAAGTCTCGGAATTCTCCAAAGTAGAGTTCGGGAACATGCAACCATCCCAACAGATATGCTTGATGCCACGACTTTCAAAATCTTGAAGCCAGTATTGAGAGCAGCGAGTGATATCTAATTTACCATTTGGGTCGTCGGCGGGACAGTGCTTCCCCGTCTTATCGTGAGAACCTGCTCCATGAACCTGTCCATCATTCTGGGCAACGTGAAAGTCGATGGTCCATGGACGGAGTTTGTCCGTCATCTGCTCGTAGGCGGCGTAAAACTCTTCCTCGGAATAACCTTCCTGCAAAAGGGCATACTCGGGGGCGTTGTAACCAAGTGTGTAAAGGTAAGTATGAGCGAGATCGGCTTGAAAGCCAAGAGTCTCGGGCATACCGACGCCTTCGAGCAAATCCAGCATATCTTTCCAGCTATGCATGCCTGCCCAGCAGATTTCCCCTTCGGCGGCAAGACGCTCTCCATGATCGGCCGCAATTCTGGCGGCCTCCTTGAAGGTTTCGACAATGATGCCTGTGTTGGTCCCAGTATCCTCGCGCCACTTCTCCACCCCGAACTCAGCCGAGTCGATGCGAATCACACCATAGTTTCGGGCTCCATGCTCATTGAAGACCTTGGCGATACGGCAAGCCATCTTCACTGCATCGAGAAATTTCCCACGTTGCTCTTCTGTGCCCATAGCCGAATCGCCAACTGTGCCGGGCCAAACGGGAGCCACCAAAGAACCGATGGAAAAACCACGACCGGTGATGCTGTCCGCAATGGCCTTCAGTTCATCGTCGGAAGCCTCGGGATTGGTGTGAGGAAGGAACAGAAAATAATCGATACCGTCGAACTTTTGGCCATCCACGTCGGCTCCTGCGGAAAGATCGAGCATCCGATCGAGACTAATGGGAGGCTCTTGGCCTTCATCATCTCCCTTGCCCACGAGTCCGGGCCACATGGCGTTATGTAGTTTTAAAGATGCGTTGCTCATTTCAATTTCCTTTATTTCTGAAGATTAGGTTTTTGGAGGCGTCGGAAAAATAAAGGGCATACATCAGCGAAAAAGGAATGCTTCGGGCAAGAAAAAAAAGCGAATGCCTTGCTTTCTCAAGACCTTCGCTCTATAGGTTATATAAAATTCAATACCACCAGTAACAACAAGAGACGAGCGATAAAAGTCTATACAAACAGCTATTCATGAAAAAACTTATTCTTTGCCTGTTTTTCCTTGCAACAGTCTGGACCGCAGCTGAAATCCGAACCTGGACAAGTACCTCCGGCACCACCTTGGAAGCGGAATTAATGGAGTACGCCAACCGCACAGTAGTTTTAAAGACCGCTGCCGGTAGAAAACTAACCCTACCCTTGGCTAAGCTGGTGCCCGAAGATCAAATCCGTATAACGAAATGGGCCGAAGGACAAGAGCAAGTGCAGGCTAAGACCCAATCCGCTCGCAATTCGGCGACAGGTACCGACACCCAATCCACGCTCAAGGGCGGCTTGGCCGATCTGCTTCCTGAAAACTTGCTGGATTCAAACGGCAAAGAAATTTCAAGGAACAAATTGGCGGGCAAAACCGTTGGATTTTATTTTTCCGCGCATTGGTGCCCTCCTTGCAGAACCTTCACTCCCGGTCTCGTTAAATTTCGCGACGATAACAAAGATGACTTTGAGATAGTTTTTGTCAGCTCCGACAGAAGTCCACAGGCTCAAATGGACTACATGGAAGAAACGAACATGAAGTGGCTTACGCTACCCCACCGAGGCAAGGCGGCAAACAGTCTGGCCGGTAAATACGGCGTGAGAGGCATTCCGGCACTGATCATCGTTTCACCGGACGGGGAAACCATCACCAAGAACGGTCGCGACGACGTATCGGGCGATCCGAAAGGCGCGTTGGCCAAATGGACCAAGTCCGGCACCTCCACTCCTACCGCCACTGCCGATTCAAGTGGCAGAAAAAAGAATGCTGGCGGTTCTGAAACCAAGTGGCTGACCAATCTCGACGATGCCTTGAAAGAAGCGAAGAAAAGCGATAAAACCGTGCTGATAAACTTTACGGGAAGCGATTGGTGCGGATGGTGCATACGCCTAAAGAAGGAAGTTTTCTCTAAAAACGAGTTTAAGGATTGGGCAGAGGAAAACGTTGTTCTTCTGGAAGCAGACTTCCCTCGGGGAAAACCCACTTTGGGAGATGCGAAAGAGATCAAGAAGCGTTTGGGCGGCGATGTTCGGGGTTATCCCACCATCCTGTTTCTCGATGCCGAGGGCAAGGTAAAGGGAAAGAGCGGATACATGAAAGGCGGCCCGGGAAGCTGGGTGAAAAACGCCGAAAAGTTTACAGGGTCCTGAAAACATTGCCTTGAATCGAGCTTGCCACCCTTTGCTTATCGCAAGCTTCGGCTTCGCGATACTGGCGAATGCTGTCTTTGCAGTTGGCGAAAGTTGGAACGAAGCTTCGATTTGGTTTAAAAAGGGAGACGTGATCGAAGTTTCCGCCCCGGCGGAAGCCAAACGAGTTCGTCTCGAAGTACGTAATAAGGAAACAGGGGATTGGGACGCGGTTAAGACAGGACACCTTCCGGGATCGCGTGTGGGCAAGATTTACTTGGAGATACCTTTCGACGTGGACCGAAGTCGCGTCCGAGTCAGGTGGAGCAGTTCCGACCCGCTTCCCTATTCCTTTTACGAAGGCCGTAGCAAATTTGGAGCTAGGGAGGGGGATGCTTCGTTCGCATCCGCTCAATTTCGAACTGCGGAACTGGCTATGAGCGCAGTGACGGACAGCGCCGAAGTTTCGGACGACGGCACGGACAACGTACAGGAGTCCGATGTTTGGCGACTATCTGGAGACAGGCTGTATTTCTTCAACCAGATGAGAGGTTTGCAGGTGGTCGACCTCTCGAAGCCCAATGATCCAAAGGTGATCGCTCGGCACAGGCTTCCGGCATCAGGGGAACAAATGTACGTCACCGACGATGGACACTATGCATACCTGCTTGCCCGAAAAAGCGGCCAAAGCTGGCCGTATTCGTCGGAGGTAAGGGTGCTGAAACTGGACGATTCGGAGATTACGGAAGTGGCTCGATTAGATCTCGACGCCTCATATCGCGAAAGCCGGATGGTAGGGGACAAACTCTACGTGCTCTCCGAAAAATGGGAAAAAGACAAGATGGCATGGCAAAACTGGTCCTTCTCCTACAGTACACGCCTCGCCACCTTTGACCTAAGCGACCCCGACAATCCTCAAAAAATCGATGAGAAAATCCTCGCGGGAGCCCCTCAAGTTATCTCCGCCACAAACAGTAACTTGATGGTCGTCACCCGAGACCCATCCGATTATTACAACAAGCACCTCGTACGTGTATTCGACCTCACGGGCTTCTCTGGCGTCCCCGAACAGATAACCGAGGTTAAACCCGGTGGTCGCGTGCTCGACAAGTTCAAGCTCCGTATCCGCAACGGCATCCTCACCGTCATCTCTCAAGCCTACCGTGAGGGAAACTGGAGAAACCGATATTCATTGCTGGAGACTTTCAAGATTTCATCCGGCAAACGCCAGGGTGCCATGGAACTGGCCGAACGTGAAACCCTGTACGCCACCCGTTTCGACGGCGACTACGCCTATGTCGTGACCTTTCTACGCACCGACCCCCTATTCATAATCGACCTGACGAAACCAGAGAAGCCCCGACTCATATCCGAGCTGATCGTTCCCGGTTGGTCCGAGTACATACAGCCAATGGGCGACCAGCTTTTCGCCGTGGGCGTGGAAGAAGGGCGAGTGACCGCTTCCCTCTTCGACGTTTCCGATAAGGAAAAACCGCGCCTCGCCTATCGGGTGTTCATGGGGCAAGCAGGAGCCTATTCTTGGAGTGAGGCCAACTACGACGAGAAGGCGATCGGACAGTTGCCCTCCCAAAACCTGTTCCTGATTCCCTTCCAATCATGGGAAGAAGGAAGATACGTCAAAAAGGTGCAGATCCTCGAAGTGACGAATGCGGGCCTGATCGCAAGAGGCGAAATCACCCACCGCTTTCAAGCGCGCAGGGCGGCCCCCGATGCAACCGGCTTGCGCATTTTCTCAATTTCGGGGAACGAGCTCAGGGTGACTGATTTCGCCGACCGTGAAAACCCGAAACCCTTGGCCCGAATGCCTCTCGCATGGAAGGTCGACCGTATCCACCTTTCAGGCGAACACCTTCTCCAAATCGAAGACCAAGGGGGATATTATTGGGGTTGGGGAATGTCCTCGCAGGATGCAAACGCCACGCTACGCGTAACAAAAACGGCAACCCCCGATGAACTAATCAGTTCGCTGAACCTCGGTGCGGGCACAATCGCCGGCAGCCTCGTCCATGCGGGGAAGCTTCATCTGGCCCTGGCCAACAACGGAAAACTAGTGGCCGAGGTCTACGATTTGGAATCCAACGGTTCCGCAATCAAGTTAGCCTCCGCAGAGGTAAAACTGAAAAATAATAATAATCGCCCAGAATTGAAGACCTTCATCCTCGACGAAAAAACCGTTTGTTGGGCTACCGTAGGCAAAAAGGGTCAAACTTACTTTCCTTACGAATACTGGCGATCAAGCATGATGATCGACGATGCTCTCTACCCCTATCCGACCTATGGCTCGGCAACCGTCGAGGCACACACTTTTACCTTCGAGGAAAACTTGGCGGGATCGACTCTTGTTCACGAAGCCAACGCCAGCATCACCCTATCGGGGAATGTCCAATGGAGTGAACCCTTCCTGCTGCAGGATCGCATCCTGTACGGATCCACAGTCACCAATCATCTCTACGATTCAAAGGAGACTTGGCGAGTCGTGAAATCGGACGTAAACTCCAGTCTCCATGGATTCGACCTTACTGAGCCGAAGACCCCCAAGACCCTCGCCGCGGCATCACTACCCGGCCTGCTAACCGGGGTACACCAACTGGAAGAAGGCTCGCAAGAAGCCTATCTTTTCGCGGAAAGCAAGGACACCTCCATCGGCATTTACCGCCCCATGCCCGTCATCCTCTACGACGACTCCGGAGAATTCCAGATCAGACCGGAGACCGAACGCTATGGTCGCTCTTTGACAGCTTGCGCATACGACGGCACCCTCGCCTATTACCTCGATGAACTCGACCTATCGAGCACCTCTGGCCCCCTCTCCGTGGCGAAAGGCAACGCCTTCGTCGGTTTGTCGAACTCGCAGTCCTCTGGAGTCAATGGCTACCGAATAGACGAGTCGGGCCTCTTTACCAAGACATCCAGCCTGTTCAGAGGTGAAAACCTCTCGGAGTTGGCAACCGACGGCTCCTACCTGATCGGACGGACGAACAACGGCGTCCGAGTCACCGATCTCAACCAAGTCGACTCCCCGTACGAGTGGCCCAAGTCCACGCTATCGGGAAACCTCTACCCTGCCATCGGACATTTCGTCTCGTCCGCAGACGGTATTCGCATACCCGTCCGCAACTATGGGGTCGAATACTTACCCGCTCCCCCATCCACGGAACGGCGAGCCCTACAAGCCCGCCGTTCGGGCGCGATCGAAAGCTGGACGACGCTGGATGAATCCTTATTTCGCGTATTTAATGCGGACGAGGTTCCCGTCTCACTCACCCATGCCTCCTCGCCCGGTTGGAAATTCCGACAAGACTCAGCCCTCGATCAAAATGCCACCTCGCTGGAAGCCCATTGGAAAAGCTTACCGTGGTTTGGCTTTTTTCATGCCCGGAGTTACCCTTGGATCTACCATGCACGGCTAGGCTGGACTTATGTTTCCGAAGGAGAAGAAAACGCGCTCTGGCTCTGGCGAGCAAAGATCGGTTGGCTCTGGACACGGCCCGAACTTTACCCACACCTTTATGATCATGCAACCTCGTCTTGGACTTACTTAGACCTTCAAGCGCCCTCCAATACCGTCCGCCTCTACGATCACTCTGCCAAGGACTGGAGAACCGAATAGGTCTTTCACCTTTCCCAAGGCAGGTCGGGGCTTTGGAAGTAGCCCGACAGAGCCACTTTCGGCCAATCGACGATCCCGAGATCGAGATCCTTGTAGATAACGTCAATGCCGAACCAGTCACGGGGGGGCAGCTGATTGACCGCAAGTTCCTTCCACCCAGCGACATGTCGCAAATGGGCTTCCACAAGAAATGGCTCGGCTTCTCCCGGAGACCAACCAAGACGGACACGAGCGAGCTCTCCGTGCATTTTGCATAGGCGTTTGGCAAGTTGGCGGGCTCGCAATGGGCCTACACGATCTATCTTGTGCGGATCCTTCCCGCAAAGAGCTCCTCCGCCAATCGGGATCGTAGGCCCATAGTGGTCCACCACCAGTTTCTTGCCGCTCAATCCATTATCGCCTTGAGGACCGCCTTGGCAAAAGTCCCCCGCCCCGTTGAGATAAAACTTATCGATCCCAAAGGTGGAAGATAATCCGGTCAGTCCGGACTGTTTTTCGAATCCGTTCAAGGTGTCTGCGAGAAAGGGAAAGAGTTGCCGGTACTGCAGTTCGTAGTCGATTCCCTTGCGGTGCTGGAGACTGACGGTAAGGCGTTCCCAATCCCAACTCGTCGACGAACCATTCCCGATACGGCGAAGGATCGGTAAAACCTTGAGATCGGGGCCGAAGTCGCGAACCCTTCGCGAGCGCCAAGCTTCCAGACTTCGCCCGAGTCTATTGGAAAGCCAATGAACAGGCGGCAGGTAATTGGTCTCAGGGGAGTCCTCGGCAAACCCGAGGACAATGTTCTGGTCGTCAGACAGGGAACGAATGTCATCCTCATCCTCGGACAATTCCTCTATGCAGGTTGAAATGCAAACCTGGAGGTCCTCGGGTTTTGGCCCCCAGTGCTCACCATAACCCGCCTCCTTGTAAACCAGACGAACCAAGGAATCGATTTCTTTGGTCGCGCATTCAGCATTCAACAATACACCCGCAACTCGTCCATCAACGAAAACCTCGTCGTCATGAACGGCGACCTCAACGCCAACGAGAGCCCGCTGATTTTGGCGAACAGCCCAAGCAACGATTTTCTCGGCCACGGCATCCGCAAGGCGATCGGGATGACCGCTGGAAACGTATTCGGCAAAATGCAAACCGGTCTCTGGGTTCATCATTTTTTGTGCTTGATGGTTTTAGTCAAAGGCCGGAAGTTCGCGTACTTCGAATGCATGAGGAAGGAGGTCGGCCATGTATCCCTGACCAACAAGACCTACGTAAAGCTTCACCTTCCTCTCCTTCCAAACATTGAGATCATTCCGGTTGGGTTGCCCGACGTAACCATCGGTAAGGACGACCACCCGCTTGGGTGTCTCGGGTTTTGGCAGGTTCGCCAAATGAGAATACACGCAAGCGATGTCAGTCCCACCGGTGTTCTGAAGGTTTTGCCTGTCGAAGGGTATCCTCGGTTCCACCTCATCAATCAAGGTGCTGAAGACAAAGAGCTTAACCTCTCCCTTTCGATGAGGTTCACGCAGGGCGGTCGTAAGGCTGGCCAAGACCCCCCACATCGAGCCACTTATATCCAGATAAACATAGGCCGTATCGCGAGGAGTTAGCCGACCCCGATGGTGCTTGCGCTTCACGTCAAAGAAAAAAGGGCGGAAACCAAGGGCTATCTCCAAACCCGGCGCCCGACGATCGTCAAGTTGGGGTAATGGGGTCCGCGCTTCCTGAACGGTTTCGTTTCTTTCCCATGACCTATTGCGGGAGTTCCCGTGCTTCAAGATACCTGCCTTGCCAAACAACTTGCGGAGTTCCCGGTGAAACTTAGCCTGCGGATTGCGTCCTTCCTGCAAGAAGAAGTCGCTCGGGCTCCTCCCATCATCGCGACCTGAGATAGGCTTGTCCGGGGGGGGCCACTTCTCAACGATTTTGCGGACGACGTCCTGAACGGCATCATCAGAAAGAACCGCCTGGTCCAGTTCGCCCGAGAGGGATTCTCCGGAATGGTCGCCCAGAAGTACTGCTCCTTCGAAAAACTTATCCGTATCCTCGCTCGACACGATTTCCTGCAGGCATCCCGCCACCACCTTGAACACATCGTGGTAAGTGATGTTCGAATTGTCTTCTCGAGATCCCCCGTACAACAGTTCAATCACTGCAACCTCGCCCAAACGGGCATCCTCCGGCATCTCGACTTCCCCTCCCAATCGCCAGTTCGGCGGCGGACGAAGCAACCGAGCTGGAAAGCTGTTCCAGTCGTTAAGTTTGCAGAAAAACTCACGGTATACGGGTTCGGGAAACTCGTGACAGAGCATTGAGTTTATTACCGCGTCGAAAACAAAATTGTGGAGGGGAGTGACCCGCTCGAACAACCGGGTGTGCCCCAAGATGACGTGGTATAGCTCGTGCATCACAAGCATGAAGAGGTGCTCGTCGCGCTGGCAGTGTTCCTCCACGAACTCGGGGTTCAAGTGCATCCGCGGCTTGACCCGACACTCCACGCAGGCTGTAGGACTGAGGTCGCTCTCCACCACGTCCATCAACTGGAGCAAGCGATCCATCTGATAGCCTGCGGCGGGCAGCACGTTGAAAATTCGAAGCCGGAGATCATTGGAACCGCTGATTATATTTCCAAAAAAAGAGGTCATTCTCTTCCCTTCCTTGAATTCTTTTTTAGAAGTGGAGGCAAGATGGCCGCAGTTATCTTCTTCGGAGTTTTTTGCCCGGGTATGCGAGGATCGTCGAAAATGAAATAAACTTCCAGCAAGGCGTCCCAAGTGTAATTGGGCGGACGAGAAGAAAGAAAAAGGTTCCCCACTGCCCTGCTTAGAATCCCGATGGTCAGTGCGAGATCGTCGCACAAATGCGACAGGTGCATCGTGGACTCCAACCTTTGTCTTCTATAGTTTTCAAAGGTATCGCATTTTCCGATCAGCACTCCGCCCAATTCGGCAACAGCCTGATCGGCCGACTTCAAGGAAACGCCCTGACCCGCCAACCAACTGCAGATGCTCTCGGGAGAGCATCCGGAGAAAAGTTGATTCAGTTCTTTGTCTCCGGGGACCATGAAACCCGTGAACCCACTGAACAGTAGCCAATGCCGGAAACTGACCAAAGTAGCCTTGTACACCGGACGCGTGCGGTAATTGACGGTCGTGCGCGGAGGCACGCTCATGTTGTGCAGGATACCTGATATACCAACAACTATATCGGGGGCCAAATAAGTAGATCGGCTCATTGCTTACGCTCCTGCTCTGATTGCTCCGGGATTTCCAGCTCGATGCGATCCAAGTCGAGTTTCTTCCATTGCAAACTAAAGAACTTGAGCACTTCCCTCGGAGAACTTTGGCAGTAACCGTCGGGCAGCAAACCGTAAAGCAGGTTGCGGGCATAACGATCGCGTATCAGGGTACCTCCATCGAAATAAACGATGCTACCGATTTCACGCAGTACGCTGGCAAGAGCTCCACGCACCGTGCTCTTTCCCTTCCGCGGCACGAGCACTCGTGAAATCTCCTGAGCCAAGGTCTCCACAACGGTACCCGGAACATTGCGATCCAGTCCGAATCGCAAGTAGGCTGCAAGCGCCGTCGCGGTCCGCAACCCTCCTTCGTCTTGGGAGGAAACGGCCTCGAGAATCACCTTTCCCAAGTCGAAATCACTCAGCTTGTCTCCCAAGCCGGCAGCCACCGCGAGGCGATCCAGCGGATCGGGAGTTTCTAGAATCTGCTTCCATGGATCGTCGTCGCCGAGCTTTGTCAACTCCCATGCTTGCCGATGGGCGGTCGCCAGTCCGGCATAGTCCACCGAGGTCTCTCCCGCCACTTGAGGAATGGAATGAATCAAGGCGGTCAAGGCTGATTCCTCCCACTCCACTACGACTGCATCCACTTCACTCGCCAAATGAGCCAAGACCACACGAGCCGCTTGCACAGCCAATATGTTCCGGTGCAGAGAGGTCATCCTGCGGGCTGAAATATAGAGGTCGGCCAGGGCAAGATTCTTCTCCAACTGAATCAGATATTCGGTTAATCCGTCGGGAGGATTCGCTTGCAACCCGACATAGACCCTTCTGGCCTCGGCTAGCACTTCGGGAGGCTTGACCGCGAAATCGTGTCGCCCCTTGAACTGGTCTCCAAGCATGCGACGCTTCTCCTCCTTGCTCAGGTCGCTCCATTCAGGGACAGGAACGAGGAACCCAAAGCGATCGGCGAGGGCCGGGTCCAAGGGTTCTGCCCCCAGATACGCATCCTCGTCATCATCTCCGGGAGGCGGGTTCATGGCCGCCCAACGATAACGCAGTTTCTCGAGTTTCACCCCTTGTACGCGACGCTCGTGGACGATGGGGAAGAGCTTGTTCTGCAACTCGGGCTTGGTTCGGTTTATCTCGTCTAGGAAAACCACCTCGGCGTCCCAGATGGCCGCCGGAGTTGAGATATAGCGTAGCGACTGCTTGTCCTCAGTAGGTATAGGAAATCCCACAAGGTCGTCGAAATTGAGCAAGCTGGCGTTGTAACACCTGAATTCCAGTTCGAGAGCTTCCGCCAAACGCTCAAGTAAAAAACTTTTGGCGGCACCGTGGCGCCCGACAAGCAAAAGGGGCTCCTCTGATGCGAGGGCCGCCAGGATGACGGGTTCTAATTTCTCCCAGCCCTCGAGACCCAAGGATTTGGTGAGCACGCCGGGCCCATGGCGGATGGTTTTGAACTTCCTCTTGGCAACTGGTTTTGCAGCCTTACGAATTTTAGAGACCGCGGATTTCGCGGAACGGACGTTTTTTGTGACAGCCATGGCGGATGTTTCCTTTCGGGTTTATGCGCCTCGCCCGACCGACCGGTCTTCGCCGGTAATCGTTTGACAAAAAACTTGCCCGGAAAAGCCGGGGAGGACACTTGGTTTCGGTCGCGCTCCATACCGCGCATCCCGGCCTTCGGCCTTGAACCACCGCAGCGATCCTCTCGCCCGGTTGGTAACCCGCAATAAACGGATTTCTTCGGATGCTTGCTTTCTGAGCGCTTAACAACATTCCCTTAAACCTACGAATGAGAATCGTCATCGCAACCCGTGAGCGTGTCATAACTTCCTTAGAGCTTTCAACGTTGTCTTATCAAAGCTTTACAAGCATAAGACTCGTCCATGCATTCGAGCTCCAAAACTGCCATGAAGGTTGCCCGTGAAGACAACCTCGTTGTGGCTTTGCGGGACTTGGACTCGGACGAAATCGTGAAGATAGAGGGCGAAACCTTTAGACTAACTAAGAAGGTTTCAGCCAAGCATAAATTTGCCGCCAAGGATTTTAAAAAGGGTGACCTCGCCACCATGTACGGTGTGGTTGTGGGAGAGACCACCCAAACCGTTCCACGTGGAGGGCCTCTCACCACCGAGAATCTCATCCATCGGTCAGCGGGATATGGCGAACAGACCGAGGAGATATCTTGGCGTGCGCCAGACGTCTCTCGCTGGAAGGACGCTACCTTCAATGGCTTTCACCGTAGCGATGGTTCAGTCGGTACCGCCAACAACTGGCTGGTCATACCGATGGTCTTCTGCGAAAACGGTAACGTGGAGCTTCTTCGAGAGGCCATGCTGCGAGCACTGGGTTACGAACAACGCAGCCATTATCAGAGATTTGCCCAAGAACTCGCAGAAACATGCCGAACAGGTGGCGATCTTGGGAGCGTTAGCCTACCCGAAGAGGGAAACCACGAATCCTCACCTATCTTCCCTAACGTGGATGGAGTGAAATTTCTCGTCCACGGTCTTGGTTGTGGCGAGACACGCGGGATATCGCATGAACTTTGCGGCTTGTTGGCGGGATACGCGAACCACCCGAACGTGGCAGGTATAACCGTATTGAGCCTTGGCTGTCAGCACGCTCAAGTTTCCATTTTGGAGGAGGAAATAAACAAGAGAAACCCGAATTTCGACAAACCTCTCCTCGTATACGAACAGCAAAAACATGCCTCCGAGCGAGAGATGCTCGAACAAGCCATCCGCGAAACGTTCGAAGGCCTCCGCAAAGCTAATGAGTGTGAACGGACACCTGCCCCTCTCTCCAAGCTCACCCTAGGCATGGAGTGCGGAGCATCCGACGGTTTTTCTGGCATTTCCGCCAACCCCGCCCTCGGCCGAGTCGCCGACCTGACCGTCGCTCTGGGTGGTCGCGTAATCCTTTCCGAATTTCCTGAGCTTTGCGGAGTTGAACAGGAGTTGGTTAACCGTTGCGCGGAAACGGCCATAGGTCTGCGCTTCATCGAAATCATGAGAAACTACGAAGACCGGGCAAAGGAAGCCGGATCCGGTTTTCACATGAACCCCTCTCCGGGCAATGTAAAAGACGGCTTGATCACGGATGCCATAAAGTCGGCGGGCGCCGCTCGAAAAGGCGGTACTTCTCCGGTGGTCGACGTCATTGACTACCCGGGTTGGGTTTCCAAGCCCGGACTCTCTCTTCTCTGTACAGCCGGCAATGACGTCGAGTCGACTACCGCGATGGCAGGGGCGGGAGCCAACCTCATGCTTTTCTCCACAGGGCTAGGCACGCCCACGGGGAATCCCGTAGCCCCGGTCGTAAAGGTTTCCACCAATAGCAAACTCGCAGAATCCTTCGTGGAATACATCGACTTTGACACTGGGCCGATCATCCGAGGGGAAAGCACCGTCGAGGATATTGGGGATGAACTCTTCGAATCCGTCATCGCCTATGCAAGCGGAGAAAAAATGACAAAGGCCGTTCGGCAGGGACGAGACGATTTTCTGCCTTGGAGGCGAGGGATGTCTCTATAAAAACTCGAAATCATGAGCTCAATATCTCTCAAAGACAAAGTGGCCGTAGTGACCGGAGGCGGCAAGGGAATCGGACAAGCCATAGCCAAAAGGTTTGCCTCGAGCGGAGCCGCGGTGGCCATCTGGGAACTGGATGAAAAAGCCGCCAACGAAACCGTCTCCGCAATTCGAGAAGGCGGCGGGACAGCGCAAGCGTTTTCCTCCGATGTTTCAGACCAAGCAAGTGTGCTAAATGCCTCCGAGGAAACGATCGAAAAACTCGGACGAGTCTCTGTATTGGTAAACAACGCCGGCATCGCCCACATAGGCACGGCGGAGACGACGAGTGAGGAAGATTTCGACCGTATTCTCAAAATTAACGCTAAGGGCGTATACAACTGCCTGCATCACATTCTCCCAGGAATGGTCGAGGCGCAGTCAGGAGTCGTCCTTAATCTAGCGTCCATTGCCTCGCGCCTCGGAATTTCCGAAAGGTTTGCCTACTCAGCCAGCAAAGGAGCTGTTCTGGCAATGACCCTAAGCGTGGCCAAAGATTACGTCGACAAGGGTATCCGGTGCAATTGCTTGTGCCCTGGACGGGTACAGACGCCATTTGTCGACGGGTACCTGAAAGAGTACTATCCAGACGAGGAGAAACGCGCCGAGATGTTCAGGAAACTTTCCGAATATCAACCAATGGGGCGCATGGGACAACCTGAGGAAATCGCCGCGCTTGCCACTTTCCTATGCTCCGACGAAGCTGCCTTCATCACAGGCTCCGCCTATGACGTCGATGGTGGCACGATGCTGCTTCGCTGATCAATTTTCGCCAATAGCAAACCTTCACCAAAAACTACAATCACAGCATGAAATTAATCCGAAAAGGAGAACCTGGAGAAGAATCACCCGGGCTCATCCTGCCCGACGGTCGCGAGGTCGACGTCTCCGCATTCGAAGAAGACTACGACGAAATATTCCTGGAGACCGATGGTCTCGAACGCCTCGCGGAATGGGCCCGAGAGCACGCCGAGTCATCCCCTCCCTTTCCTGACGGCGATCGCTATGGCCCACCTATCAATCGCCCGAGCAAGATAGTCTGCATCGGTTTGAACTTCGCCGACCATGCCGCCGAATCTGGGATGGCACTGCCTGCCGAACCAGTAATCTTCTTCAAGGCCTCCTCCGCGTTTTGCGGCCCGAACGACGACTTGATAATTCCTCGTGGGGGAGACAAAACCGACTGGGAAGTCGAACTCGCATTCGTCATCGGCAAGCGGGCAAGCTACGTCGATGAAACCGAAGCTCTCGACTACCTCGCAGGATACTCCCTTCACAACGACTACAGTGAACGAGGCTTCCAACTGGATCGCTGTGGCCAATGGGTGAAGGGGAAAAGCTGCGATTCCTTTGCTCCCTTGGGGCCCTTCCTCGCCACGCCCGACGAGCTTTCGGACGTAAACGACCTCCGCATGTGGCTTACGGTAAACGGGGAGAACAAACAAGAAAGCAATACCTCGAATCTTCACTTCAAGATTCCTTTTCTCATAAGTTATCTGAGTCAGTTCATGACTCTCTTGCCGGGAGACGTCATCTCGACGGGAACCCCTCACGGCGTTGGTCTCGGGTTCGATCCTCCGCAATACCTGAAACCCGGCGACGTCGTGGAACTGGGAATAGAAGGTCTTGGCACATCTAGCCAAAAGGCAGTCGCAGCGTCTTGAATCTAAAACTACAAGGCAAGGTCGTACTCGTCACGGGCGGGGCAAAAGGAATCGGCGAAGCAATTGTTCGTTCCTTTGCGGAAGAAGGTGCGATCGTCTCTATCGTCGACCGTAATCCCGAAATCGCCGAAAAGCTTATTCAAGAGATTGAGTCCTCGGGAGGGAAAGCATTCTGCATCCCGACCGAACTCACGGACGAGGAGGCATGCCGCAACGCAGTCGAAAAAACCGTCGACCGAGGGGGAAGTCTAAACGTACTCGTGCACAATGCGGGAGTGAACGACGGGGTGGGCCTCGACTCCTCTCCGAGCGATTTCCAGAGCTCTATTCAAAAGAGCCTTTTCCACGTTTTCACACTCACGCACTTCGCCTTGGACAAGCTTGTAGAATCGAAAGGGAACATAATAAACATCGGTTCCAAGGTAGCCGTCACGGGACAAGGCGGGACATCCGGTTACGCCGCTTGCAAGGGCGCAATGAACGCCCTTACTCGTGAATGGGCTCTTGACCTCGCCGATCGCGGCGTTCGAGTCAACGCCGTGATCCCTGCCGAGGTCATGACCCCCATGTATAAGCGCTGGCTGGACTCTCTCGACAACCCCGAAAAAACCTTGGCCTCCATTGAGCAAAACATCCCACTCGGCAAACGGATGACCACGGATGCGGAAATCGCGGATGCTGTGGCCTTTCTAGCTTCCGAACGCTCGTCACACACTACTGGGCAAATATTCTATCCCGATGGCGGTTACGTTCACTTTGATCGCGCCTACGGAAAAATAAAACTCGACTAAAATCATTCGTGAAGTCCGACATCTGTATAATCGGCGGTGGGATCGTTGGCTTGGCAACGGCTTACCGCCTCACTGAAAGCCACCCAAGCAAACGAATCATCGTATTGGAAAAGGAGACCCGCGTGGCCGAGCACCAGACAGGCCACAACTCGGGGGTACTGCACTCCGGCATTTACTACAAACCGGGTTCCCTCAAGGCGATCAACTGCCGCGCAGGAAAAGTAGCCATGGAAACCTTCTGCCAAAAGGAAGGCATCGACCACGACATTTGCGGGAAGGTAATCGTTGCCCTCGATGAAGAGGAAGTTCCCCGCATGCAAAAAATCTACGAGCGTGGACAAGCCAATGGAATTAGCTGTGAACTAATCTCGAAAGAACGCCTCGCTGAGCTCGAGCCCCACTCCGCCGGCGTCGCAGCCATACATGTACCCGAGTGCGGAATTGTCAATTATCGTCAGGTATGCGAACGCCTGGCGCATCGCGTAGATGAAAAAGACGGCAACCAAGTCATCAACGATGCCAAGGTTACCCGGATTAGCAAAACCGCGGACGGTCAGATCGTACACTCGTCCCAAGGAGAGGTCGAAACCTCCTTCATCGTAAATTGCTCGGGCCTTCACTCCGACCGAGTGACCTCCTTGGGGGGAGAAACCCCACCCGCCAAGATCATTCCCTTCAAAGGGGAATACTACGAGTTAAAGGAGGAAGCCGGTCACCTCTGTCGCAACCTTATCTACCCGGTGCCCGACCCTCAGTTTCCTTTTCTCGGCGTCCACTTCACCCGGATGATAGACAACTCCGTCGAATGCGGCCCCAACGCAGTGCTCGCCTTTGGTCGCGAAGCCTATGGCAAGCTCGACCTCAACCTGCGGGACCTTCTCGAATCCCTATTCTACAGGGGCTTCCAAAAAATGGCATGGAAACACTGGAAGATGGGCCTCGGTGAAATGTGGCGCTCTTACAACAAGGTAGCCTTCGTCAAAGCGCTGCGCCGACTCATTCCCGAGATCAACGCCGAGCATCTAAAATCCGTTCCTGCTGGAATTCGGGCTCAGGCAGTAACTCCCGACGGCGGACTCGTCGACGACTTTCTCATCCAAGAAACGGACAGGATCGTAAACGTATGCAACGCCCCGTCACCAGCCGCCACCGCATCCCTCAACATCGGACAACACATCGTCGAGAAGCTCGCCGGGAGATTTTAGCTTCGGATAAAGTTGTTTGTGAATAAAAGGTTGTCCTCATCTGCAGAAGCGGCACCGAGAATAACGAATAGAGGGTATGGCGGAATTGGTAGACGCGCCGGATTCAAAATCGCAACTTAATTTATTGGAAATCAGAAAGTTCCAGATAAACACTAGGTTTCCCCTTACGAGTTAGGGACATAAGACCAAGAAAAAGGGGTGCTTTGGGACAAAGTTTGGAAGACATCATGCCGCCATCCAACGATGGCGGCTCCGACAAGCCGAATTGAAACCACCCTACCCGCCCTTGACTCCCTAATGCAGCGACGTCTAGGGTGAGGGGAATAGGGTTTGGAGCATGAAGGCTCGTTAAAAAATTAGCGAAAACTTGTAATAGGCGAATCAATCGAAAGGCTCAACAGGTTGACCCGTTGGCGATTATATCAGGTTGGGCCAGCCGATGCGAGGGGAGAGCGAGGAGTAAGGTTTCAGGGATGACGGCTAGGAGACAAGACTTGATTAGCAAACCATCATATGATGACCTGAAAGTTATGAAATCTAGAAGAAAATTCATCAAGTTAAGCGCTTTGGCTGCTCTAGTGATCAAGGAAAAATCCTATGCTTTCGAACCTGCCAAAAAACCATTTATCCATGGGTTCAACTTTAAATTCAAAAGAGGTGTTCCGGATGAGGAAATCTCGTCCTTAATGAAGGAATTGGCTGCTATAAAAAAGAAAGTACCTGTTCTTAAGGAGTTTTTGATAGGTAAAAACATAGCCAAGAGAACACATGGATTTCAGTATGGTGAGATTGCAGTCTTTGATAAAAAAGAGGATCTCATGACCTATGAGAAACATCCCGAGCATCAGAAACTAGTGAGAAAAATTCTTCCGAGAATGGAAATTGGAAATGGAATGGATTTTTTTCCGATTGGTAAGCTGGACACGAAACTTGGCGAAAAGAGTTACAAGGGTCATTTCATCCATGCCTTCAATTTTAAATTCAAGGTCGGGGTTTCTAATGACGAAATTGCCGAGTTGATGAATGAACTTGCTGGCCTTAAAGGAAAAATTCCAGTTCTCAAAGAATTGTTGGTTGGAAAAAACGAGGCGCGTTGGCAAAGGGGCTTTCAATACGGCCAGATTTCTGTCTTTGATAAAAAAGAGGATCTTATGACCTATGACAAACATCCCGAACACCAAAAATTGGTTCGGAAGATTATTCCTAAACTTGCGGGTGGAAACGCCATGGATTTTATTCCTATAGATGCTTGATCCTTTCTGTGATAGGCATTTGAGATTGAATTTAGTTCAAATACACATGATAGCGACCTTCCCAATATGAGATGGAGGCAAGAGTTGGCCGGATATTATAATCGCATTTGGATTTGGGGGGGGAACTTTAGTCGCGATGTTTTCATCCATGCTATTGCTGGGGTGTACCTTATAGAGAGGAAAAGACAGTTTGAAGCATAACGAAGAACTTATAGCCAAAAGCACTCGGATTACTTGGGTTGTCGGCTTTGTATCATTAGGGACAATGGCGGTAACCATGCTTTAGTACTTTGATGGGGATTTACTACCTATACCAAGAAACTGGTGTATCGACTCTGAACAAAGCCACCCTACCCGCCCTTGACTCGCCAAAACGGCAGCGGCTTCGACGAGACAGAAGCCTACTTGAACTTACCCCGACCCCGCCTGGCCATGTCCCGCAAGGTCTGGCAAATCATCGGCACCGCCGGCTTGCTGTCCTCAGACTCGATGATCTCGAAGAAGGACAGGAGAGCCTGATTCATCATTTGGTTGGTGTTCCAGTTCCCGTATTTCTTGTATTCCTCGACCTTCTTCCAAGTTTCCAAAGAGATGCGAGTGGTAAAAGATTTGGATTCCTTTTTAGGCTTAGTTTTTTTGCGTGCGGTCATATAGTATTTACGGTAATTTATTAAATACAAAAAGTTCTATCAAATTAAAACAATTAAGCAAGATCGTCCTACCCGCCCTTGACCCGCCAATGCGACGGCGACTAGAATGCTTAGTGACGCCTTCAGAGACCTTAGAAACACCGGGATTTCACATCTCTAAACCTTTTCGGTCCGGCACACAAAATGTGGAAAGACTCGTAAGCGATGAATGGAGAAATAATAACAATAATAAAACCGCCGACAAAACCTGGGTGAATTATGGCTTCAAGAGTAATATGTTTATATATTATGTAACAACCTAGAGGCCTCGTAATCAGGAAATAAAAAATTTCGGAACAAAATACATAAGAAGCCACCTACCGAGAAATTTGTTTCTTTTTTTTCAGATCGGGCTAACCGCAAGACTAGCATCTCAACTCTCCTTCCCATCGCTTGAGTTTGCAGTGTCCGTTGGGACAGGATTCAGGCTTACTAAAGTTTTTTGAATCTCCCACCTCGCTATTTTGGGCCTTTTGTAGTTGGTTCGGCTATTACAAATTGTCGCTAATTTTGTAACCATTACACAACACTGGCCTCTTCCCAACCTCGGCTTGAACCCTATCAACGAACGGCAGATTTTGATTGAGTCAGTACAAAGTCAGTGCATGATGAACAAAACTTTCGTTTGTACCCGATTTGATGAAGCAAACAAACGACTGAGAATAAACAATTTGCCCGGATGGCGGAATTGGTAGACGCGCTGGATTCAAAATCCAGTTCCCGCAAGGGAGTGAGGGTTCGACCCCCTCTCCGGGCACCAGTCTCAAGAAAAGCAAAACTCTCTCTCCACAACAATTAGCCTTATTAAAATGAAGTACCTTAGTTTTGTTTTCCTAGTTTCATTTACTCTCGTGCAGTTCTCCAATGGCCAAGAGGAGCTCAAAGAAGAACTCGAAGAAAGCTTGTTCGAAATGGTCGAGCAGCTTGAAGAGAGAAAAAGCTTTCATGATGAACTCGAGGAAAACCTGCAGAGTCTCCTCGACGACAAAATCTCAGAGGACGAAATTGAAGAGGATATGCTTCAAGCAGAGATTGAGGGAAACGAGGAGTGGATTGAACGAAACACAAATCATATTGAAAAGCTAAGGCTAATTATTGACTCCGATGACCTTGACCCGGAGCAAAAGGAATCGTCGTTTGCCAATGGCATGAAAAGACTCCGGCGCATCAATCATCTCCATGAATTAGAGTTCGCAAGCCATCGTATGGAAGTCGAACTCGAGCTTCATGTGGAAAAGAATGAGGAAGAAACTGTGGACCGCCTCGAAAGGAGATTGGACAACTTAAACCTAAGGATAGAAAGAACTCAGGAAATCCACGCAGAATGGGACCAAGTAGCTGCTGCTAGAAAATCGGAACAATATGAAAAAGCTGAGAAATTGAGCCAAGCTTTGTGGCTACGGGAACGAGACCTTGAACTAGGTATCCAACTGGATGACATTAACATGGAAGTTGCCGAGACCAAGGGACAATCCGCGGAACTTAAAGCGGAATCGAAGCGGGTGGAAAAAATCCTGAATTTGACAATCGAAAGGCAAAAGCAAACTCAACGCATGGCCGAAAAATGGGCAATTCTAAAGGAAAAACTGAAGGCATCAGACATGCACCAGAAGCATGAATTGATTGAGAACTTCGATCGTGCGGAAGAAAAATTTCACCTCACCAACGAAGTCCTGAACATACGAAAAAACCTACTCTTTGCTGAGTCAGAAGGCAACTTGGATGAAATTGAAGAATTGCAGGCTAACATCGAGGAACTTGAGCAAGAAATCAAGGGTATCAACTAGCAAGTCTACTAATAAAAGCTAAATGCCGAATCCGAAATAGTGGAAATTTCCATTTGCTCGGTATTTTTCAGTTTTCAGGGGAAATAAATGCGGCTCATTTTGCTTAGGATTTCTTCCAGGCGATCGTAGTATTCCAAATCCTTAAGCTTTGTCTTGCGGGAGCGATGGCGGGCTAGTTCGAGCTCGAGAGCATCGCGCTCGGCCCGTTGGCCGGCGGTAAGCTTGCGTTCGTTTGCACTTGGAACCAAATGAATTTGATGAGCTCGCAGTCCATCGGGCAAGAGGCCTTCCTCCGCGCTGTTGCTAGTCACCTGCAAGCCGCGAAACCAGTCCGACTGGGTACCTTTGCCGTCGCCATTGTCGTCAAGCAGAGAGTGCTCGGTTGCGAGACGTCCCTCTTCCTCGTAAAAAGCCGCGGTACGACGGGCGGCAATGAGCCAAGCCTCGAGGAGGGAGGTCTGCCCGTCCTTGTCGAGGTCGGCGGTGGAATCGCCGATGGCAGTGGCCAAGAAGCCACCGAGGCGACAATAGTTTCGCTCCACTCCGCTGCGGGTTGCAGTGATCACCACGCGCCCCTTGGCTCTGAGACTGTTGTGGAAGGGGGAGCTTGAAGAAGCGCAATTGACAATGACCAAAGGTCGTTCGAAATCCTTCAACCACTCGGCCAGTTCGCCCGCCTCAAGGTCCGGCCCGTTGAGGTTGAACTTCGCCTGCTTCCCCGCATAGGTGCCGTGCCCCAGCAACACGATCCAAAGGGGTTGCGGGCTTTTTTTCGATTCCTTGGCGAGAATTTTGCGCAAGTTATCCTTGGGATCAGCTTTCTTCGCCTTACCCACTTGGCGAAAGGTGGCCTTGGCTTTCTTGGAAGCCGCCTTCCACCGGTCCGCCCACTTCGCGAAATCTTGGCCGTACTCCTCAGTGCCTGAGGCTCCCGTAACTACGATTACGGAGGACTTTTCGGCAGCGCCGAGCAGACCGACGACGAAGGGTAGAAAAATGAGGGCGACACGCATCAGGGAAGGCCCTTTCTTCGGCGCAGAAACCACTCCGTCACAAAGCAGGAGAGAGCCAACATGAAAAATGGAGTTTGGTGCCAAACGGGGGAATGCAACGTCTCGGTCACGGGGACCCGCAGGGATGGAAGCATCTCGACAAAGTCATCGAGCTCGGAAAGCGTGAGGGTTCGACCACCCGTTTGGGATGCCAGTTCCTCGAGGAGCGCTCGATTGGGGGCGAGGGAACGATATTCGGCGGCGGCAAAGTCAGTTGACCAGCCCGCTTGGCGAGTTCCCATGAGATTACCCTTGGGGTCGCGTACCTCGGTCTCGGCTAAATATCCCCCGGTGGCCCGAGGTACGAATTGGGTGGCATAAACGCCCGCATTCTCGTCATCCGTCTCGGCAGTAAGCGGAATGAAGTCGGAGTCCCCCATGATTCGCACCTTAAAGGTAACCTTGGCGTCATCGAGAAGTTGGAACTGCTGGTTGCGGGCCGTCACGACCAGCTCCCGGCCAACTGCATCCGGAGATTTACCAACTGTCAACTCGATGAGCGCCGGAACATCGGCCACGAGCCAGCGAATCATTTGTCGCCACGCTTGGTTCATATCCTCATGATTTTCTGGATTGGCGAGACCCCATTTCCAAAAATCGCCAAGGAGCATCGCGGCCACCCGACCTCGGCCAAACTTGTGGGTGACGATAGCGGGACGAGGCCCTCCCCCACCCTTTGTCTCGACGGTGGCCATGACGCTGGCGCCCGGTTTATTGCCGCGCACTTGATTGAGGGAGGAAAAGGTTGCCATTTCGTCAAGACGATTCTTCTCGAGTTCCTCCTTGTCCCGCAGGCGCATCCATGGTTGAAGCCATCCGTCGCGGGTAAGGTCGATGCTAAGATTGTCGAGCGCACTAACCTTTCCTTGCAGATCGAGATAGACCGGAAGCATGCCACCGATGGGGGTGCGCTCGTACTTGCCCTGCCGAAAGGATTCCTGTCCACCGAGCATAAGTAAGCCGCCACCACGACGGTTGACGAACTCTTGAACCAGCGAATGCTGACGGGAGGTAAAGAACTTGGCCTCGAGGTCGTCGATGATGACGGCATTGTAGGCAAAAAGTTCCTCAGGCGTGGAAGGAAATCCGGTTTTCAATTCGTCGGCGTCACGTGTATTCAGGCGGATCAAGACGGGCTTGTCGTACTCCTCGGCGTCCTGATCCTCATTCTTGAAACCGCGAAAGAGAGGATTGCTGCTTTCGCCGGTGCGGCCCTTGAAAGTGAACTTCGGTTCCTTCTTGGCGATACGAATAAGACCCACGAGAGCGACCTCGTCATCCTCATCTAGAGCCCTCTTAAGGAACTTGAATTCCCAGTTAGCCCGGCCCGAGACGTAGAGCACGCGATAAGGACCGGCGCCACGATCAACCACGACCACGCGCGAATTGTTAGCTTGCGTAGCTTCATCCGCCTTGCCCGATGCACTTACAGTAAAACGATAGAACAGGATTCCGGGAACTGCGGGGCGTACTTGAAAACGAAAGCTCAGACTGGAGTCGGGTCCAGTGGCCGGCAAGGTTTGCCTCCGGGTTTTGGATGCAGATGAGCCGTTGGCTTCAAGCAACTCGAGCGTTGCAGTTATTTCCTCCCCCTCGCAACCATGCGCCTCAACCTGACCTACGATGGTCACGGGAGCATCCTCGAAAGCGGTTTGCGTGGCGGTTACTTTGCGCACGGCCAAATCACGTTCGGGACCCCCCTTACCGATGATTACAGGATAAACCGGCGGCAGGCCGGAAAAGTCGGGAAGACCAGCATCGAAGTCGGTGGCAACGCCATCGGTGAAGACCACGACACCGGCAAGCGGTTGTCCGCGAAAGCGACGGCCCAAGGTACGGAGGGACTCGCCCAAGCGGGAGGCGGCACCAACGAACTTCATGCCTTCGAAGTTAGCCAGATTGGCGAGACGGGTGTCGAAACGGTACCGCTTGAGCTCAAAATCATTGGCCAGCTTGGCCTGCCAGTTCTTACTTTTTGGCTCAAGGGCGTTCTGCAAGATTGCGCCCCGTGACCGGGATGCACCGGCATCGGTGAGGTTGAGCCCCTCGCTGGTGTCAGCGACCAAGGCGAGCAAGTTGCCTCCGGGTTTGGCCCTTTCCTCGGTGACCATCGGATCGACCAAGCAGAGCAACAAGAGAATGATTCCGAGAACCTTCAGCCCAATGCAAATCCTCCGGGTTTTAGGATCCGTCGGAGCCTTACGATAGGCCCACACGACGAAGCCAACGGTAACGACCAAAGCGAGAGCCACGGGAAGCAGCCATTCTTTTCCCGAAAGGTAGAAGGATTCGTTCATGGGATGATTTCAAAGAACAGGTGGCAAAAGCCATCTATTTTCCCTTGCCCAGTCGTTCGTAATAACGCCGCACAAGCTCATCGAACTTGCCGGGAACGGGATCGCGGTCGATGGGGACGAGGGCCTTATCCGAATTGACCTTAGCCAGTTCCTCCGCCAATTGCCTGCGAATCTCGTTGAGAGGCTTAAGAATATCCGCCTCCACCAGATCCCATGCCGGCTCCTTGCTGTATCGGCCAAATTCCTTCGCCATCTTGCGAATATCCTCGCGCACTTGGCTCACTCGCTCGCGAATCTCGGGAAGGTCGACCGCCTCCTCCACGTCACGCAAACGATCCGTCCATTCTCGATTGTTGCCACCGGTTATGGGGTTGCCTCCCCTACCGTTTGAACCAAAGCCTTTCTCTAAAAATGACAACCGCCCGGGTTGGTCCGATTGGTTGCCGGGTTGTTTTCCCGGTTGGCCGGACTGCTGGCCAGGTTGATTACCTACTTGTTGCCCAGGTGGCTCTCCTGGTTGTTGCCCTCTTTGCCCCGGTTGCCTGGCAGCCTGTTGCCCGAGCTGGCCCTCCTGTCCGGCTTGGTTGCCTTGCTGCTGCGCCTGTTCCTGATCACCTTCACCTTCGGCTTGTTCGCCGGGGTTTCCCTGCGGACTGCTACCCCTCCCTTTCTTTCCCGATGGGAACTCTGGATTCGGTTGGTCACCTTGGCCGGGGTTTCCCTTTTCGGCCACCTGTTCGTCCCTGCCGGTTTCCTGTCCTTTCTGACCCGAACCGCTCAGCTTGGTTTGACCGTCTTGTTCCCCGGTTGCCTCGGCCTTTTCGTTTTGCAGGGCCTCCTCCAATTCGCGCAATTCGCGCTCGGCGAACTTCAAAGCCTCGGCCTCGTTTCCGAGTACGCTCTCGGCGGCTTTCTCGATACCCTTCTTGAGGTTGTCCAGCTTACGCTGGGAACGATCGCCAAGAGTCTTGCTCGCCTTGCGAAAATCTCCCTCGCGAAGCCGATCGACGAGCTCTTGCTTCTCGGGTTCATTCTCCATGACTTCCTCAAGTGAGCGAAGAAAGGAATAGTCTCTCAAGGCATCTTCCTCCTCGCGAAGCAAAGTTGATGAGGCATCGAGCGATTTTTCCGTTTGGTCCTGATAAGCTTGTCTAAAGGACTGGTGGAGTTTTCGATTGAGGAGCGGTTCCGCCAATTCGGATTTCTCGACGACCTCCTTGACCTCCTTGAGCAAGCCCTCAAGCTTTTCTTTTTGTTGGTCGAATTGTTCGGCGATTTCTTTTTTGTCGTCCAGCGACTCGTCGGTCAGGGAACGTCGCTTTTCCTTGGCTTTGTCCTCTTTTGCAAGTTGCTCTCCGATCTCCCGCTGACGCTGAGAAAGCTCCCGAGCCTCCCTACGCATGTCGCGGAGTTGCTCGGCAAATTTGTTTGAGGTCTTCTCTCGCAACTCGTCTCGCATCTCCTGCAAATCCTTCTCGACTCGAGTGCCCGAAGCGATGGCTTGGGAAAGCTGCCCTTTTTGCAATTGCTCGGAAGCCTTGTTCATTTCTTGACGCGTTTGCTCAACCTTTCTCCGCTCCTGAGCCATCTCCGATCGATTTTCGGGCTTCTCCATACGCTGGTTGAGCTCATCGAGGTCGGCAATATTTCGGCGCTGTTCCTCGCGAAGGCGTTTCAGCTGGCGCTGAAGTTCTTCTTCCGTGAGCGGATCCTCGGCGGCCCGCAAGGCGTTCTCAACTTCCTTGAGCTTCTTGTTCAGATCATCCTGTCGTTGGGCAAGTTCCTTGAGACGACTCAACACCTGCAACTGTTCGCGTTCCTCGGAATTCTGCAGGCGTTGGGCTTGACTCTCGGTTTCGTAGCGGTCTTCCTCCTTACGCAGGTCCAATTCGTCCAACTGGCTCTGCGAGCGTTCACTACCGGGTTGTGGTTTGGACTGGCTTTTGCTCCGACTACGGTTGACCTCGAACTCGTGGGCGAGCAATCGCAACAAGGCTTGATAGGCACTCTGTTCAGAGGCCAAGGCCGGCATCAGTTTCTCAACTCCCTCGGTCGACTCGGTTAAGAGGGCAACAGCCTTTTCCATATGGTCGGCGGCATCCTGAAGAAAATCCTTAGCCTTTTCACTTTCGGCTTTCTCAAGAAGTTCCATCGTTTGCTGAAGCGCCTGATACTGGCTCTCGACGAGTACGGGCGCATCCTTCGCCAAGCTAACGGGTTGGCGATGGAGTTTCCAAGTGGCGTTGATGATCTGCTTCTGCAGCTTTATCAGTTTCTCCACCTGCTGGCTGAGCCCTTGCTGCTGTTCTTTCTCTTCCTCAGAACTCTCGCCCACTTGGCCCTGTCGAAAGATTTCCTCAAAAGGTCGCACTTCGGCGAAGAACATGTCGCTAAAAGAGCGACGAGGTTGACCATCTGGGCCCGTATCCTCGGCCCAGAAGAACCAGCTGACGAGTTGACCGGTTTCCACTTTCATCTCCTCGAGGGCGAGCAGATGCGAGGCAAGGGACTTGAGTTGACCGTCGACGACCTCGCCCAACTCGAATTCCTCCACGGCACCGCCATCGAGATTATAGGATAAACCATGACGGAGCAGACCGAAGTCGTCCTCTATCTCCGCGGTGAAAGTAATTTCCTCCAAGGGTGATACCTCTCGGTCGCCGACCGGACTGACGATTCGAATCTTCGGTCCCTTGTTAGGGTAGACAACAATCTCTATCCGAGGAGAGATTTTGTTGGTTCGACCGGCGGCATCGACAAGCTCCAATTTCCATTTACGCGTCTTGGTGAGTACCAGGGAAGGCAGTTCGACAAGCGGTTGCTCGGGGTGGACATCAAGCTCGACGCTCTCGTTGTGTTCTCCAACAAGACGAGCATCCACGACCTGTTTGTTGAGATGGAACCGATAGGTGAGTCGGGTGCCCTCCACGACGCTGAGGCGACGGGTATCCTCGATCGTCCGTTCGGGTATTCCGGTGTAAGCGGGATAGCTCAGCGTGGCGTCTGCCCGCTCGAGCTCGGGATACTCGAAAACGTTGACCGAGAAAACATCCGACTTCCGGCCATCGTACTCGACCTGATAGGCAAATGGCCCATCCACGCTCGAGAGGGTGGCCCCGTAGATGGGGTCCTCCAGATTCTTGACCAACATCAAGCGGCGAAACTGGCCATTCTGCGGAGTAACCAAAAGGGTGGCCTGGCCGGGGAAACCCGCACTGAAATGTGCCAGCACCGCCAGCGGACTACCGCGCTCGACCTCGGCATCACCCGGGTCCACCTTGTCGAGTCGAGCAAGTTTATTGCCAACCGGTTTTGCCTCTTCCTTTACCTGAGTTGCCGAAACACCTGAAAGAGTCGGCTGATCGACTTGGCTGAGAACGATGCAGAAAATCATGAGAAAAACCCAGGAACAGCACCGCAGCACACTAAGTTCCTTGGTAGGAACGGTCTTGGCGAAGCCTGTCTCGACAAAGGCGTCAGCCGCCTTGTTGATCACACGTTCCTGCAGGAAGTGAAACTTGCCCGTCTTCGGGTCGGGTTTCTGCTCGACAGCAGTGAGAAGCGTGGCGTGCAGCTCGGGATGCTTCTCTTCGATGTCACGGGCCACTTGCCGGTAGTCCACTTCGGATTGACGCCGATTGACAACAAGGACCCCAAGCGTTCCTGTGATCAAGATGAAGACGATCCAGGCAACCGTTTGCTCGGGCAAGATGAATCCGCTTGCGGAAAGCCCGAAAACCAAGCAAGCGACCACCGCCATCAGTCCCCACCAAACTGCCATCGCGCGCCACTTCCGCCAAAGATATTGCCGTCGAACAACGGGTTTCAGATAAGGTTTTAGTCTTGTCATACCGATTCCTCAGTTTGGGCCACAAGGGCTGATCGACGCCAGGTGCGTCCACCCAAACAAGTTTCTGATATTGCCAGCAGAATCGCCCCGACTATCAGCCAACGCCACATTTCTTGACGTTTCTCGAGCTGCTCGTCCAGCAAGACTTGCCTTCGGTCTTGGGAAAGCGCCACCTGCGCCATATCCCTCGAGGCAAGTGGAAGCGCCAGCCCTTCGAGTCGCTCCTCGGAGATAGGGGCAGTATGGCTTTCCGTAGGAGGTAGATTTACCGAAAAGGTGGCGTTTCGAGCACCCTTTAGAGAGTAGATGCCAGGTTGTTCCGCAAAAAACTCATCGACCGTACCCGACAACCGGATGGTGCCTGCAGGACCCTCCACTTCACGGCTCGCAGTATGTTCGGTAGAGACGTTGATAGGACGGCCCACAAGGTTAGTAGCCTTAAAGGGGGAGAAGATTCGTCCCATGTCCATCATTGAGTAAAGCAACGGCACGAACTTGCTGGAAAGGGCGAGCTGACTGTCGGCGGGATGCCACCCACTGGTCAGGACAAGAAGATGTCCGCGACCGATGGGCAAATCTATGAGCGCCGGCGAATCATCGTCAAAACGAACCAGGACACGGGAACCGGCTAAGCGGGCGGAATCGATTGTCCGATGCTTCCAAAAATGGATTTTCGTGAAATCGCCGAAGCGAGGCTCCTTAAACGGCACGAACAACGGATGCTCGAAATCCAGACGCGTAAGCAAGGCGTACTCGTTTACCTTGGCCTCGTTCACCGGCACAGGGCCTGATGCCGCAAGGACGCCCAAGGTGGAAGCGAGACCTTCGTTCTTCAACACCAACAGCACGGGATGACCGGACTCGCAGAAGGAACGAACTTCCTCGATCACGGCATCCGGCAGAGCCTCGGTCACGATTAGCAGACGATCATCGGGATGAATCAATTTTCCCGCCAAGGCATCGGGAGCATGAGCAAGCACCTCGACATGCTGCAGGCGCGTTTTGGAGAAAGCCCGCTCGAGGTAAAAACGCATGTGCTCGACATCATCGGGCTTCTCGTTGCCGACATAGTGAATGCGGATGGGCTCGGGTGCTTCCGGTACGATAAAAAGTTGGTCATCGAAGGATTCGTCGTCACCGAGCAGAGCCAGACACCAGTCCTTGCCGGAGGGTCGGCGAGGAGCCTTCACCGAGCGACTTTTGCCGGCAGGCAGGTACAGGTGAGTGACTCCGGTCATGTTTGAATCGTCGGGCTTGACCCAAGCCAAGCGAAATTGCTCCTGCGTGGCATCTTCGCTGTTAACGACACGAACATGCAGAGGCGTATCACCATCGTTCGATTCCCGGGCGGGAGCGAGGGAAAGACCCGCGTTTCCGATAACATCCGGTGCCAATGGTTCCATTGTGAGCTCCATACCCTCTGGCCATTCATGACCTTGCAGGCCATCCATTCGACTCCCTCTCTGCAAATCGCTCAGGACTACGATCCGCTTACGAGTCGCGGCATCGGTTTCATCTAGTATCTCGGCTGCCGTAAGGATCGCGTTGCCCAAGTGCGTGCCACCCCATCCGGGCTGGAGTCTACCCAAGGTTTCCCGAGCGACGGCCGGTCGTTTTTCCTCAGGCAGGTCGTTCCATTGATCGAAGCGTAGCAAAGCCTTTGTCTCATCGCCGAAAGCCAGAATAGCGAGACTACCATCCGATTTGGTTTTCTCGATCACCGTCTCAGCCTTTGCCATAGCCTTGGTCCAGAGCCCGTTCCGCTGCATGCTTGCGCTGACGTCGATCAACAGGACAGTTCGCTGTCTAGCATCTGGATCTTGGTCGGGAATAACGAGTTCCTTGAAGAATGGTCTGGCGAAAGCGAAGGCCAGCAAAGCCAGAAGAGTGCAGCGGAGCAACAGAAGGAGAATATCCTCGAGCCGACTCTTTTTGGTTAACCGGGGCGCTTCGGGGCGGAGGAACATGAGGGAGCTAAAAGTGAAGCGCTCGCGCGACTTACGTCTTAAAAGGTGAAAGAGGATGGGGCCGGCAATGGCCAGACCGCCCAGTAGGAACAATGGTGTGAGAAAACTCATCGATTGGCGTGGCGGCGGATGCTCTTGCCTCGACGCCGACGCTGTCTGAGGAAGTCGGACAACACACGATCCAGAGGCAGATCGGTGGTGACGGAAAGAAATTCCGCACCGAGTTTGTTACAGATGGAGCGCAAGGAATCGCCGTGTTCCTCGAATCTGCCGAGGTACTTGCGACGGGCGGCAGCAGGATCAATAAAGAAATCGGACTCCGTCTCCACATCATGAAAGAGGAGGGCTTCGTTATAATCGAAATTCACCTCCTGAGGATCCAGCACTCGAAAGACGACCACGTCGTGACCAGTGGCGGTCAACCGGCCAAGTTGCCGTTCCAATTCATCAAGTGGAGTAAGCAGATCGGAAACGAGCACAATGAGGCCACGCTTGTTGACCAACTCGACGATCCGGCGAAGTGGCTTGGACAGATCGGTCGACTTCCCCCCCGCCGGCTTCTCGAGCGAAAGCATGAGTTGCCGCAAGTGACCCGGCCGATTTTTAGCGGGAAGATAGTCACGAATATTCTCGTCGAAGCTGAGCAAGCCGACAGCGTCTCCCTGCTGGAAGAGAAAATAGGCCAAGGTAGCAGCGAGGGTATGGGCATAGTCAGCCTTTGTCCAGTCGAGGGAGCCGAACGTCATGGAGCGGCTTTGGTCGAGCAATAGGTGACAGCGAAGGTTCGTCTCGTCCTCGAACTTCTTGATGTAGAACCGATCGCTGCGGGCGAGCAAACGCCAATCGAGGTAGCGCGTATCGTCGCCGGGCACATACTGCCTGTACTCCGTGAACTCGGCGGAAAAACCGTGATAAGGACTCCGATGAATCCCGTTCCAAAAGCCCTGCACCACAACTTGAGAGCGCAATTCCAAGCTGCGAATCTGCATGAGGATGCGCGTATCGATAAACTCGGCTCGCCTGGGAGAAGACTGGACCGATGGAGGCATTATTTGATTACGGGAGAGATGCTCTCCAATAGGTGCTTGATTACCTTTTCAGTAGTAATGCCTTCGGCTTCCGCCCTGTAGTTGACTAGGATGCGGTGACGGAGAACAGGTTGAGAGAGAGCCTGAACATCTTCCACGGTGACGTGGGTGTTGCCAAGCAGAAGGGCTCGAGCCTTGGCCCCGAGCACAAGGAACTGGGCAGCCCTGAGTCCCGCACCCCAGTTGACCCACTCATTCACATACTCGAGCGATCCATCCTGATGGGGTCGACTAGCCGCCGCGAGACGCACCGCATAACGGGTAATATCTTCCGCCACGGGCATCTTTCGTACGAGCCGGATGAAACGAATCATGGTCGCGGCACTAAAGAGCGGTTTACCGGGTTTGGTCGGCTCGGCGGTAGTTTGGCGAACCACCTCCACCTCATCGTCCTCGGGCAAGTAGTCGATCACCACGTTGAACATGAATCGGTCGAGCTGTGCCTCGGGCAACGGGTAAGTGCCCTCCATCTCAATCGGATTCTGGGTGGCGAGCACGAAGAAGGGCTCGGGCAATGGATGTCGCTTACCTGCGGCAGTCACCTGATGCTCCTGCATGGCCTCCAGTAGGGCGGCCTGAGTTTTCGGAGGCGTTCGGTTGATCTCGTCGGCCAGAAGCATGTTAGCGAAGACGGGCCCGGGCACGAAGGTAAGTTGCCGCCCATTCGCCGTTTCGCTCAGCACCTCCGTTCCCGTGATGTCAGCAGGCATCAGGTCGGGTGTGAACTGTACTCTAGAAAACTCTAATTTCAGGATATGTGAAATCGACTTCACCAGCAAGGTCTTGGCCAATCCGGGAGCCCCCGTGATGAGGCAATGACCTCCGGCGAAGAGAGAGATGAGGATCTGCTCGATGACCTCGCTCTGACCGACGATGGTCTTGTCCAGTTCAGTCTTTATCTTCTGATAGCCCTCCTCGAGCTGCTTTACGGTTCTGGATTCGGTTGAGGTCTTGGTTTTCATCAATGCGTCATCGCGTAGAAGATTATGTTGATGCCCATTGGATAGGCTTTTGGTTCGGAGAAATTTCGGAAGTAATACTGGTTCTCGCCCTCTCGCTCCCAACCGTCCCCGAGGTCGGTGTTGTGGCAAATCATGACCATCATCCGTTCCTTGTCGTCGAAGATGCCTTGATAATGGACTTCACTTCCGTCGTCGGGTCCGGGACGCCACTCGAAATTCATACCGTTCATCGCTTGGCCTATACTGGGGAGCTGCGGTTTTTCCTTCAGGTCGAAAACGGAATGGAAGACAGGATGCTCTAGGGGTAATTCCTTGGGTTTTCGGTCGGGAAAGACCCGCTTCATCTCAAAAGCAAAGTTGTCGTACTCATCCCCTCCCCAGAAATCATCCACAAGAAGAAAGCCCCCATTGAGGAGGTATTTCCGAAGAGCCTTCACCTCATCCTCTGAAAACCACAAATCGCCGGGCTCGATGATATAGATGAAGGGGTAATCGAACAGTTTCGGATCGGTTAACTCGAGCACCTTGCCCTCGGGATGGACCTTGAGGGAAGTCATTTCCTGCAGGCGGTAAGACAAGTTGAGCTCGGCATCGGGATAATCAGTAGCCCATTTTCTTCCCCTCCCCCCGTAGCTGCCGTAGCGAATCCTTACGAAAGTAAAAACGTCGCGCGGCATCTCGTTGTCGAGTTCCCACTCGGGCACACCTCGACGATCGATCGATGGTGGTACGGGGTAACGTTGTGCCCAAGCCACCGCTACTGCGATCAGGATCCCTGTGCCCGAGAACAAGGCAAACAAAGTTTTACTGCTCTTCTTGCGTTTCATCATTCCAGTCCAGTAGCAGTCGATGGGCCTCGCGAAACCGGGGAGCTGCCTCCAAGGCCATAAGCAGTTGCCGCTTTGCCTCCGGTTTCCTGTACTCCCGAAGTAAGCGCGCCAAGTGGAAGTGAGCCTCGGCAGGATCCTCCGGTTCCAACTCCAGCAAGGTAAGCCAAGACTCGATCGCAGGTTCTGCCTGATTCTTGGCCTCGGCGGCAAGAGCGAGTTGCCGGTGGGGTCTTGGCAGAAGCGGATTTACCGCAAGGGCGCGATCTGCATTTCGCTGTACGGCTTCCCAGTCCCTCGCCTCTCCTCCAAGCTCGATGAGGCGAATAAAAGCCTCGTAGGCATCTCCGCTTATCCCTGCCAAGGTTTCCAAGGTTTTTCTTTCCTCACTAAATTCATTCAGCTCGCGATGGGCCTTCGCCAGCAAGACATAAGCGTTCCGTCCCCTTTTGTTTTGCTCAGGGAAAAGCTTAATCAGTTCTCGACAGATTGCCTTGAGCTCTTCCCAATTGCGATCCTTGGACAGACGGTGAGCCTCTCTGCTTAGAATGTAAAAGTTAGGGGGCTCCTTGGCCGACCCGTTCCGATCCTCCTTGCGATCATCAGGTACGGGTTTGCTCCAGTCCAGTTTGGGGCCGAGCGCTTCCGCTCGAGTACGGGCGTATATGGCGAACGCCACCTCAAGTTTCTCCATCGGTTCGACCGCCTGAGCGATGGCCACGTTAATCTTCACCCCTTGAGCGAGCTTGTCCAAGATAGCCCGAATCGCCTCGTGCCCGAACCGCTCCACGATGTATTCAACCACCAGCGATGACTGGTAATAAGCAAACTGCAAATGCTCGGGCGAAGGAGGAGAGAGAAAGGCTCCACTGAGCTTGCCGACCGGAGTCAGAACTCCCCCTAGGATCTTCTCCCTAAAATCCGGGTTCATGCGTTGGCCCCAAGTGGGACTGGCTTGGCGTTCCTCGTACACGCTGATACCCTCGCTGAGCCAACGAGGCATTTTATTCTTCGTCAGGGCAAGAGTCACGGTGTGGCAGAACTCATGCCAAAGCACGGCTTCCCAATTAGCCGGGAAAGGCATTTGCGTAGCAGGGCTGTTGGCCGTGATGACACACCCGAAGCAGACCCCGAGAAAGCCCGGGTTCTCAGGCATCCCGAAGGTACGCACGCCAAAATCCTTTTGCTTGTCGAAGATCTCCACCACGGTAGGCTTTTCCAGTTTGAGCCCATATTTCCGGGTCAAAGTCTCGTGGGCCCGATTCAGCAACCGTAGGGCACGAGCACCATAGACGGCGGCCTCATGGCGAGCCATACGGAGAACAAACTTATCAGTTCTCAAGGTATCAAATTTGTCGAGCGTATCCTTGAGGTTCAAAAGATTGAAGGTGGTGACGTCGTAGCCGTCGGCTTCGTGGGCGTCCTCAGTCAGTTTCCAGCCTTCATCATCTCGACCTAGACGAAGAAGGTCCTGAGCCAACTGTATCTTCGCGGGGTGGAACCCGCCGTCGAAGGCCAGCGCTAGGCGCTGATGTTCCGCGCCTTCGGAAAAACGATACTTCTGCGAAAGCTTCCGTCCGATCAGGTAGTCCACAACCGGATTATTCTTCCAGTGAGCGAGAGCCTTTTCGCGGGCGGCCTTTTCGGCCTCCTTATCTTCGAGAAGATGAGCGATGATGCTACGGTAGGCCCACGCCTGGGGATACCGGGGATTCACCTCCAAAGCCTTGGACAATTGCTTCTCGGCCTCCGTGTAAGCCTCCACATCGATCAGGTGATTGGCCAAAAGGATGAGCGAGGCAGTGTGATTCGGGTTTATGGACAAAGCCGCCTGCAGGTATTCCAACATCACCATCCGATCCGATGGGGCGAACGCCCGGGCAGCCCCGAAATGCAGGTCGGCATTCTCAGGATGTTTTTTTAGAGCGAGTTGAAAGGTTCGCCCCGCCAAGGCAAAATCACTCTTCGACAAAGCCAATTCACCAACAGCAAGAGGGACACCCACGTAATCGGCGTCCCTTTCCCGAGCACCCGAATAGAGGTTATCCAGAACCAGTTTCGGCTCGCCACCCAGTTTGAGAGCGGTTCGACCCAAGGCCACCAAGTCGGGAGCATTGCGATAGGCCCAAGCTCTTGAACCCGCCAGTTGGTTAATTTCGGCCAACATCGCATCGGCCCCCTTGGAATCCCCATTGTAACGAAATACCTCTTCCGCCAACAACCGAACGCGAACACCTCGAGAGACCTTCTCCAGGGCCGTACTGGTATTCTTCAAGGCATCCTCGTATTTCCCTAAGGCCATCAAGGCTCGAATCTGCAGAACCCACAAATCCTCTTTCCATTCATTCTCCTTTAAGGCCTCGGCAGCCTTAGTGGCAACTAGCGCGAAGTCTCCTTTCTTCCATGCCTCATGAACTTCCTCCACTGGTTCCGCCGCTGGAACCGAACAAACGAGAAAGAGCAGGGCTGTGACAACCCAAGTGCATTTTATATCTCCTACAAACTCCAATGTGTAGCGTAGCTTTGATAAAAAAGCCCCGGCCGCAAGAAGGGAATTAGAAGGTCAGCTAAAATTCATATCGAGCTTCTCCTTAGACAGAGGTAATACGATTCAAAATATGCCTGCCATAGAAAAAAGTGATTATGGCTGCGCTCCAAGTGACCAGAAAGATACCCCACCAAATTCCAGATTCCTGAAAGCCCAGGTAAAAAGCCAAGAGATAGAAAACTAGGCAAGGAGCAAAGATTTGCCGATAAAGCCCAATGATAATTGCGTAAAGGGGCCTTTTAAGCCCTTGGAGCAACGAAACAGTCTGAAATAAAATGACGTACGAGCAAAGTGTGATTGCCGCGATTCGAAGGTAGTCCACCCCATGCCCGACCACCACGGAGTCGTTGGTAAAAAAAGTCATCAATGGCTTGGCGAGAAAGAAGCAAAAGAAACCGCCGAGAACCATCATCAACAGGCCATATTTCATGGTAGTGTTCCAGGTTTCACGAACCCGATCGAACTTCTTCGCTCCGTTATTTTGCCCGGTAAGGGAAAGAACGGCGATGTTAAGGCCGATGGTCGGGAGCAGAACGATTTGCTCGATGCGAGTGGCAATTCCGTAAGCGGCAACACCCGCGGTACTGAATTTGCTGATGAAGAAGGTGATGACAAAAATACCGACTGCCACGGTAACCATGTTCAAACTTGCGGGGATTCCCTGACGGGCGATATCCTTATAACTTGAGGAAGGAACAAAGTTGGACAAAATAGGTCCATCCCAAAGCTTGGTAGCGGCCAACTTGCGAAGAAGGTAGACCGTACCGAAAACTTGGATGACAACTGTCGCCAAGGCGACACCACGAATCCCAAGAGCGGGAACTCCAAAACCACCGAACATGAACCAAGGGTCGAGTAAGCAATTAAAGAAGAAACCTGCGATCAAGACGTTTCGGTAGCTTTTGGTGTCTCCTTGAGAATTGAGCGAGGCGTTCAAGATCGATTGAAGAACAAAGAACACGGTACCCGCGAGAATAACGTTCATATAATCAAGAGCCAATTCAAGATAATCACCCGTCGCTCCAAGCACTCCGAATAAGAAAGGCGCGAAAGCAAAGCCGATAATGGTGAGACCAATGGCAAAGAGGATTCCGAAGGACAGGCACTGCACACAGAAGTGATGAGCCTTCTCGCTATTCTTTTCGCCGAGGGCGTTGGCGATAAGAGCCGTGCCACCTTGGGATATTCCCGTGCCCATCGCGATAATGATGAAGAATACGGGAAAAGATATCGACAAGGCCGCCAAAGCCTCGGTCGATACAAACCCGGCGAAATAGGTATCGACCACGTTATACATTGTATTGAAGAAGAAACCGATGCTCGCAGGCACGGCAATTTTCCGGACGAGGCTCGGAATCGGGTCGGTGGTCAGATTCATCTCATCAATCATTCATCAAAATGATCAAACTTGCGATCAAACGTTATCACCTAAATCGTTCGCCAAATTCCTTGCAAAGGAGGCCAACTCCTTCAAGAAATAAGGAATCCAAGTTCGCCACTTCAAGAATTGGCCTTGAAGCACCACTCATTACAGAGAACTCGATCATGAAACAAATACTCACTACATTCCTTACGCTCTTCCTGCTTACTCCCTACCTTCATCCCGCAGAGAAAGAAAAAAAAGAAGAGGAAAAATCGTACTTGGACCGTCTTAAGAAGGCTTATGAAGAGAAAGTAGAAAGCGGCAAGAAGCTCTATGTCGAAAACGTCGAGGATGGGAAGAAACTCTATGAAAAGAATTTTGGGGACGGAAAGGAACTCACTGAACAAACGAAGGAGTGGGTCAAGGAGGACATAGAGAACATAGGCGACTGGGAATATAAGATCGTCGCATTCGGAAGCAAAGCCAGCACGGAAATGGAAAAAGAACTCAACCGACTTGGAAAGGAACGCTGGCAATGCTTCTGGGTGGAACCCTCTGGGAAGGAAAAGGTCTTTTATTTCAAAAGGACAAAGAAGAGCTACATTCAAAAGATTCCCGCCGGAGATCTTCTAAGAATTATTGGTGCTCTTAACCTAGAATAGAACAAAGACTATTGTTTAGGCATTCCCTTCTTGTCGGGGCTGGGAAGACAAGATTTCCGAACGACCCTCGTACCCTGTTGACAAATCTCATCTTTGAGGAAGTTTCTAACGGATAAATGAATCAGTGGAGTCGGCGGAATTTTTTAAAGTTGGGCGTGGTGGGTTTGGCTTTACCCCAATTTGTGGATTTACGTTCACAAGCTGCTGCCAGTCGAAATAGCGAAGTGGCCCAAGGTTTCGGCAGGGCCAAGTCCTGCATCGTGCTTTTTGCCTGGGGCGGATTGAGCCACCTCGACACCTTCGACATGAAGCCATATGCGACATCCGACGTTCGCGGGCATTTCAAGGAGATTCCCACGGCCGTGCCGGGAATCCGCGTGGGCGAACACGTCCCGGGATTCGCACGAATGATGAAGGAGTGGGCTATTGTGCGGAGCGCCCACCACAACGCGTCTAGTCATCGTTCGGGAGCCTACTGGAACCTGACGGGGCACGAACCGCCGAACCTCGGAGGTAACTGGCCAGCCTCGAGAGACGACTGGCCCTGCATCGGTTCCTTGATATGGGAGGCCCTGGGCGACGGGCGAGGCCCGGTGCCCGGTGCTAGTTCCCTACCATACACCCTCTTCGACGGCGGAGTGGCCAACGGACAAGACGGCGGATTTCTGGGTCTTGGTCGAGATCCTGTAGTGTTGCGTCCAACCGGAAGGAAACTTCGTGAGTACGAGGGGAAATCACCATCCTCCGGTCGCGTGGAACTGGATTTACCCGAGGGCTTGGATATGGACCGATTGGATGGAAGACGGGGTTTGCTTCGCCAACTGGAGGACAGAATGATCGGAACCGACAATGAGGTGAGCAAGGCTGTTATTCGCTCGCGAGAGCAAGCCCTTGATATGCTGCTCAGTCCCAAGGCACGCGACGCCTTCGACTTGGAAAAGGAATCGGTCAAGACAAGGGAAACCTACGGCATGCATGTGTGCGGCCAAAGTGTTCTCACCGCACGCAGACTGGCGGAAGCTGGCGTGCCCGTATCAACGGTATACTGTGCCGCAGGAGATCTCAACGGCTCAAAGGGGGACCACTTCGACACCCATGTAGATAACTTCAACCGACTCAAGAACAATATGCTCCCCCCTCTCGACCAAGCAGCCACTGCTCTCATCGGAGACTTGAAAGCGCGTGGTATGTTGGAAGAGACTTTGGTCGTCCTGCTAACCGAGTTCGGACGCACGCCAAAAATAAACGGCGGAGCTGGTCGCGACCATTTTCCCGACTGCTATTCGGTCGCCTTTGCAGGTGGAGGAATTGGAGGCGGTCAGGTATACGGTAGTTCCAACGCCATCGGGGCAAAGCCTGCAACCAATCCATGCGAACCACCAGATATACACGCCACTATCTTCCATGCTTTGGGGATTGATCACCGCAAAATGATAATGGATAGGAATGATCGTCCGTTACCCATATGCGACGGAAATCCCCTTCCGCTGTTCGGATAAGCTGAAAAAACAGACTGGGGTTTGCCCTTTTGCTAAAGCCGGATAATGAAAGAGTAGGCTTTAAATCCTCATTAGTAAGCATGAAAAACAACAGATTTGAATGGATGCAAACTGACTTTCTGATCAATAGATTAGGAACACTTTTAAGGCGTCCCACCATATTAATCGGTTTTTGTGTATCAATATACTTCACATTGAAAATCCTAACTGTTTAAATACTCCGATAAAATCTTTTCGTTCGGGTACTACATCAAAATTCAAACGATTGCCTCCCCTCCGAGAGAACTATTTTCATCCGCTAAAACTCCTTCGGACATAGAAACACAGGAAAGAAACCTACCTCTTAAATTCTTCTTGTTAGAGAATCGGAATTGCATGATAGAGTCAGTTTGGTTTGGTTAAGTTGTAAAAAGGGGTCATCCCCAAGCGACTCTTCAAATCCCAAAGCATGTATTCTACAACCTTCAGTGTCCTCCTTTTTATAACTCCTACTTTCTCCATTGGAGTGAACAGCGAACAAAGTTGCCTCTTTAACGGCAAGGACCTAGGCCAATGGAAATCCACGGGCAAGGCAGAGTGGCGAGTGAAGGACGGCGTCATCGTGGGTGGTCAAGACGGCGACCCAAAGCGAAGTGGGATACTTGTAAGCAAAGGAAACTACAAGGACTTCGACCTGCGACTGGAGTACAAGATAGAAGAGCACGGCAAATACAACAGCGGCATCTACTTCAGGAGATCCAAAACCAAAAGGCTCGGCCCCCCCTACCAGTTGAACCTCGGGCGCGGGGTCGCCGAAGAATATGTAGGCCTCTACCTCGACGACTGGCTGGATAAGGGGGACGAGAAGGACGAAATTCGCAAGCCCAGGAAATGGAACAAGGTGCGCCTGCTCGTTGTCGACAACCGCATAAGGGCTTGGTTGAACGATCACCCCATCGTCGACTACACCGACCCCAAGCCCCGGGCCGACTTGCAAGAAGCCGGCTCCATCGCCTTCCAGACCTATGGGGCGGAAGGCCACGCCGGCTGGGTAAAATTTCGTAACCTAAAGATCATCGACCTTTCTTCCTTAAAACAAAAACCATGAGGCTCTCAGCTATCTTCTCCCTGCTGCTCGCAAGCGCCGCGACCTGTCTCGCCGCAAAGAAAAAGCCCAATGTCGTATATATCATGTCCGACGAACTCGCCTACTACGAGCTCTCCCACATGGGTAACCCCTATATCAAAACGCCCAATATCGATAAATTCGCCAAGGAAGGCATACGCTTCACTCAGGCTCTCGCCGGCTCCCCCGTGTGCGGCCCGCTGCGATGCAACCTGATGACAGGTAAGCACGCAGGCCACGCCTCCATACGGGCCAACGACGGCGGCACCCCACTGCGGGCGGGAGAACCCACCATAGCCTCCGTCCTCAAGGCGCAAGGCTACGCCACCGGCGGCTTCGGTAAGTGGGGTTGTGGCGGACGCGACTCTACCGGGGTGCCCGAGAAGCACGGCTTCGACGTGTTCTTCGGCTACTACGACCAAGTTCACGCCCATTCCTTCTACCCACCCTATCTCATACGCAACAGCAAGGAGGTCCCATTGAAGGGAAACGTGGGCGGACGCTCCGGCGAAACCCACGCCCAGTACCCCATCATGGAGGAAGCCCTCAAGTTCATCCGTGAGAACAAGGGCAAGCCCTTCTTTTGCTACCTCCCCGTCACCCCCCCGCACGGCATGTACGACATCCCCGAGGACGACCCCGCCTGGCGACGCTACAAGGGAGAAAAATGGATCGAGGACGAAAAGATTTCGCAAGACGTAAAGAACTACGCCGCCATGGTCACCATGGTGGACGACAACCTCGGCCAAGTGCTCGCCCTACTCCGCGAACTCAAGCTGGAGGACGACACCATCGTGTTCTTCACCGGCGACAACGGCGGGCAGGACCGCTTCCGCAGCAAAGCCCACCCCCGCGGCTTCTTCGGGCCCAACGTCAACCCGCGCACGAAGGTGGAGTTCCGGGGTGGCAAGGGAAACCTCTACGAAGGCGGACTACGTATCCCATACCTTGTTCGCTGGCCGGGTAAAATTAAGGCGGGCCAAGTGAGCGACCTCATATTCTACCAACCCGACGTGCTACCCACCCTCGCCGAGCTCTGTAATGGGAAAGCCCCCGAAGACGTCGACGGCATATCCATACTTCCCACCCTGCTCGGTGAAAAAGCCGTCGGGCACAAGCAGGAGAAGCGCAACATGCTCTACTGGGAATTCGGCAACCAGATCGCCGTACGCAAGAGCCACTGGAAAGCCATCCAGCCAGGAAAGGACCGACCTTGGGAACTGTACGACCTCGACCAGGACGTCAGCGAAACCACCAGTGTAGCTGACGAGCATTCGAAAATCCTAGCCGAAATGAAAGCCTTCGCCGTGGCCTCCCACGAGCCCGTCCAACCCGGCACATTCACCACCCGCGAGCGCCACGAGCGAGACCGCCAGGCGAAGTGGGGATCCACCCGCAGTGGTTCCAGTAACTCCGGCCAGAAAATGAATCGCCTCAAGGACAAGAACCTCATACCGCTCGAGGAAACCAAGCTGGTGCGCTTCAGCAGCGAGAACTTCGGCAACGACCGCCGAGCAGCTTACGCCATCGACGGAAACCCTCGTACCGTCTGGCACTCCCAGTTCGCCCCCAAGCTCCAGATGCACCCTCACGAGCTCGTCATCGACCTCGGGTCCAAGCGCAAAATTAGAGGGTTCCACTACCTCGCCCGCCAGGACGGCGGATGGAACGGGACCTTCGGCAAAACCCAGTTCTTTCTCTCCGATTCACCCAAAGAATTCGGCGACCCCGTCCTCGAGACCACCTTCGCCAAGGTAAGGAAGCCCCAGTCCGCCAAACTCAAAAAAACTGTCGAGGGACGCTACCTCCTCGTCCGTGTGCTCGACGAGATCAACGGCAACCCCTGGGCCTCCGCCGCCGACATCGGCACGATACAGGCGAAGTGACAAGTCGCGCCCTTTCCGCAAGGACGGCGCCAACGCAATCCAGAAGGCCACCATCACGGTGGAGGGTTGAGGGGAAATCACTTCGTATTTTTCGTCGGGCTCTTGCGCCCGGGCGTTTTCCAGTTGGGATCGGGCTCGTGTGACTGGTCCAATAAGTTGGCGGCATGCTTGACCAAATCGGGACGGCTCTTGGCATGGTCCTTTTTCTCCTCGTAGTCGAATGAGAGGTCGTAAAGCCGGATCGGCCCGGTGAACATCGGTTGGCGAATTGCTTTCCATTTGCCGAAGCGCACCGCTTGAGCCGAGCCACGCTCGAGGAACTCCCAGTAGAGGTGACTCTTGCGGGTCCACTGCCTTTCGGGCGGATTGCCCCGCAAGGTGGGAAAAAAACTATCGCTATCGACGTCATCGGGCACCTTGGTCTTGGCCAACTCGGCAAAGGTCGCCATGCAATCGCCGAAATACCATTGATGGTCGTCAGCGCTTCCCGCCTTAACGGAACCCGGCCACCACGCGATGGTGGGCACCCTGATGCCGCCCTCGGTGAGGTCGCGCTTGATGCCCACGTAGCGTCCATTGGAATCGAAGAAGTCCGCCTTGTGCCCGCCTTCCTGGTGAGGACCGTTGTCGGAGGTGAAGATGATTAGGGTGTCCTTGGCCACACCCAGCTCGGTCACCAAGTCGAGAACCTTGCCGACGTCGCGGTCGAGGTTCTTGATCATGGTGGCGAACCCTTTCTCGGGCTCGGGCCAGTCCTTCTTGGCGAACTCGCCAAAGTCGGGCACTTCCATGCCTTTGTTGCCGGCCTCGTTGTTGGCATGGGGCACGTTCATGGCGAAATAGAGAAAAAAGGGCTGCTTGTGTTTTTCCCGTATGAAGCGGAGAGCGTCCTCGGCGAAGAGGTCGGGTGCATAATCGACTTTCTTAACCGCCACCCCGCGACCCGCCTGCGGAAGCTTAGGATCCTGCCAGCTCTTCCATTTCGTGGCCACCTCGTTCCGCAGTTTCTGCACTTTTCCGTTGCGGATGAGGAATTCGGGATAGAAATTGTGGGCGTGCCACATGTTGACGTAGCCGAAGAAGTGGTCGAACCCGACATCGTTGGGGTTGGTGAAATTGTCCGGTGTTCCCACCCCCCACTTGCCCACGCAGGCGGTGGCGTAGCCGGCCTTCTTCAGGACCGAGGCCAAAGTGGGCTGACCCGGCTGGATGACAATCGGGAGGGATGAGTTGCCACGCACCACAGTGCGTCCCATGTGCCTGCCCGTGAGCAAAACGCTGCGGGACGGAGCGCAGACCGTGCAACCCGCGTAGAACTGGGTGAACTTCATGCCTTCCGCAGCCATCTTGTCGAGACGAGGCGTCTTTAGTGTCTTCTGGCCAAAGCATCCGAGGTCGCCGAAGCCGAGGTCGTCGGCGAGAATCAAGATGACGTTCGGTGGTCGCTCCTTGGCTTCCGCAAACCCGGCAAAGAAAAAGAGGCTCAGGGCAAGGCGAACGTTCACCGAGGTTGAGAAAAAAAGGTTGGATTTCTTCATAGTCACCATCTTCTGAGCAATTGCCCTACAGGCTCAAGCCAAAGCGTGGCCCTTTGACGAAAACCCTGCCACGGAAAAGAAGGATTTCCGATACAAGTAGGGATTGAATCCAAAGTGAAAGGGCGAATATATTTGATTTGCTTTCATGCAACCGTTCATCCTCCTTGCATTCACCATCGGAACCGCTGCCTTGCAAGCCAAGGTGAAAGTGTAAGCAGACTTCCACGGCGGGACCGTCTTTCACCCTCGAGGATGCGCCGAGTCTCGTCGAGGAAACGGTAGAGGCAAAGGTCAAAGCCGAAGCTTTCGAGTTTTGCAAGAGCGATAAGGGCCGTATCGTACCCGCTCTCCGCGGGGAAGCCCAAAGGCGATGGGAAGCAACCCGCCCTATGGACACAGACCCGCTAGCACGCATGGGAAGGAGGATCCAGCTGAGTCTGCCGAGCCCTCGTCGAATGGCTGACATCGGACCCCGAGAAGGCTAAGGCATTACGCGACAATGCGCGAATCTACATCGTGCCCATCATGGAAGTCGATAATGTGAAACGCGGGGCGGCAGGTAAAAACCAAGTACCCCACGACCACAATCGCGACTGGAGCGACCAACCGCGCTACCCCGAGGTCGCAACCGCTCGGACTTGGTTAGGTCGACTCAACAAGGAACGGACATTCAGTCTCTTCCTAGACCTCTGCAATCAGAGTCAAAGCGACCGTACACCCTTCTTCTTCGGTTCCCCCGATTCACATCTCAAACCCACCTGCAAGGCAAACCAACAGCGCTTTCACGCACTTTGCCTGAAGACCTTGGGTAAACACTCCCTTGGTTTGTCCGTAAAAGTTCGTGCCACAGGTCCGGGCTACCATCCGCTTTGGAGGCGCATCAGTAAGAACCGGGTCGCCGAAAACACTGCCTGCATCTCAGTCAACTTGACTCTCGAGGCCACTTGAAACTCATCCAAATCCACCGAGAACGGCTACCGAACCTATGGTGTCGCCCTCGGTCAAGCGAATGCCAATTACCTAAAGCACGCTCGTTGAAGCAATTCTCGACATTGGGCGGGTAAGCTTAACCTTTCGAAACGTTGACCCACAGGCTGAAGCTAGAACTTATAACCCGAAGAAGAACAGCATCAAATGGCAGCCCTTGATCGTATTACCTTGAACATATACAAAGATTACTAAATCATAGTAATACGGATGGAAAAAGAAATAAAACTTTTAAGCCAGACGAGCCACAAGGAGGCGACCTCCAAGTGGAAGAGGATTGTCGCCGAGCACCAGAAGCCAAGCGCTGTTCGTGCCAGTTGGCAGGTTTTCAATTCCATCGGTCCCTATTTCGCACTATGGGGGTTATGGATTTACATGTCCCTTGGTCTTTCGCTTTCATCGTGGTGGGCTATACCACCGGCTCTCCTTTCCGGAATGTTTCTGGTTCGGGTCTTCATTATTTTTCACGACTGCGGTCACGGCTCTTTTTATAAATCCAAAAAGGTTAACAACTATCTAGGCTTCATTTCAGGATTCTTGACCTTCACCCCTTACTACCACTGGAGATGGGAACATTCCGTTCATCATGCCACGTCCGGAGATTTGGACCGTAGGGGAATGGGAGACATCTGGACGCTGACAGTGAAGGAATACCTAGAGTCTTCTCGATGGAGGAAAATTTCCTATCGGTTAGTGCGCAATCCAATTGTGCTGTTTTTAATTGCTCCTATTTTCCTTTTTCTGGTACTTGAAAGATTTCCTTCCAAAAACTCCAAACCGAGGGAAAAAAGGTCCGTATGGTTTATGAACTTTGCCTTGCTCTCAGTGGCTGCCGGCCTAGTAAGCATTATCGGATTTCTGCCATGGTTTGTGTTTCAACTTTCTGCCATGTTAATGGCCAGCTCGTGCGGTGTATGGATGTTCTACGTTCAACACCAGTATGAAGATGCCTATTGGGTGGAGGGCGAGGAATGGGACTATACCACAGCTGCCATTCAAGGTAGTTCCTTCTATAAACTGCCAAGGGTGCTGCAATGGTTTTCGGGTAATATCGGGTTTCACCACATCCACCATCTCAGTCCTAAGATTCCTAACTACAACTTAGAGAGGTGCCACTGGTCCGACCCTATGTTTCAAGAGGTGAAGGCCATGACTCTATGGAGTAGTCTAAAGTCAATCAATTCTCGTCTCTGGGACGAAGACTCGAAGAAAATGATCGGTTTTGGACAACTAAAAAGACAACTCCGAGAAGAAAAAGCCGATTTGGAGGCAACGGCTTCACGGGAAGCCGCCTGACATTTCACTACACAACCTCCGGAAGACCTAGATAGCCCGCTCTTCGGAATTCTTGCCGAAGTGGCGGAAACATTCCATTATTTCTAGCGATGAGTAAACCTTTCAAGGTGGTGGTAACCGATTTCGTGGAGGAACCCGCGAATTTCGAACGCGAGATTTTGGATGATATAGCCGAGGTAAAGACACTTCAAGCGATAGGCGAGGAAAACTTGGCGGGCAAGGTAGAGGACGCCGACGCAATCATGCTCTACCACTATGTAACCATAACTCGCCAGACGATCGAACGCCTGACCAACTGTCGCCTGATCGTACGCTGCGGGGTAGGTTACGACAACATCGACCACGTCTTCGCCCGGGAACGAGGCATCGACGTTGCCAACGTCCCGGACTACGGGAGCGAAGAGGTGGCAGACTCCGCCTTGGGGATGGCCTTGGCCTTGGCCAGAGGGTTTCACTTTTTGAATAATCGTCTGCGAGATGATTCTAGTGCACCTTGGTCTTACGAAATAGCCAAGCCTCTTCGGCGTTTGCGCGGAGAAACCTTCGGCATCGTAGGCGTTGGCCGCATCGGCACGGCCACGGCTTTGCGAGCTAAGGCATTGGGAATGAAGGTGGCCTATTACGACCCCTATGCTCCCGATGGTCGCGACAAGGCTCTCGGCATTCGCCGGTTGGAGGATCTGGACGACCTCTTGCGACAAGCTCGTGTCCTAAGTCTGCATTGCCCGGGAACCGATGAAACGAAAAACCTGATCGATGCCAGAGCCCTGTCCCTGATGCCGAAAGGTTCGTTTCTCGTAAACACCGCCCGTGGAACCGTAACGAACGGAGAAGCGATAGCCAAAGCACTCCAAAGCGGGAAACTGGCGGGTGCTGCCATCGACGTACTCCCGCAAGAACCACCGACCGAGGACTCGCCGCTCCTGCAGGCATGGCGCGACCCGAAGCACCCCGCCCACCATCGCTTGATCCTCAATCCGCACGCCGCATTCTATTCCGAAGAGGGTATCGACGACATGCGCAAAAAAGGAAGCGAAAACTGCCTTCGTGCGCTTAAGGGATTGCCGCCACGCAATCTAGTGAACTAGAGGGGAAAGCATTTCCACATGAACCTATCCATCCGAAACGGCGTTGAAGCCGATCTTCCCGCAATACGCGATATCCTTAACCACTATATCCTCGAATCGGCAGTAACCTTTGAGGTGGAGGAGGTTTCGATCGAGAACCGGAGGGAATGGTTCAAGCAATTTGATCCAGTAGGTCGACACCAATTGATCGTAGCTGAAGTCGATGGGAAGGTAGCTGGATATGCAGCAAGTATCCGATTTCACGAAAGGCCGGCGTACGAGCCCTCGATCATGACAAGCGTTTACATCAGTAAAACGCAATTGGGCAACGGCATTGGAGAAACTCTCTATCGCGTCTTGCTCTCGGGAGTGGAAAAGACGGGACTCGTGCATAGAGCTTACGGCCTCGTGGTAATACCAAATCCAGCATCAGTAAAACTGCACGAGAAATTAGGATTTCGAGAAACAGGCGTACTCCACGAAGCAGGCTACAAGCTTGGCAAATATCACGACGTAAAGATTTACGAACGTCGTTTCGAGTAGCGGTTCAGGTAGGCAATAAATCAAGGACCATCGAGCGTTCCTCTGACAATTCGGCCACGGAAGCATCTATCTTTTCGCGGGCAAAATCGTTGATCGGGACCCCTTGTGCAATTGACCATTTCGTCCCGTCGGAACGGACAGGAAAGGAAGTGATCAGACCTTCTTTGCTACCATAGGATCCGTCAGAAGCCACGCATACGCTATTCCAATCGCCCTCTGGCGTGGGCTTGACGAGAGAGCTCACCGTATCGAGGGCGGCGTTGGCAGCCGAGGCGGCAGAGGAAGAGCCTCGGGCTTGTATGATGGCGGCTCCGCGTTGCTGGACTGTGGGAATGAAAGTTTCGCGACACCAGTCCTCGTCGCCAATAACCTCTGAAGCAGCCCTTCCTCCGATTCGAGCGTTATGATAGTCGGGATACTGAGTGGCGGAATGATTGCCCCAAATGGTGACGTTGCTCACCTCGGAAACATGGGCGTCGGCCTTGGCGGCAAGTTGAGCTGCCGCCCGGTTCTCATCGAGTCTCGTCATGGCAAACCAACGATCCTTCGGAACGTCGGGAGCATTGTTCATCGCGATAAGGCAGTTGGTATTGCAAGGATTACCAACCACAAGGACGCGGACGTCGGAAGCAGCCGATCGCTGAATGGCCTGTCCTTGCCCCGTAAAGATCTTTCCATTGATGCCAAGCAAGTCTCCGCGCTCCATGCCTGCCTTGCGCGGGACGCTACCGACAAGCAGGGCCCAGTTGGCGTTACCGAAACCTTGATCGAGATCGCAGGTGGGACGGACGTCGCGGAGAAGTGGGAAGGCGCAATCCTCAAGCTCCATGACAACCCCCTCCAACGCCTTCATCGCCGGCTCTATCTCAAGCAAGTTGAGCGAGACCGGTTGATCGGGTCCGAAGAGTTCCCCGGACGCAATGCGAAAGAGAAGAGAATAGCCGATTTGACCGGCTGCGCCGGTAACGGCTACACGTATGGGTTGTTGGGCGATCATTGAGATTAAGTTTTTATAATTGAAGAATTCTGAAGAGAGAAATCAGGAAAATCTTGCCTTGTCGATGACCTCGGCGGTTCGGCGGAGAAGGGCCTCCGTGGAAGACCAGTCGATACAACCATCAGTAATGGAAACTCCATATTCGAGATCTTCAGGCGGACGCGGGAAGGATTGACTGCCGGCATTCAAGTGGCTCTCGATCATTACGGAATGGATGACGTCCGAACCGTTGGACACTTGACTCAATACCTCATCCATAACAACTGGCTGTCGTTGTGGATCCTTTCCGCTGTTCGCGTGACTACAATCGATCATGATAGAGGCAGGCATCTGGGCGGCCTTGAGAGTCTCTTCGGCAACGGCAACATACTCCGCGGCATAGTTGGATCCAGAGGAACCACCCCGGAGAATCAGTTGGCAATCAGGATTGCCTCCGGTAGTTACGGCAGAAGCTCGACCATCCTCGGTTATCCCGAGGAAGGTTTGACTCTGAGTGGCCGCCAAAATCCCGTTGACGGCCGCCTTAACGTCGCCACTCGTGGAATTCTTGAATCCCACTGGCATCGAAAGACCGGAAGCCATCTGCCGATGGGTCTGAGATTCGGAAGTGCGGGCACCGATAGCCGACCAGCAAAGGGAGTCGGCAATGTATTGAGGTGTGATGGGATCAAGTAACTCGGTGGCAGTGGGAATGCCCAAGTCCAGCACCTCGCCAAGAAATCTTCGGGCGATGCGGAGACCTTCGGGAATGTCGCAGGTACCATTAAGCTTGGGATCCATGATTAATCCCTTCCAACCTAATGTCGTACGAGGCTTTTCGAAATAGACGCGAAGCACCAACAGGAGTCGATCTTCGAGTTCGCCGGCCAATCCACGAAAACGCTTGGCATATTCACGGCATGCATCCAAGTCATGTATGGAACAGGGCCCCACCACGCAAAGAAGTCGCTTATCTTCCCTGTGAATAATGCGATGGAGCTTTTCGCGGGCTTCCGCGACAAAGCCTTTTTGCACAGGACTTCGAGGAATTTCATTGCAAAGTTCCGCCGGAGCCGGGAGGGGGTCCGATGAAAGAATTCGTAGGTCAGTAACTTGTTGCACAATGGTGGATCATAAAAGCCAAGCTCGTATGAACAAGACAAACTTTTAAAAATGTGGTAATAAGGGAATTATATGTTTGTTCATTATCATCAACCGGCTGCCGTCATCCTTGCCTCGGGAGAGGATTCCCTTGCCTATCTACAAAGCCAGTGGAGTACCCAGCTTGTCTACCAAGGAGAGAATCAAGCGACATATGGGCTTCGCCTCAATCGCAAGGGTCGCATCCTTGCCGATGGCTTTATTCTGAGAAAGAACGATGAAAACTTCCTCATCATCAGTTATGATTGCCCCGCGACCGACCTGATCCCACTTTTAGAGGAGAACGTGGTGGCCGACGACATTGAATTCGAGGACCGAACGGATGGGTACAAAATAATGTCCCTTTGGGGAGGCAACTGTGAAGACATTAGTTCGCACATGAATTTCAGGCTGCCAAAAGGGAATTCCCTTGTTACATCAGAAATCGGTTTGATTTTTTGGGGACGAAAAACGAAACCACCCAACATCGAGATTCTGGCAGACGAGGAACAAACCAAAGCAACGTCGAAATTGTTGGAGAGATCGACAGAGGAAGGTATCCTTACCATTGCAAATGCAAATGCGCTGGCTCTAGCCCGAATTGAATCAGGTATGCCTGCCATACCCGTCGAAATGGGCCCAACCGAACTTCCTCAGGAATGCGGATTGGAGGATGGCGCCGTTGATTTCGAGAAAGGTTGCTACCTCGGACAAGAAGTGATGGCGAGAATCCACTCCATGGGACAAGTCCAACGCATCCTGCTGCCTGCAATCATAAAAAAAGAAGTCCATAAAGCCTTACCCGCAGATCTTTTCCTAAATGAAAAGAAAGTCGGTGAATTAAAAAGCTGCTTTTATGAAAAATCTAAGATTCTTGGATTGGGTATGGCCTTGGTTCGCCGCAATCTCTTGCAAGAAATAAAGACCTCAGGACTCTCTCTTTCGCCTTCGGACGAGCCCCAAATCTTCATTAAATGAACGAAAATAGCGAAACAAGCGATATTGCGGGAATATTTTCAAGCCTTGGAGCCGAAAAAAAACAGGCGTTACGGATGGCGGGTCAATTACTCAAGAGAGCCGGGCAGCTTTCGGTCGAGCTAAACATTACGAAAGCCGAAGCTCTTCAAGGACTTCTGGAAACTGTGACTTGTGGTTCCAGAGGCGAGATCAAGCCATCTGAGCAAGAGGCTACTGGGGTCGCAAAGGAGCAAAAAACCAGAAAAAATCAAGCCTAGAGCAAAAAGGGGTTGACGAAACGCGAAAAAAAAAGAGGCATGGAGGCATCCCAAATCACTGGCTTACAAAATCTCAACCAACCTTCAAAACAAAAGGAATCTTAAATGAATAAAGGACAACTGATTGACGCCGTACAAAAAAACCTAGGCAAGGATGCCTCTCGTGCAACAGCTGACGCCGCACTCAACGCAGTAATCGACAGCATCACCAAAGCGGTAAAGAAAGAGAACGTTCAAATCATTGGATTCGGCACATTCTCGGTCGTAAAGAGAGCTGCCCGTGACGGAATTAATCCTCAAACTGGCGACAAGATTAAGATCAAGGCCTCCAAATCAGTGAAGTTCAAGCCCGGCTCAAAGCTTAAGGCTTCTCTCTGAGACATTTTCCCGCCTATCTTTACAAACCTGCGGTTCGCCGCAGGTTTTTTTTTGCAAGGTGACCAAAGAGGAAAAAAAGGCTCTAAGCCTTAACGCATATAGAGAGTACATGCAGGATTGCTACTCCGCCGAAGCTCCCGGTCGGATCGAGTTTTTAGGAAACCATATTGACTACAATGGCGGTAAGGTCCTTGGCGCTGCAATTAACGGTGTCGTGTGCGCACTTGCAAAGCCTCGAAAAGATCTAACGATTAGACTCTTCAGTGAGAGCTTTGAGAACGATGTCGTCGAGACCTCTCTTAACGACCTTTCTTTCCGCAAAGGGTCGGAATTCTGGGCTAACTATCCGCTCGGTGTTCTTTGGTCCTTAAAGGAAGCAACACTTGCTCCACCATCGGGCTTTGAGTTGATCCTAACGACAGACCTGCCTCTCGCTGCAGGACTCAGTTCCAGTGCCGCCGTGGAACTCGCGACTGCTCTCGCGCTCTTACAGCTCAGCGGAAATGAGTTAGGCAAAAGCGACCTTGCCCGCTTATGTCGTCGGGCGGAAAATCAATTCGTCGGGCTACCCTGCGGGATTCTCGATCAAGGAGTCTCCGCCCATGGCGAGAAAGATCACCTCGTTCTCATCGACTGTGAGAAGGAAAACTTCTCCACTCTGCCCCTACCCAAAGATACCTGTCTGTGGATCTTCGATACGGGGATCAAGCACGACCTTGTCGACTCTCTCTATGCCACAAGACACTCAGAGTGCAAGCAAGCGCTGGAACTCCTAAAGAAGAAGGAACCTGACCTGACCTGCCTTGCCGCAGCATCCGAGGGATTGCTTACTTCGGCGAACCTCCCCGAACCCTTATCCAAGCGAGCTCTCCACGTCGTCAAGGAAAAGACCCGAGTCGACCGAGCGATCGAACTTCTGAAGGATGATGCTTCTCGAAAGGAAATCGGTGAACTTCTCTTCGCTTCGCATGACAGTTCACGCGAACAATTTGAAAACAGTTGCCCCGAGCTCGATTTCCTCGTGGATGACCTGCGTAAGTGTCCGAGCGTCCTTGGAGCACGTCTAACCGGCGGCGGATTTGGAGGAGCAGTGCTCGCGTGGACTCACCACGCTTTTTCACAAACCGATGCCAAAGCAACCGCGACCGCTTTCAGAAAAACATTTGGAAAACATCCGAAAGTTCACCGATTCGAAGCTTCCCGAGGGGCGAGAATCACCACCACCCTTGGAGAAGCCGGTCCGCCAAGTCTATGAAAGCTAGACAGTGGTCTGGAGAAACATGGGAGGGAGCAGAAACTAGGTTTCTCGCAGAGCAGATAAAAAACCCGGCTTGTCCTCGGCATGAACGAAGTGTCCTGCCTCAGGTAAAACCTTGGTTCGAGCCTTTGGGAAATGACGAAGGATTGAATCCTCATCCTCAAGGCAAACATAAGAGGATTTGCCGCCGTTCACGAAGCTCACGACGCCACCGTAGGATTCTTCCGGAGTCAAGGGATTCCTCGAAAGATCAGGTAAGCTAGATCGTAATACGCAAAGATTGGGTTTCCAGCCAAATACTCCGGACTCCTCGGAGAGGTTGGTTAGAAGAAACTTACGAAATGCCCAGTTCGGGAACGCCTTCATCAGTTGCAAGTCCGCATCCTTGTGAGAGGAAAGAGTTTGGAGGTTGAGAGCAAGTAGGCCGTCGAAGGTCGACAAGTGATTATCGGGCGGATAGTCACGGGGAGCAATGTCGACCACCACGAGTCGCTGAACTCGGGCGCCATGAAGGCAGGCGAACTTCATCGCGATCTTACCGCCAAGGCTGTGCCCACACAAAACAAAAGAGCCCAGGCCTTGGCCATCGGCCCAAACCCGCAAGTCATCGACCATAAAAGATACTCTGCCTTCTTCATCGTGAAAGGAATCTCCGTGGTTGCGAAGATCGAGCGAGAACACTCGATGTGAAGTTGACATATCCTTGGCAACGGATCTCCAATTTCGCCGAGAACCAAGCAATCCATGAAGAAAGACTATGGGTGGAGCATCTTGTGAACCCGCTTCATCAAAGGCCAGTGTCCGAATCGTCATTATTTAGAACAACTCGAGCTGAACGTTTTCATTGGAATCAACTTTCTCGTCATGAGAAATGTCCGAATCCACTCTAGGTTCGCTTTCATTCGAAGGCTGGCTATGGTCCGTTGCTTGGCTTTCGGAAGGTTCAGGTATCGGTTCGGCAACAGACACTCCCTCTAAATCGGCTTTCGACGCCTCAGCGTCCCCAACTTCCAAACTCTGGAGAATCGTCTTGGCTCGTTTGACGACGCCATCGGGCAAGCCGGCGAGACGAGCCACTTGGATCCCGAATGAACGTTCCGATGCGCCTGGAGTCACTTGTCTGACAAAGACAATCTCATCGTTCCATTCCTTCACTGCCACCGAATAATTGAGTAGCCTGGGCAAGCTTTCGGAGAGACGCGTCAGTTCATGATAGTGGGTAGCAAAAAGTGTCTTGGGACCATTGGCTAGCTTCCCGTGAAGATGCTCAACAACTGCCCAAGCAATGCTGAGGCCATCATACGTGCTTGTTCCACGACCTATTTCGTCCAGAACGATCAAGCTCCTGTCCGTACAGTTATTGAGGATATTGGCAGTCTCGTTCATCTCGACCATAAAGGTGGAATTACCGCGAGCAAGCTCATCCCCGGCGCCGACTCGCGAAAAAATCCGGTCGACCAATCCCAGACGACAAGCCCGAGCAGGCACCCACGAGCCGACATGGGCCAAGAGAGCAATCAAAGCTACTTGCCGAATAAAAGTAGATTTTCCCGCCATATTAGGTCCCGTAATCAGGCATATCTGCTCGTTCTCGGAAGAGAGTTGGCAATCGTTCGGGACAAAGGCGTGGGTTCCCGCCAAACCGAGGCTCTCTCTCTTGAGGGAGAGTTCCACCACGGGGTGACGCCCTTGCTCGATTTCGAGAACGGAGGAATTTCCTTGAAATTCCGGCCTACAATATCCGCGTTCTCGAGCGATACAGCCCCATGATGAATAAAGATCAATTTCAGCTAGAACGGAAGCCATCTCGGTCAGAGCATCCGCTTCCCTCAATGCCGAATCCAAGACATCACGAAACAATTCTTCCTCTCGAGCCACTGACCGTTCCTCGGCATTGACGATTTCCTTTTCCTTCTGCCTGAGCTCCTCCGTAAAATAGCGCTCGGCATTGGTCATTGTTTGTTTTCGGACGTAATGCTCGGGAACAAGCGAGAGGTTCGCCTTGGTCACCTCAATGAAATAGCCGAACGCTCCATTGTATTTCACCTTTAGGTTTCCGATGCCCGTACTTTGCCTCTCGGATGCTTCCAGATCGAGAATCCACTGTTTGCCACCGGTACCCGACTCACGCAGGCGATCCAAGTCCTCGTTAAAACCTGAACGAATCACTCGGCCACCATCCGACTTCACATCCACCTTGATGTCGGCTGGCAGCTCCTCCTCGAGCGCCTGATTCAGCAGTTCGCAAAGATCGTCGAAGGTGCATAAATCTTGACCAAGTCCGCCGATTCGCGGATGCCTATCGGACACATCCCGCAATAAGTTAGCCAGTACGGGTAGATTTCGCAAGGTTGCTCGAAGACCACCGAGTTCCCGAGGTCGGGCCAAACGGTTTCGCAAACGGCCAAGGATACGCTCGACGTCGTTTCCGCCACGCAGAGCATCGCGAACCTTGTCGGCCAATCCGGGAGCTGCCGCAAATTCTCCCACGCACTGTTGGCGACGATTAATTTCCGTAAGATCAAGTTCGGGTTGCCCCAGATAACGCTCCAACAAGCGCCCTCCGGCCGAAGTAACTGTTTCGTCCATAGCATCAAGCAAAGAACCTTTGCGAGAATTGGAAGAAGTGCGAAACACCTCCAAGTTTCTCTGGGTCGCCGGATCAACCAAAAGGGCGGCCCCTGTTCGATATTCTTCCACCCTGCGTAGGTTGCCCGGCTTGCCCCGCAATACGTCGTTTGCATAAATGAGCAAGGCTCCTGCAGGCCCAAGTCCGGCATGATCAAGTCCGATTCCAAATCCTTCCAGATTCATGACTCCGAGATTCTCCATGACCTCGCGAGCTCCCGAACGTTGGTCGAAATCATAGTCGGCGCGATCCGTTCGCGTAACCTCGCCAAGCAAGTTTTGGAACTCGTCAAGAAAAGTCGCTAGGTCGGGGTTACGACTCGCCCGATCAGCTAAACCTTCCGGGACAAGGTATTCGTGCGGAGCGAGAGAAGCAAACGCGGCAAGAAGGTCGTTCGGGTCTTCGACGGAAGCGAGAACGAACTTTCCAGTGGAAAGATCGAGCCAAGCTGCACAGGCTCCTTTCTTATCACAATCCAAGGCCAAAATGAAATTGTTTTGGCCTGCTTGAAGTTGGCGCTCTTCCAGAACAGTGCCTGGAGTTAATATGCGAGTAATGCCCCGCTTGACAAGTTTGCCCGCCTTGGGAGCCTCCAACTGCTCGCAAATCGCTACCTTGTAACCGTTTGCAAGCAACTTGGCGAGATAGCCCTCGGCCGCATGAAAAGGGAACCCTGCCATCGCCATATCGTGCCTCTTCGTAAGAGTAATGCCAAGAACAGGCGCACCCCGTTCGGCATCAACCTCGAACATTTCGTAAAAGTCCCCCAGACGAAAGAGCAACAAGGTTTCCTGGGTCAGGCTTGCCCGAGCCTCCCGGTACTGCTTCATCATGGGAGTGTCTTCTTTATGCTTGGTCATCTTTGATAAACCCAAATTGTTTTCAGTTCGTCAACCGACAAGGCAACGAAAAAACAAACGGACCCGAACTAAAAATCAGCCCCAAGGCCGAGTTCGATCAAATGATGACGCAGGGTCCCGAAATCTCCATTTTCAGAGGCACCAAGGTAACGGTAGCCAAAACGAGCATGCAAAGATTCGGAAAAAGAGAAGCCCAGATCGACAAGCGCATCGTAAGTATAGGTCAATGAAGAGTCCGAAGGCAGGGGCCGAGGAACACCAGCCAACATGGCAACCAGAGAATCCTCCCTGTTGGCAAAACCCACTCCAAGACCAAATTGAATCCAGGATTTTGCAGACAATTGATGAAGGAATCCGGCTCTCACTCCAAAATTAATCAACTCAGAATCACCGGAAACGGAGGAAACTCCGCCTAGAGAAGATGATAAATCCTCAATGGAGCCGAACTCGCTTTGCCCATACTCGAAGTGGACCTCTCCAAACCAGCGCCCAAAATTCCTGCCACCCATAAGCCCAAGAATAAATCCGGTTTCAGTACCAAACTCCGAATACCCGCCGGCGAGATCCTCGTAGCCAAGCGATGAAGGCAGAGACAGGCCGAAAAAGGGTAAAACGTAATAATCGCCAAGAGCTTTCCCCTTTGGTTCGGTCGTCACAATTCGGGAAGAGCCTAAACCATCTGCTGTTGGCGATGAAACAGGGGGTATTTCGGCCAAAGGCATAGGAGCAAGCAAGCTTGCCTGTGAGGATACGCCAAGCGCTCGAGCACGTGCTCCAAGCCGAGACAATCTTGATTCGAGACTTTCGATTGATTCATTCCCGGAACTGGATGGCATCAAGACTTCTTGAGCAATCAAATGAGTATTCTTCCCATTAAATAAAGCCAAGGCAAAGAGGATGAGCGAGAGTTTCATAATCAAATTTTGCATCACTAATTCGTGAAATTCTAGCGGGCGAACTTTACCTTTATACCGAGCTTAATAAGTTCGTTTGATTCGCCAAAGAGAGAAAGTTCGGTCGAGATGAGACTGAGTTGGGTCTCGGACACGCCGTCAAATCCCCGTAGAACAGACAAAGCTTCAGCGATAGAAGTGGAACTGTGAAGCAAAGAGGAAAGCCTTTCGCTACTCGAGCTATCCGCATCCAACCATTTCCGAGAAGCATAAGAGTAATACCATGGAGCAGAAGGTTTGGACAGAGACAGGTAGCACCAGGATTTCAGATCGTTGATGTATCCGTAGGGAAATGCATTGCCTGACCAAAACCAGCCAAGATCTTCATTCCACATCCAGATGTTTTGTTTTTCAAGTATCGAAGAAGATACATAAGTCCAACCCAACTTCTCGTGGTAAACCCAAGACTGCCCAACTTGGTAGAAATAACCGAATCCATTTGAGTGATTCCAACCAAGAGGAGTAATCATCAAGGACACCTTGGCCGAGTCACTGAGACCTTGCGAGTCGGAGGTCGGACGATCCCGAATCACATAGGTAAAGGAATCTTCTCCATAAAACCCGCTGGCGGAAGGTGTGTATAAAACTTTGTCTCCCTGAATGCTTACAACGCCAAATTTGGGATTGGATGAAATGGATAAGGTGAAGTTTTCATCCGGGTCCGGATTGGGACCGTCATTTACGGTAACATCGAGGGAGTAGGAAGCTTGTTTCCCGGAAAACACAATAATGTCATCTACAGCCTTGGGCTTATCGTTTAGGGAAAGCACAGATAAAACAATAGAACGATTACTCTCCAACAATCCATCGGAAATCCTGAGGGCAAAAGAATCTTGACCATAGAAGTTAGCATTCGGTCGGTAAAAAAGAGAACCGACCCCGGAGACTAGCGTGCCGTAGGCGGGAGGAGATAAAATCGAAAAGGAGACCGATTGGCCTTCCGGATCAACTGCTTTTAGAACCTGCACTTCACTATCCTCATTGACGGTAAAATCACTCTCAATGAAATAGGGAGGTTCATTAACGTTAGAAACTGCGGCTTTCAATAACTGCAAAGAAGAATTCAACCCATCACTGGCATTAATTTCCAAATCGTAAACATTGCTTCGAGAACGCTCGAAATCAGGTGACTCCGCAAATTCCAACCGTGGCGGAGTCACATTTTGGTCGATGACAAAAAAAGCATTATCAAGTTTTCCCGGAACCAAAGAATAAAAAAGAACGCTAACGTTATTGTCCGATGCGTTGAGATCGAGAACATGAGTCGAGTTGCCTTCCTGAACGGAAGTACTGTAAAGCAAACCCCATGATGGAGGAAATATGGGAGCCACTTCATCAACATCCACAACCTGAACGATAACCGATTCGATTACGGTGTAGAGACCATCCGTGGCGTTAACCTCCAAGAAGTACTCATTACCGCCAAACTTAGATGCGGGAATTTCAAAGTCGGGTGCAACCTTGAACGATAATGCACCAGTTCCATTAACTTCGAACAGGGCCTCGTCGCCCCCCCCGGAAACGACATAATCCGGCGTGGCACCATCAAGATCCGTTGCATTAAGTTCAACGACGAAGACTCCGTTCTCGGCAACTTTAACCAAGAGGCTACCATTGGTATCTCGGGATGGATAAAGAGGAGAGGTATCGTTCAGATTGGTTATTTGTATAGAAAATATTTGAGACGCGACCGCCATGCCATCAGTGGCATTGACCTCAAGGTTAAAGATATGTTTACGCGAGACTGAAGCATTAGACTCATAATCAGTAGGAGTAATAAAGGACAAGGAGCCTGTTGCATTAATCTCAAAGAAATCCTTTTCGGATCCTCCTAAGGAATAAGTGAGAGCGTCTCCATCCTCATCGGTAACGTTAACGTCTACAATGAATAACTGGTTTTCAGGAACCATCAATGAGACGGAGGAGTTCCCGTCATGGCTTTTGAAAATAGGGGCATCATTCGCATCAAGTACTGTGACTTGAATTAATTTTTCAACAGGAATCGCCTCGACGGTATTGTCGGTCACGAGGACCTTCACAGTGAAAAGGTTATTGCCATTACCGGAAGAGTTAGACTCGAAATTCGGAGGAGTCATAAATGCAAGGAATCCGGTGGTGGCGTTTATATCAAAGAAAGCACCATCAAATTCGCTTTTAGACAGGCTGTAGGTGTGGATATCCTCAAGATCGGCATCGGACACGTTCACATCCATGACCGACACTTGGTTCTCGGAAACTGAGACTGTATTTGGTGTGGAGAAAGAAGGAGCATCGTTTATGTTGGCGACCTCCACGGTGACTATGATTTCATCGCTCAACCCAGTTGGATCGGTAACCTTCAAAGTAAAAGTATCAGTACCATTGAAATCCAAGTTCGGCGAATAGGTAAAAATAGGTGGGTTGCTAGCAGAAGTAAAAGTTGCGTTTCCTCTTGAAGCATTTGACAAAATGGACCAAGTCAAATTGCCCCCATCCGGATCCGAAGCATTGAGATCCGGGTCTCGCCAGGAAGTGGGGCTACCGTCTTCGTCCATGAATACAGTAACTTCAGACCTGCCGGTTATCTCCGGAGGGTCACTGTCGTTAGTTACTATGACGGTGAGGGTTAGGGTGTCCTTGTTGTTAGAATTCCCATCCTCATAAACGACGACGACCACTTCGTATGTATTATTCGCACCGGCATCCAGAGGACGTTCATAATTTGGAGCATACTTAAACCAAAGATTTCCAGAAGTGGAGTTAATATCAAAAAAAGAGGAGTCAACCGATGTCGAATCAATGGAGTAAGACAATGCGGAGTTCTCCGCATCCGTGCCATTCAAATCGGACACGTACTTTTGATTCTCCTTAACGCTCAGGGAAGTGCTAGACGCACCGCCAAAAGAGGTAAACACGGGTGGATCATCTACTTCAGAAACTATAATCGATACATTATTTTCTTGCTCTGAACCTCCCGAAAAACTGATCCAAGTGAAAGCATCGTTTCCAGAAAAGTTTCCATCGGGTACATAGGTTGAGGAATTTGTCAATGGATCGGGCGTCGAAATGCTCCCATGAGAAGTCTTTCCGTCTGTCTGAAACCTCACAAAATTAGGCATGGATATGGAAAGTGAAGTATCCTCATTCACAGTTTCCGCTAAAGCAAGGTCACCAAGGTTAAGCAAAAACAAGAAAAATGCCAAAAGGGAAAAACTTTTGAATGATGAATTCACGGAACTTCGGGCGATAAATAAACTGAAAAGAATTCTTTATTAGCCTTTGAATAACAATGGAAGCAAGGCATTTCCACAGGTTGGTTCTGAACCAAAACCAAAGACGCATGAAGACACCCGATTAATTTAGTGCAAATAAATTGTCGCGACGAAACAGCTAGTCGGAAGGATAATTAGGCTTGAGGCAACGGGCATTTTGCCGAATCGTAGATCTTATAAAGAATTTCCTAGTAGTACAGAAGAATGGCTTAAAAGGATATGAGTGAAGAAAATTCAAGTTTGAAAAGTAATGAGAGCGATCCAGGCGAGTACTGGAAAGCCAACCTAAAACTTATGGGATGGTTGTTGGTCGTTTGGTTCGTAGTCTCCTACGGTTGTGGAATTCTCTTCGTGGACGAGCTGAATTCCATAAGTCTAGGCGGATTCAAGCTCGGGTTCTGGTTTGCCCAACAGGGCGCCATATATGTTTTCGTGGCCCTGATCTTCGTTTACGTTAAGAAAATGAACAAGCTCGACCGTGAATTCGGCGTAGAGGAGGAGTAAGCCATGGACCTGCAAACTCTCACCTACACAGTAGTCGGAGCGACCTTTGTCCTCTATGTCGGCATCGCCGTTTGGGCGAGAGCGGGCACTACCAAGGAATTTTACATCGCGGGTGGCGGCATACATCCGATTTCCAACGGTATGGCCACGGCTGCAGACTGGATGTCGGCGGCATCCTTCATTTCCATGGCCGGTCTCATCGCGTTCAATGGTTACGGTGGCTCCGTGTTCCTCATGGGTTGGACAGGCGGCTATGTTCTTCTGGCCTTGTTACTGGCTCCATATCTGCGAAAATTCGGCAAGTTCACCGTTCCGGAGTTCATCGGGGATCGCTTCTATTCCAAGGAAGCTCGAATCGTGGCCGTAATATGCCTGATTTTGGCTTCCGTCACCTATGTCATAGGTCAAATGAAGGGAATTGGGGTTGCCTTTTCGCGCTTCCTTGAAACTGATTACGATACGGGCCTATACATCGGAATGGGGATTGTTTTCGTCTATGCCGTATTCGGTGGAATGAAAGGCATCACCTACACGCAAATCGCTCAATACGTGGTACTTATATTCGCTTATACGGTACCTGCAATCTACATTTCCTTTAACTTGACTGGCAATCCCATTCCACAAATCGGACTTGGTGGAAATGCCGCCGACGGCACACCACTCTTGCAAAAGCTCGATCAGGTGTTGGTGGATATAGGTTTTACCGAATACACAAGCCAAGTGATGGGAAGCAAAGTGAACATGTTTGCCTATACCCTTTCCCTGATGATCGGAACCGCCGGACTGCCGCACGTCATAATGCGCTTCTTCACCGTACCCAAGGTCAAGGATGCTCGCATGTCTGCGGGATGGGCGTTGGTTTTCATTGCGATCCTATACACGACGGCGCCCTCGGTCGGGGCCATGGCTCGGTTCAATTTCACCGAGACCATTCAAACCGGCCCCGTAGGAAAGATCGAGTCCAATATCCGTTACGAGGACCGGCCCCAATGGTTCAAGAACTGGGAAAAGACAGGACTGCTCGTATTTGAAGACAAAAACGGAGACGGGCGGATACAATATTACGACGACACAAACCCTGGCTTCGCCGAGAAGGCGGCGGCATTCGGATGGAAAGGCAACGAAATGACCAAGGTGGACCGCGACATCATGGTCTTGGCAAACCCCGAGATTGCCAAATTGCCCGATTGGGTCATCGCCCTCGTGGTCGCCGGCGGGCTCGCTGCAGCCTTGTCCACGGCAGCCGGCCTGCTTCTCGCCATTTCCTCCGCCATTTCGCACGATCTCCTCAAGGGAGTATTTCGACCCGACATCTCGGAAAAAGACGAATTGTTTGCAGGTCGCGTATCCATGGCGGGAGCAATTGCCGTAGCGGGCTACTTCGGGCTAAACCCGCCCGACTTCGCGGCGGGAACGGTCGCCATCGCCTTCGGTCTCGCCGCATCCTCCATTTTTCCGGTTCTTATGATGGGTATCTTTTACAAGAGGATGAATCGAGCCGGGGCAATCGCGGGAATGGTCGCAGGCATCGGCGTCACCATGCTTTACGTCTTTCAGCACAAGGGAATCATGTTCATTGCCGATACAGCATTCCTCGGGGACATGGAGCCCAATTGGTTCCTCGGAATCTCGCCCAATGCATTCGGGGCCGTCGGGGCTGTCGTCAATTTCGCCGTCGCCTTCCTGGTGTCGAAGAACACTTCCCCGCCACCTGCTGAAATTCAGGATTTGGTGGAAAGCATTCGCGTCCCCAAAGGCTCAGGTTCCGCATCCGAGCATTGAATGCGTGATCCGGCTTGAATTCCGATGAAGCTTCTCAACAAAGCAAATGTTCTTCCTTCCATACTCTGCGTTCTACTTGGCCCTACCCTTCTTTGCGGAAAGAAACAGGCTTCGGAACTGCAACCCATTGATAAGGGATTCACGCCGCTTTTCGACGGCAAGTCCCTAAAAGGCTGGGAAGGCAAAAAGAAGTTCTTTCGGGTACAAGACGGCACCATCATCGCGGGCTTTATCGATGCCCGCATTCCCAACAACGAGTTTCTCGCCAGCGAAAAGGAATACGCAAATTTCGAGCTTCGCTTCGATGCCAAGCTCGTTGGACAAGGTAACAACGCAGGCGTACAATTCCGCAGCCAACGCATACGAAACAGTCACGAGATGATCGGCTACCAGTGCGACATCGGGGGCTGGAGCAAGGGAACCATCTGGGGCTTCCTCTACGACGAGTCCCGACGACGAAAGATGCTTGCCGAAGCACCCCAAGACGAGCTGAAGAAACAGGTCAACCCCAAGGGCGAGTGGAACAAACTCATCGTTCGGGCGGAAGGCCCTCGCATTCAAATTTGGCTAAACGGTTATCAAACAGTTGACTTCACCGAAGCGGATAAAGATATTCCGCTAAAAGGTCGCCTAGGTCTCCAAATCCATTCCGGACCACCCGCCGAGTGCCACTACCGAAACCTTAGAATCAAAAAGTTTTAAATCCCAAGAGGAAGTAAACCTCACAAATCAAAGGAAAGACATGAGCCAAAGCCGTAGAAACTTCATCAAGCAATCCGCCCTCGCCTCAACTGCGTTCGGAGCCTTCACCATTAGCGGGACCAAGTCTTCGGGCAAGGTCATCGGAGCCAACGAACGAATAAACGTCGCTGTGTGCGGCATTAAGGGCCGAGGAGCAGCCCATATGGGATCTCTCGGGCGCGTGAAAAACGTTGAAATTTCTCACCTCGTGGATCCCGACACCCGCCTTTTTGAAGGTCGCAAAAAGTTCGTCAACAGCCGTTACAAGAACAATCCGGACTGCATTCAAGATGTACGCGAAGCCCTCGACAACAAAGACATTCATGTGATATCCGTAGCAACACCGAATCACTGGCACAGTCTTATGTCCATCTGGGCCTGCCAGGCGGGTAAGGACGTGTACGTTGAAAAGCCGCTCAGCCACAATATTTATGAAGGTCGCAAGTTAGTGGAAGCCGCCGAAAAGTACGACCGCATCGTCCAACACGGGACCCAAAGTCGCTCCTCCCAGAGTTGGGCGAACAAGGCCAAGGAAATAGCCGAAGGCAAACATGGGAAATTGGAAGTTTCCCTAGGCACTTGCCACAAGCGCAGAGGCAGCATCGGCAACAAGGAGACCAAGACGCCCCCCAAGGAACTCAATTTCGACGTATGGACGGGACCTGCCCAACAAGAGGACTATCACGAAAACTTAGTTCACTATAATTGGCACTGGTTTTGGAAATACGGTAACGGTGACATCGGCAACCAAGGAGTACACCAAATGGATGTTGCCCGGTGGATGATTCCCGGCGCCATGTGGCCCAAAAGCGTAGTTTGCGTTGGCGGGAGATTCGGCTACGAGGACCAAGGACAAACGGCCAACACGCAGTTAGCTATTTTCGACTATGGAGAAAGCCTTCTTGTGTTCGACGTACGCGGACTCAGCGGCAAGAGCAACATGGGCGTCTCCAACAAACAATATTTCGACAAGAACGCCAAGGTAGGCAAAAAGGAAGTGCTCAAGCTGAAAGGCGTGAAAAGCCCGACCGCAGACCGAGGCGATGGAGACAACTTCGCCAACTTCATCAAGGCCGTCCGCAGTCGCAAGACCACCGACATGAACGCGCATGTTCTGGAGGGTCATGTATCTAGCGGACTCTGCCACCTCGCAAACGTCTCCTACCAACTAGGAGAAAAACAAAGTTTCAGCAAAAAGAACAAGATTTTCGGCGACAACAAGGCGGCCTACGAGTACTTCGAAAAAATGCAGGACCATCTCAAGGAAAATAGCCTCAAGCTGGAAGAAATCGATTACGTAGTCGGCCGTGAGCTAAAATTCGACAGCAAAAACGAATCCATCATTGGCGACGACGAAGCCAACGCGATGTTGACCCGTAATTATCGCGCGCCATTCGTGGTTCCTGAAAAAGTATAACGGCACACTTACCATTAATGTCTTTAAGCGGCTCGGCTTCCATAAGGAATCCGGGCCGCTCTTGTTTTAAAATCCAACAACCGTATTTGCATACCCGGTGCAGTTGATGCATTTTTAGATGTTCATTAAAATGAAAGTTCTTCCTAGCTTGTCCTGTCTTGCCCCACTAGTGGCATTATTAGCGTTTGCGCCGAAAGCCCGATCCGTTCCCCCACCCTTCAATCCGTCTCCGCAAAAAACAGCAATCATGCGGGAAGCGGTTAACCGCATAAACTTGTCGATCGAACAAAAACTCGCGGAAAAGAAAATTCCCTATAACGAAAGCCTAAATGACTTCCTCTTCGTTCGCCGTATATACGTGGACTTGAGCGGGACGATCCCGACTTATGAACAGGTAACCTCCTTCGTTCGCAGCAGAGATCCCTACAAGCGGACCCGTCTCATCAATCAGTTGCTCGCCTCCGAAGGATACGTGAGTCACTTCTACAACTACTTGGCGGACTTGTTTAGGATTCAATCGCAAATGCCCGGAAGCAATCTTCGGTCAGACCCGTTCATCGCTTGGTTGAAGGATTCCATTCATCAAGACAAGCCATACAACCGAATCGTATACGAAATGATATCGGCCTCCGGTCGCCTTCACGACAACCCCGCCGTGGGTTACCACCTGCGAGACGTCGACATGAAACTGGATCACGTATCTTTCATGTCGCAGATTTTTCTAGCCAAGGATATTTCCTGCGCCCAGTGCCATGATCACCCTTTCGAGGAGTGGACACAGATGGACTATTACTCCCTGGCCTCCTTCCTCGGAGGACTCGAAACCAAGGGAAAAGCAATTTCATCCGATCAAAAGAAAAAGAGCAAGAAGCCTACTCCTACACGTTCCGGTGCAGTTATAGACACAATGCAGGAGTTTCTTAAAAGTCGGAAATTCGAGCAAGCCATCGCAAAGAAAGAAAATCTTAGCTTCACCCGTGACAAGGAAAAGGTGAAGGCCAAAGCAAAACAACTCCGTGACGCCTTCGATCGCCTGATGGACGACAATCGCTACAACGTCCATGACAAGCCGGACGCGGTAATGAAGCTCCCCGACGACTACCAGTACGATGACGCCAAACCGGGTGAAGAGGTAAAGCCACGGGTTCTAGTGGGCGCCGAACCAAAATTCCCGAGAAACTTAAATAATCGCGAACAACTTGCCCGATGGATCGCCAGTCCAAACAATCAATGGTTCGCACTCACCATAGCTAACCGCATGTGGGCTCGATTCTTTGGTCTTGGAGCCGCCGAACCTATACACAACGTGGAAGTTGACGATGCGTCAAACCCTGTCCTGCTCAAGACGATAACCGAAGTCATGATCGCCCTAGAATTCGACCTGAGAGCGTTCTCCTGGGTGTTGGCCCACACTAACTCCTATAACCGACTCGCCACTCGAAAGCTCGTTACCGAAAAGGATGACTACTACTTTCCCGGCCCCACACTACGGCGGATGACGGCCGAGCAAGTTTGGGATTCCTTCGTTACTCTCCTAGTAGAGAATCCGTTGCGATATCGATCCGCGGGAGGCATAACTTTGCAAGACATAACAAACGCCGAGAGCGCCATAACCTTTGCAGAATCCTTAACCGCTAGCACCCGCACAGGCAAAAAAAGAAGTCAGGGACAATTTCTGCTCCTCGACTCTCAAACCGGTGAGACCGTACTTCAAGGTGATAAAGACATGGGTTCCTCCTCCGGAGATCCCTCCGCGCAACGCGTGACCTCCGGTCGAGGGAAGGAAAAGCTAATTCTTGCCCGCGCATCCGAACTTGAGCAACCAACCCCGCAGGGTCATTTCCTGAGGAAATTCGGCCAATCCGAACGAACCTACGTCGTGGGAGCTTCCAACCTCTCAGGATCCGTTCCTCAAATCATGGAACTCATGAACGGTTTTGCGACTGAGGCCCTGATAAATCAAGATTCCTTGATCTTCCGCAAAATGAAGGAAGAACGAAGTCCCTCAAAACGTGCGGAAATTGTCTTTCTAAGTGTCCTCAATCGTCTCGCAAACCCAGCCGAGCAAAAGCTTCTTCGCAACACTCTACTGAAGAACGATGAGGAAGACATGGCCGATCTGATTTGGGCCCTGCTCAACACTCCCGAGTTTTTCTTCATCAAATAACGAATCCTCAACGTCATGGAGCCATGCACGACTTAGTCCGACAACTCGACGAATCCTCACGCCGTTCCTTCCTCGCTTACGCCGCCAAGGCCACTCTTGGCGTCACTCTACTCCCACCCGCCTTTGTATCGGGAGCACCCGGCGATCCGACAGCTCCGGGCACCGGCCCGATGATGAAAAAAAAGGCGCTCTGCGACAGCGTCATCTTCCTTTATATGCGTGGTGGGATGAGCCAGATAGATACCTTCGACCCCAAGACAGACGACGCCACAAAAGGTTCCACTCGTCCCGTCGCCACCAAAGCCGACGGACTGCAATTATCCAACTTACTTCCTAAACTGGGTGAACAAGCGAACGACTTATCCGTTATCCGATCCATGACCACTCGGACAGGAGCACATTCGCAAGCCTCCTACGTCATGCACACGGGCTATCGTCAGCGACCGGGGATGACTCACCCGCAGCTTGGTTCTTGGTCACAACATTTTCTTGGAAAGTCTCATCCCGTACTCCCTTCCAGTGTCGTAATTTCAAGCGGCAACCCCGGTCCCGGATTCCTGCCACCCGATCACAGTCCCCTTCCAATCGGAGATCCCAACAAGGGGATCAAGGACCTTCTTCCCGACGTGGATAAAACCCGCATGGACAAACGCGTCAACTTAGCGCGCCAGTTTTCTTCGGCATTCGAATACTATTTTCCTCACGAGGACGTGAAGGCCTACTCAGACTTCTACAAACAAACCGTAAAGTTCCTTTCAGGCGATGCCGCAGAACCTTTCGACATTTCCAAGGAACCCGGCAACATACGCAACCAATACGGGAACCATTCGTTCGGTCAGGGTTGCTTGCTCGCCCGTCGACTGGTCGAGAAAGGCGTCCGCTACGTGGAAGTGAAATCCCGGCGGAGTTGGGATTCCATGCACGGCGGAACGGGACAGCTCAATGCTCTTGCCCATGAACTGGACGGTACCGTTTCCGCACTGATGACTGACCTCCGGGAGCGCGGCATGCTGGAGCGCACGATGATTGTAATCACTTCGGAGTTTGGGCGGACCTCCAAAGTCAAGGGAAACGGTGGACGAGACCATCACCCAAACGGCTTCTCTTGTGCCCTAGCCGGAGGCGGAATTAAAGGAGGGCAAGCCATAGGAGCCACCAATGAAAAAGGTCGAGAACCCGACCCGAAGTTCGAACCAAAGGATCTCCACGCCACCATCGCCACCGCCATGGGCATGAACGTCGAGAAGCGCTTTCATCCCAAAGGTGGAGGACGTCCTTCCTTCGTAGGTGGTCGAGGAAAGCCCATAATGGATTTGCTCACATAAAGAAAAGCATTCATTGACTAGCGAAAAAAACTCGCGATAGTCAGACGAATTCCAGATGGTGGATTGCATGATCCGCATCTTTTCCCTTTTATTCGTAGCAACTTGTTTAGGCTGCACCAGCTATGCAGCCAAAAAACCGAACTTCATTCTCGCCATGGCCGACGACCAAGGCTGGGGCGAAATGGGCTACCAAGGCCATAAGTCACTGAAGACGCCCAACTTCGACGACATGTCGAAATCAGGTCTTCGCTTCGACAGGTTCTACGCGGCTGCTCCCGTTTGCTCGCCCACCCGCGCCAGTTGCCTTACGGGGCGGCATCCGAATCGCATGGGAGTTTTCAAGTGGGGATACCCCATGCGCACGGGGGAAACAACCATAGCCGAAGCACTCAAGAAAGCGGGTTACACCACCGGCCACTTCGGTAAGTGGCACTTGGGATCCGTTCGCGCCGACAGTGCCGCATGTCCCGGAGCCAACGGCTTCGACGAATGGGCGTCAGCTCCCAATTTCTATGAGAACAACCCCCTATTCAGTCACAACGGCAAGGTCGTTGAGGTAAAGGGAGAAAGCTCCCTCGCCACTATGGAGGTCGCTCTCCGATGGATGAGGAAAGTGGCAGAGTCGGACAAGCCGTTCCTTGCCGTCATTTGGTTTGGAAACCCCCATGGCCCTCACATCGGCGTTGATAAATTCCTAAAGCCCTACGCGAAGGAATCGAAGGCTATGCAAAACTTTTATGCCGAGATCACTGGCATGGACGCCGCCATGGGAGAACTCCGCAAAGGACTCCGTGAAATGGAGAAGCATGAAGACACTCTTCTCTGGTACACAAGCGACAACGGAGGGCTCAAGCCCAACTCCATGGGTGGGCTATCGGGCAAGAAAGGCAACCTGCTCGAGGGAGGGATACGAGTACCCGCCATCCTCGAATGGCCGACAAAAATCCCTGAACCTAGGACTAGTTCAGCGCCCTGCAACACTTCCGACTTCTACCCCACTTTACTCGAACTCGCTGGAGTTCCCCTGCCCAAGGATCAGCCTCTGCTCGATGGCATCAGCCTCGTTCCGCTGATTGAGGGAAAGACCGAAATCCGCAAGAAAGCAATGGGGTTCTGGGACTTCCCCGCTCCCGGTCGTAGTCGACGAGCCCGAGCGATGCTGGAAGCTTTGCGAAAAGAACAGCAAAAGGGCGAGCAGAAACCTGCTCCGAAAGAAGGACATGTCGAAAAACAATACTCGACCAAGTCTTTCCCGGGTCCTGCCGCATGGATTGACGGGGATTGGAAATTAATTCGCGTTAAAGGTAGCCCCAAACTATTCAACGTCGCCAAGGATTTCGCCGAGAAAAACGATATTGCCGGAAAACATCCCGATAAGGTAGCGGACATGGAAAAGGCCCTCCATTCTTGGCAGCACTCCGTAACCCTTAGCCTAAATGGAGAAGATTACAAAAAATGAAGACAATTGGCTTCACACGAACAATTTTGCCTTCAGTTATCTTCCTTTTTCATGGACTCCTTCCAGCAGCTGATTTCTCTTTTACCAAAGACGTCAGACCCTTGTTGTCGGATGCCTGCTTCCACTGCCATGGCCCGGATGCTCAGGCTCGCGAGGGGAAGCTCCGCCTAGACGACCGAGCATCTGCCTTCAAGGCGGGTGTGCTTAGCAACGGGGAAATGGTCGAGCGGTTGCTTAGCAAGGATCCCGACGAAAAAATGCCGCCGCCCGATTCCAAGCGGGTTCTTCGTCCGAAGGATCGCGCCAAGCTCGTCCAATGGTTGAAGGCCGGAGCGGAGTGGCCGGAGGATGATCGCCATTGGGCCTTCGTTCCCCCCGTAAAGCCAGCTATGCCGACTGTGAAGAACAAGAAATGGGCGAAGGGTCCGATCGACCGTTTCATTCTCGCCCGTTTGGAGAAAGATGGATTGCAGCCTTCTCAGGAGGCAGACAAGTACACGTTGCTCAGACGGGTCACTTTTGATCTGACCGGACTGCCTCCCTCGCCCAAGGAGATCGATGATTTTATAACCGATAAGTCCCCCGATGCTTATGAAAAAGTGCTGGATCGGCTGCTTTCCTCTCCGCACTACGGAGAACAGGTGGCATCTTATTGGCTGGATGCGGCTCGTTATGCCGATACCGACGGATACCAGAACGACCGCACCCGTTACATGTGGGTCTGGCGGGACTGGGTGATCCGGGCTCTCAACGACAACATGCCGTTCAACCGCTTCATCCTCGAGCAGATGGCGGGCGACCTGCTCCCCGATCGAAATTTCATGAGCCAAGTGGCATCCGGTTACAACCGCAACCACCGAATCAATTCGGAAGGCGGATCGATCCCGGACGAATGGATCGTCGAATACGTCGCCGACCGAGTCGAGACACTGGGAACGACTTTCCTCGGACTGACCATGAATTGCGCGAGGTGTCACGATCACAAGTACGATGCGGTTTCTCAGAAGGACTTCTACTCCTTGTTTGCTTTTTTCAACGGAATCGACGAAGCAGGTCTTGGCCCGAACAACGGGAATAGTCCGCCTTTCATTCCCGTTCCCAAGAGCTGGCCCAAGCTCAAGCCCGAAGAGACCAATTTTGTTGTTCCTACAAAGATGAAGATCAAGGTCGTGCAAACCTCCGTTCCCCGTCCTCAGTCCGGTGGGGCAAACACGGTCATGGTGATGCATGAACTTCCCAAGCCACGACCGACTTACCTGCTCGAGCGCGGCCAATACGAACGTCCCGACAAATCACAAGAGCTACAGCCTGCCGTTCCCGAGGTCATCGGGGGTTGGAAAAAGGAGTGGCCGGTCAACCGCATCGGTTTGGCCAACTGGCTGACTGATCCAGATCATCCGCTGACTGCCCGGGTTACCGTAAACCGGCTCTGGCAAAGATTATTCGGTTTGGGTTTGGTCAAGTCTTCGGAGAACTTCGGGGTACAGGGCGAGCACCCAAGCCATCCCGAATTACTCGATTGGCTGGCCACCGAATTCATCCGCGGGGGCTGGGACCTCAAGGCAACCTACAAGATGCTCGTTACCTCGGCTGCCTATCGTCAATCCTCCGTCAGCCATTCGGATACGGACCCCGAGAACAGACTCTTGTCCAGAGGGCCGAGGCGTAGACTCCCGGCCTATGCCATTCGGGATTCCGCTTTGGTTTCGGCCGGTTTGCTGGTGCCCGAGATCGGAGGTCCCTCGGTCCGGCCCTACATGCCGCCCCGCATCTGGAAATCGATTTCCAACAATACCTATAAGCAGGACAAGGGGGAAAAGCTTTACCGGCGGAGCCTTTACACTTATTGGCGCCGCACCATTCCACCCCCAACCATGCTAACCTTCAACGCGGCCGAGCGTGAAGTATGCATCGTGCGCAAGGACCAGACCATTACCCCCCTGCAGGCTCTTACCCTGATGAACAACGTAACCTTCGTGGAGGCCGCCCGACACTTGGCCGAGCGGACCCTCAAACGGAAAGACTTGGCAAGCGAAGACCAACGCATCACCTATGCCTTCAAGGCAATCCTCTGTCGCCCCCCTACGGATCGGGAGCTTGCTTTGCTGAAGGAAGACTTTCTCCATCACGAGGAAATCTTTTCCAAAAACACACAGGCTGTTTCACAGCTCCTCAAGGTAGGTGAAAAGCCCAATGACCCCAAGCTTCCCGCAGCCACTTTGGCTGCCTATGCGATGATCGCGTCCACGATCTTCAACCTCGACGAGGCCATTTCCCTCAATTGAAACCATGAATTTCACACAAGCTCTATCCTTGGCTCATTCGCGTCGGGCTTTTCTGGAGAAAACAACCCTCGGACTGGGCTCCATTGCCTTGGCGGGTCTGCTGCGCGGAGAAGAAGACAAGTTGCGACCCCGCAATGCAGTTGGAGGTTTTTCCGATATGCCCCACCATCAACCCAAGGTGAAGCGGGTTATCTATCTTTTCCAGTCCGGCGGCCCCTCCCAGCACGACCTGTTCGACTACAAGCCTAAGTTGCATGAAGAGTTTGGCAAGGAGGTGCCCAAGTCGGTCTATCCCGACGAGCGCAAGACCACCATGACTTCAGGTCAGGCAAGCTTTCCGGTCGCTCCCACTGCATTGAAATTCAAAAGGCATGGAGCGAGCGGGATTGAGCTCGGAGAAACCATGCCTCACCTAGCCAAGGTGGCGGATGACATTTGCGTGATCAAGTCCATGCATGGAGAGGCCATCAACCATGACCCGGCCGCGACCTGTTTCCAGACCGGTTCGGTTATTCCCGGGCGTCCCAGTATCGGTTCCTGGGTCAGTTACGGGCTCGGTTCGGATAATTCCGATCTACCCGCCTACGTTGCCCTGACCTCCAACGGTACGGGCAAAACGGGCCAACCTTTGTACGACAGGCTGTGGGGTTCCGGTTTTCTTCCCGGCCGTTTCCAAGGAGTCAAGTTCCGCGGCCAAGGTGATCCGATACTCGATCTTTACGACCCCGCGGGGGTTACCCGTTCGCAGCGCCGCCGAATGC